>Ga0335077_10001333_pt1 | contig 29215 bp, 27 predicted proteins | sample Lox_Sample_31_FD_207151 | JGI IMG/M metagenome (GOLD analysis project Ga0335077, IMG submission 207151) | Soil microbial communities from Loxahatchee National Wildlife Refuge, Florida, United States - Lox_Sample_3.1 | ecosystem: Environmental > Terrestrial > Soil > Wetlands | place: USA... | reverse complement strand
CGCGCAGGAACTCTCAGTGTAAAGAAGCTGCGGGCGGGTCAGCCGGCGAGCACCTTCCGCACTGGCTGCAGCTCGAGCGTAATCTCTTCGACGCCGTGGTCAATCCCACGCACGCTGAAGCCGAGCGACTCGGAGAGATGCAACATAGCCGCATTCGTCCTCAGCACGGTGCCCCACAGTCGTTGGGTGCCACGCTCGCGGCAGTAGCGCAGCAGCTTCTGCATGAGCAGCCTTCCGAGCCCCTGCCCCTTCAAGTCCGAGCGCACCAGCACCGCAAACTCCGCCGCGACATTGTCAGCATCTGCACAGGCACGCGCGACACCCAGGATTTCTTCTGCCCCCGAGGCATTGCGCGCCACCGCAATAAAGGCCATCTCGCGGTCGTAGTCGATCTGCGTGAAGTGCGCGAGATCCGCTTCCGGGAGCTCGCGGACGAAAGTGAAGAATCGTGTGTACATGTCCTGTGGTGTGATCTGCGCCAGAAACTTCCGGTGCTGCGGGGTGTCCTCGGGTCGGATGGGCCTGAGAGTCAGGCGTCGGCCGCCGTGTTCCACCTCTTCCTCGAGCTCGCTCGGATAGGGCCTGATCGCGAGCCGCTCGAGCGCGCCGGCGGTGCTTGCGGCCACCCGTACGCGGGCATCAAGCGCGATGACACCCTGCTCGTCGGCCAGGAGTGGATTGATGTCGAGCTCGGCGATCTCCGCAACATCGATCGCAAGCTGCGCCAGCTTGACGAGGGTGGACTCCAAGGTGGGCAGGTCTACCGCGGGCTGACCGCGTGCACCGGCGAGTAGCCGGGAGACCCGCGTGCGGGAGATGAGCTCCCGCGCCAGGGTCGAGTTGAGTGGAGGGAGTCCCAGCGCACGATCGCCAATCACCTCGACCGCCGTACCGCCGCGCCCGAAGATCACGACAGGACCAAAGGTGCGATCGAGCGCAATCCCGGCCAGAAGTTCCTGGGCGCCGCCACGGCGAATCATCTTCTGCACCGTGAAGCCCTCGAGACGCGCCTTCGGCTGCAGCTCGCGGCAGCGTGCGAGCATGGCCCGTGCCGCGCGCTCGAGGTCCCCGGGACTCGTGAGATTTAGTGCAACCCCTCCGACGTCGGACTTGTGAGTGATGTCGGGCGAGAGGATCTTGAGTGCGACCGGAAAGCCGATGGCAGCGGCCAACGGTCCGAGCTCTGAAACCTCGTGCGCCGTGCGGGTCTCCACCACGGGTATGCCATAGGCGGCAAGAATCTCTTTGGATTCGGATTCAGTGAGGATCGTGCGGCCCGCGGCCAGAGCCTTCGCCACGAGGGCGCGCACTGCCGGCACATCAGGCTTCATGCCCGACGGCAGCGATACCGGCGTCTCCATAAGCAATGACTGGACTTCGTGATAACGCATCACGTGCAAAAACGCCTCCACCGCCTCCTCGGGCGTGGCGTATCCAGGGAATGTCGGGCCGCGCGGCGACTCAGCCGCGCGCACGCCTTCCGCGCCGAGCCAGCACGCGAACACGGGTCGTGGTGCCTTCTCCAGCACCGGTGCGCAGGCCCGAGCCACCTCAGTCGTCGATGCCAGTGCCGTGGGAGCATGGATCAGCATCACAGTGTCAACATTCGGATCCTTGAGTACCGCGCCGAGTGCGCCGATGTAGCGCTCTGGCGGGGCATCACCCCGGATATCTATGGGGTTAGCCTGCGACCAGCCCCCGGGCAAGAGCGTGTTGAGTTCCGCGATGGTCTGCGCGCTCAATGTCGCCAGCTGTCCACCGCCTTCGGTCAGAGTATCGGTCGCCATGACCGCAGGACCGCCACCATTGCTGATCAGGGCGAGGCGCGGACCCAGGTATGGCCCGGGCTGCGACAGGATCTGCGCCGCTTCGAACAACTGCCGAGTGGTGCGGACCCGCAGCACACCCGCGCGCCGGAACGCGGCGTCGTAGACCGCATCGGAACCGGCAAGAGCACCGCTGTGCGATGTGGCGGCCCGGGCAGCCTCTCCACGGTGACCCGCCTTCACCGCGATGACCGGCTTGTTGCGCGCCGCGGCCCGCGCGGCCGACATGAACTTGCGTGCGCCCGTAATCGACTCGGTGTAAAGCAAGATGGCGCGTGTCCCAGGGTCCTTACCCAGGTAATCCAGCAGGTCCCCGAAGTCGACATCGGCGGCGTTGCCGAGCGAGATGCAATACGAGAATCCGACACCGGCCGAGTTTGCCCAGTCGAGCATGGCCGTGGTCAGGGCGCCGGACTGGGCGACAAAGGCGATGCCGCCCGCATGGGCGCCGAGATGGGCAAAGCTCGCATTGAGGCCGATGCCTGGTACGAGCAAACCGATGCAGTTGGGACCGAGAATGCGCAGACGGTGGCGTCGGGCCGCCTGCAGCATCTTTTCACTGAGCGTCCCGCCGCTCTCAGCCGGACACTCAAGCCCTGCGCTGAGAACGATGGCGGCGCGGGTCCCGCGTGCACCCAGCTCTGCAATGAGAGCAGGGATAGTGGGTGCGGGCGTACAGATGACGGCCAGGTCCGGCACCGCGGGCAGCTGAGCAGGTGTGCGATAAGCAGGCACGCCCGCGACTGACTTACGCCGGAGATTTACCGGCCAGAGGGGTCCGTGAAAGCCCCCGGCCACGAGATTACGCATGACGGTGGCACCCACGCTCCCCGGGCGATCCGAGGCGCCGACCACCGCCACCGAACGAGGCGTCAACAGATACTTCAGATTGTAACTACTCATGGCTCGTAGTCGCGGTGCTCGGCCGCCGGCCCGCGCTCAGTGTTATTCATGCTAAGACATGCGACCCACGACGCGCGCCGCCAGAAGTGCGTATCCGGCAATGCGGCAGCTGGTCGAAGTACGGACGCCTGTACGTACTCTCCGCACGGGCGTGAAGCCGCGCCTGGTGCGGAAGGTGCGTATCGACGAGGAGCGGACGTCCAGGCATCGTGCTAATCAAAGTGGCCGAATGGAGATCTGTACGTGCGCCCCATCCGCCGTATTCTTGCGGCTGTCAAGGACCCGGCATTGAGAATGCCTCCGGGAGTTGCGAAGGCCGCTCAGCTCGCGCACGCCCTCGGCGCCGAGTTGGTGTTGTTTCACGCGATTTCCGGCCCTCTCCGCCTGCAGAAAGATCTGAGCTCGTTCAAGGAGGGCTTGGTCACCACGGAGCGACAGGCCCGCACCGCCTGTCGGGAACGCCTGGAGGTCATCGCCCGCCGGCTGCGACATAAGCACATCAAAGTTGTGACGTCCGTACGGTGGGACTACCCCGTCTACGAAGCCATCATTCGCGAGGCTCTCCGGGTGGGCGCCGGCCTCGTCGTCGCCGAACAACACGCGGGGAGGCATACGGTTGCGGGATTGCTGCAGTTGACGGACTGGGAGCTTTTGCGTCTGAGTCCCGTCCCCGTGCTTCTGGTCAAACGCCCTGGGGTTTACCGTCGGCCTTTGGTTCTGGCGGCGGTGGATCCGGATCACACCTACTCCAAGCCTGCCCAACTGGATGGAGAAATCCTCGGCGCAGGTTGGGTCGTTGCCAGGGCTTTGCGCGGAACATTACACGCCGTGCACGCCTACATGCCCCTTCCCCTTCCGGTGATTGTGAACGGGGCGCTCACAGACAAAGAGGTCGCCCGAGTGCAGGCTCAGTCAGCGCGGATTGCGGCTGAGAAGCTGGAGCGGTTGGTACGTCGGGTCGGAATTCCCGAATCCCGCCGTCACCTCATCCCCCGACATCCGACGGATGCGATTGAGCAAGTGGCTGCGGAGACGCGCAGCCCATTGGTCGTCATGGGAGCCCTCGCGCGATCCGGACTCAAGCGGCTCCTCATCGGCAATACAGCCGAAAAAGTGCTCGACCATCTGACATGTGATGTGCTGGCGGTCAAGCCTGCCGGCTTGATCAAGCGCTCGCCACGAACACGGCGATCCGTGCGCTACACCGTGTTCAGATAGGTATCTGCTCCTTCTCTGGCTCTCGTTCGAACTGAGCCGAGTATTGGTACCAGTCAACGCACCCATAAAGCTCTTCGGCCGATACATTATGCGGATGCCACGCAGCCGTCGATTTGTGCGCTGCAGCCTTTGGCGTCTCGGCTAGCTTGATTTCGAACGGACTCAGCTCAGCCAGACGCCCACGAAATGCCCGCGGATTATCGGTTTTCATGTGTTTCTCCTGACGCTGCGCAAGGAGTGTCATGCCGCTGTCATGAATCCGCCATACGGGATAGCGCCTATAAAACCCCTCATTTTCCAGTCGTAGCGTGCTGCCGCGACCTTTGACACATGCTGCGGTGGGTCCGCACGCCACTAAGCACTTTCCACGATACAGCCATGCCAGCAGTTGACTAGAGTCAGCGTGCGCATCACGGCGCTCGCTAAAGGGAATAATTATGAATACGCAGCTTCGGCACGTTCTTGTAGCCATCGGCGACGTTCAGCGCAAGCCCAGGAATGAACTGCGCAAGGTCGCAGCGTTAGCCAAAGCATCAGGTGCAAGCGTCGAATTGTTTCACGCCATCAATGAGCCGGATCCCTTTCGCAGCTATCCGGAAACGGCTGCCTTGGAGGCCGTCAAGAAACAGCGCGCAGCAATCGCGGCAAAGAGCGAAGCCAAGCTTGAGCGGTTTGCCCGCGACCCAGCGCTCCGCGGTATCAAGGTCACTTGTAAGGCAGTGTGGGATCACCCTCCTTATGATGCGATCGTGCGGCGCGCGCGCGCGACCCACGCAGATCTGATCGTTGCGGCGGCACATGGTCACCGCTTTGGCGCACGACTCGTGCTCCGCAATACCGACTGGGAACTGATTCGGCACTGCCCCGTTCCGCTGCTGCTGATGAAATCGCGCCGGATTTACCAGAAGCCGGTCGTGCTTGCGGCCGTGGATCCCTTCCATGCGCATGCCAAACCCGCAGACCTCGATGCACGACTGTTGGACGCGGCAAACAAGTTCGCGCAGTTACTCCGCGGCACGACGCACCTCTTTCACGCTTACATGCCGCTGATTGCATCAGAACCGGCCTCTATGGGCGGGGTGCCTGTCTTCTTACCTCCCGAAGTCGAGGAGGCTCACAGTCAGCAGATCGAGCGAGCCGTTGACCAGTTGGCCGAGCGCGCCGGGATTCCTCGCGGTCGGTGTCATATTGAAACCGGAGACGCGGCGGCGGCGATGTGCGCACAGACCCGTCGTGTGCACGCGGACCTCGTGGTCCTGGGAGCGGTGTCGCGATCGGCTCTGGCACGCCTCTTCATCGGCAACACGGCCGAGCGCGTGCTGGACAAACTCAACTGCGATGTACTCGTCGTGAAGCCAAGGAGCTTCACTGCGAAGGCGACTCGGCCATCCTCGCAGAAGAGCGGCCGCTCGAAGAGCACCGTAACGCCGGCGCCGGCCTCCCGCCGTGAGCGGAACCTGGTGCCGCCTCTGTTCTAAGCGCTGGCGTTTCGCAGGAGCAAGAATGAGAAGCTCGTTGCGAGTGCTTCGGGCGTCTTAGTGTGTGCCGGCCCCTGGACCACCGCCGGTGCGGCCCAGGCAGCTGAATGCGCGTGGCGATCAGGGCCCGCCGCAGGGCGAGCCGATTCACGCCCAACTCAGCAGCCTACCCAACGTCCCTCCTCCCATCCACCGGAACCACCCCGCGAAAGTCATCGTTTGAGCTGGAAGTCCGCGAAGTAGAGAGGGAGATTTCCGAACGGGGCCCTGAAATACATCAGCGATGCCAGCAAAGCGCCCGACGCCAGGCCCGGCAGCAAGTGCGCCAACGCTCCTGGACCGCCAAGACATAAGGTCCGCAGCCTGCAATCATCGGGTCCGCTGTGCCGGGTGGCGCAGGCGCATTGCCGCAAGGTCCAGGAGGAGGAAGACCAGGGCAATTACAACACTGTCGGTGAGGTGAAGGCCGAGCGGACGTGCTAGTACGACCAGCGGCACGAGAGCTTCTGGCAATTGGTCCACCCCAGGGATTTCGGCCCCCGGCGGGAGTTGCAAACGACGTTTGATAAAACTCGACGCGGTATCCGCTGCAAGCGACAAGAGTCCGAAGGCCATGCCCAAGAGCAGCGGATATTGGAGGAGGTTGGCGGCCACTCCACAGGCGAGCGTGCCGACGATTAGTCCACGCCAGGTCTTGTGATCACCGAGTAAGCGGCTGCCATCGCGGAGCGTTGCGCCGCCATCGAGCGGTGCACGCCAATAGCCGGAGAAGCACCGAGCCGTCGCCAATGGCGCGACGTTCGCCACGACGAGGAGAAGCAGCGCATCGAGCCCACGCGTCAGTTCAGGCATACGAACACCCGCGCGCGTAAAAGATGGCAGTGACCGCGGAACCTAAAGAGACCGAAACCGAGCAGTCCATCCTCAGTGGTCATTCGGGCCGCGTGCTGCACTCGGAACAATAACTTCGGCCTTGAGCGCGCGCGCCATGCAGCGAGTTCGCAATCAGGCAGCCGCGTTCCGCACGCTCGAGCAGCTCGCGCGCCTTCGTGATGTTGGTGCCGGCAGGGACCTTGAGTGTTGCGAAGGTCGTGTAACGCGTGAACCGCGACCCCTGCCCGACGCGCTCGAGCACACCTTCCACACGACACTCGAGGTGTTGCCATTCGAGCTTTGCCGCGCAGCTGACTGCGCGGAACGTGAGAACGAAACAGTCAGCGAGCGAGGCGCACAACAGCGTTTCGGGCGACCATATACCCGCCGGCCCGTCGAATTGCGGGGGCGTCGCTGTCTCTAAACTCGGCAGCTGCGGCGCGCTGACCATTACCCATTCCTTGCTTCCCCCGGAAGCGGCAGCGAGGTAGGTGTGGGGGTACGGGTGCATACAGGTAGCTCCATCACAGACGATCGATACGCGATGGTCTTTTCATCAACCGCGCAACTCAATTGTGACTGCGCTGCCACTCAGCGCCCATACGAAGTTTCCGAAGCGTGGGGGCTATCCGTGACGGCGAGGCCTGCGCACACAGGCATCAAGCCTCGCGGTCGCGCGTAAATCGCTGGCACTAGGTACTTGCGCGGATCGCGTCCTTCGATGCCCACATGCAAGATCGTTGCGCACTAAACGTTCTGGAGGAGTTTACCTATGAGCATTGCTGCAACTGAGGGGCGGAGCAAGGATCCGCGCGTAAAGATCAACTCAAGTCGGCCTGCTAAGGGATTTGACCGACTCACGAGAAGGGCCATCCGGGAGGCTGCCGTGGTCGGGTGCGGCGCGGATCTGCGCCACGCGATGATCGCCGAAGCCGCGTACTACCGCGCCGAGCGACGCGGTTTCCAACCGGGCCATGAACTCGAGGACTGGCTCGTAGCCGAGAGCGAGATCCGTCCTCTCTGGACCCGCGCCGTCGAAGAGGGCCCACTTTACCGTGGCGACTGAGGTGTCACGCGTAAATGAGCGAGCCGTGCTGCGCGGCTCGCTCGTTGCAGAAGGGGTGTCGCGTGAGGGAGGGCACGCGCGTCATCCTCATCGTCGGCCAAGGCCGCGGCTGCCGGGTGTCCCGAAGAATCGGCACCAAGAGTTCCCAGCGTTGTCTTTTCCAATGCTTCAATCGTTGCCCCAATCCAGCGCATGTCGGCATATCCCAAAGCGACCTGAACAGTATAAGAGCGTCTACGCTCTGAGCCTGCATCGCTCTCCGTTTCGTATCGCTGCCGAATGGCGCGCAACGTGCGGATGGCTTGCTCCAATCGGTTATCCATTTTCCGTTCGTCCCTGGCTCTGTGGGCTGGAACCGTACGCCAGGCGCGCCGCAACAATGCATCGTGGATAACACGTAGCGACTCCATGCGGCCGTGCGCCCCGAACCGTTCGGTCCGCTGATCGTTGCGGGCTCGCCGCTTCCTTATTGGGCGGGAGTGCGCGGCAAGAATCCCATGCGATACAGTGGGGGTTTCCTCCGCGTCAGTTGGTTCCAACCGGCCCACGAACTCGAGGACTGGCTCGCAGCCGAGAGCGAGATCTGTCCTCTCCGGACCCGCGCCGTCGAAGAGGGCGCACTTTACTGTGGCGACAGAGGTGTCACTCGTAAATGAGCGAGCCGTGCTGCACGGCTCGCTCGTTGCAGAAGCCGGTGTCGCGTGAGGGACGGCGCGCGCGTCGTTGATCGTGGTCTATGCGCTAAATGGATCCGCACAATCTCGTATTTGAACAGTGGCCGAACCGGCGCACAGTTGAGGCGGGGTGAATTCGAACAGAGGTTTCAACATGAATCGTAGCGTGGGCGGCGCGCAGGTGGGTCAGTGGTACCTGCGTTTGGATAAGGGCGAGATCTTCCAGGTGACCGGATGCGACGACGAGTCGCGCACGATCGAGATCCAGAACTTTGACGGTGACCTGGATGAGATCGATGAAGACGCTTGGGCGGCCTTGCCACTGGGCTTGGCCGAGCCTCCGGAGGATTGGACTGGACCTGTTGATGATGTCGAGCTGGACGATCTCGGGTACTCGGAAACCGACATGACCCCTGCCGACTGGGCTCAATTACTCCAACCCTTCAGGCCGGGCCGAGAGTCATGGGAAGAGAGCAATCTCGACGCCGATACGGACGTGGGCAGCGAGTTTGAGACGGCCCTGATGGACTAGGTCGTCAGACCGGAGACTTCGACAGCGAATCGAATTAGCCAATGAACGACGCGATCAGAGAAAAGATCCTCAGGCTGATGGCTCAGCATCGGAAGATGACGATCGCCACATTGCGGCCTGACGGCTGGCCGCAGGCCACGACTGTCGGTTATGGAAACGACGATCTGACGATCTACTTTCTCTGTGGTCGGGACAGCCAAAAAGCGGCAAATCTGGCGCGAGATGATCGCGTTTCGCTCACCATCGACGACGACACCGGTCAGGTGATGGCGATCGAGGGCTTGTCCATGGCGGCGCGCGCACATTTGGTGACGGATCCGTGCGAGGCCGAGAAGGCGTTGCGGCTTATGATGCAGCGGTATCCTCCGCAGGAGGCCCCGCTGCCCATGCCAAATGCCGCAAATGTGTGCGTATTTCGTGTCGCACCGACCGTGATTTCCGTACTGGATTATTCCAAGGGCTTCGGGCACACGGAACTGGTGACTTGCTAGCCCATCAGCTTCGCTTGATGACCCATGAGAATTCAGGTGAGAGCGGGGCGCTGGCAGTCCCCCAGATGCCGATCCGAGCATTCCCGCGATGGAATTATGCCTCTTTCACCGCCTCGAGCTTCTGCTGTAAGGCCGCGGGAATGAACCGCATATAAGCCTTCTCGATCATCGCGATGGAAGTGCCCGTTTGTTGCGCGACCGTTAGAGGGTCAACACCGTAGATCTGGAAGAGTTCGCTAATGCGCGCATGCCGGAAACTATAGGCACCTACGCCAGACGGTATACGGGACTTGCCGTGCGCCTTCTCATTCACAGCGGCAACGGCCGCTCGGACTTCTCGCGCCCATACATGGCGGCGCCATGGCTGCTCGCCATCTTCGGTGAATAGAAATGTGGTCGGCAGCTTGTCACAGGCTTGCTGCCTGAAGAATGCAACCCCGTCCTGTCCCAGGACGACGTAGCGTACGCGGAGTTTGGGCGGCCGCCCCTTCCGATGGGCCAGCTTGAGCACTTTCCCATCGAAGTCGCCCACCCTGGCGGCAGCGAGTTCTTTCGGGCGCGCGCCGGTCAGCTCCAGGCCGCGCAAAAACGCTGCCGCGTACGGATCGGCAGCGGCGATGATCGCCCTCCGTTGATCCGGAGCGACAAATATGGCGGTGTCACCTTCGTCCTCCACGTCATCCGCGAGCGGCTTAAGGCGCCAGGCGCCAGCATTGCCGACGTGACCGAGCTCGATGGCTCGGTTGAGCCCGGCGACGACTGCCCGCACGTGCCGATTGACCGACCGCGGCTGCCGCCCGGGGCTCAACCTCTCACGCCACTCCTCGAAGTCATCCCGGGTCGCGGACTCGAGCTCGAGATCGGCAATCGGGTCCTCATAGACAGCGAGCTTGAAGCGCCACAGTGCTTCTTTTGCGCTATCGGGACGCCCGTGGCGCGTCAGCTCAGCCAAGTACGTCTCGAGAGCCGCGCGCACCGATGCGCGCTTGACGCTCCGGATTGCCGAGCTTCCCAGCTGCTCGAACCAAGCTTCCGCAGCACGCTTCGCCCCCTCGTAGTCATCCCCGCGGATACCGTCCAGCGCCTTATACAGCTGGCTTCCGCTTCGGTCCCTGAAACGCGCGTGCCAGGTATCCGGCCCTCGGCGAAATCCAAGATAGGCGCCCTCGGCGAGCTTCATGAAATAGGGGCCGCGTCGCGCCGCAAGCCGCTCCCGTTCCCGCTTCTTTGCCAGGTCTGACAAGGCTGTGAACGCTCCGTACAAAACGGTACAAAAATAATAGCGCAGGCAGGGCTGGACAGCCATAGCTGAAATGGCTAAAAATACGGCATTCCCTAACATGCGGTTGGACGGCCTTGGACGATTTCTTATCCCTCTCAAGGCTGTAACACGGGTTCGAATCCCGTAGGGAGCGCCATAAAATCAATGACTTATTGTTCTGTTACAGCCTTGATATGAAAATGGGCGCAAAAACCCTGGGGAAATACAGGCTCGGCGAGCGGCTATCGATCAGTCCCTCACCCGCCGGGAGCGGTCATTGGTGCTCCACGAATGATGCTCACCAACTCACGGCAGAGTCTCAAGGACGGTGCCGTCGTTAAGCAGTGCCTCGATGCGGCTGTCGTCGTACCCCAAGTCACGCAGCACATCGCGAGTGTGCTGCCCGACGAGGGGGGCACCACGGGTGACCCGGGAGGGAGTCTTTGAGAACGTAATGGGGAAGCCGGGCGTCTTTACGAGTCCCTCTGTCTCGTGCCGATACTCGACGAACGTCCCGTTGTGCTGGATCTGGGGATCAGCGACGAGATCGGCGTACCCGTATACCGGACCGGCCCATACGTCGTGCGCCGAGAAAAGCTCAAGCCACGAAGCACTAGTCCTAGACCGCAGGCGCTCCCGCGTCTTGGCAAAGATCTCATCCCGCCGCGTCCACGCGTCCACCTCGTCCGCCATGTCGAGGAATGAAGACTCGCCGATCAACGCCCCGAGCTTACGTAAGGGCGGGAAGGCGAGAATGATGTGTCCATCCAGAGTCGCGAACGCGCCGTAGGGTGCCCGGATGTAGACGTGCCCGTGCGGCTGGGCCGAGCGTTGCTGGGGCTTGCCGCCGGTAGCGAACACTGAGAGTTCCTGCATCTGCAGTGTTGTGATGGCATCCAACATGTTGATCTGCACGAGCTGACTGTCGCCCGTCCGTTCGCGATGGTACAAGGCCGCCAGCGCGCCCTCGAACGCGGTGTAGGCTGTAATCGCGTCAGCCAGATACTGGCCCGCGGGCACCGGAGTGTCGCCGGACTTGCCCGTGGACAGCATCGCGCCACTCATACCTTGGAGAATAAGGTCCTGACCCGCACGGTCTCGGTAAGGGCCACTCTCGCCGAAACCGGAAATCGAAACGTAGATCAGGCGCGAATTCACCTGTGTCAGGCTCTCATAGTCGACGCCGAGCCGCGCTGCGACGCCTGGTCGGTAGTTTTGCAGGAACACGTCCGCGGTCCGCACGAGGTCGAGCAAGACGGAGCGTCCGCTGGGCGCCTTAAGGTCGACGGCGAGGCTGCGCTTATTACGGTTCAGAGAGAGGAACGATACGTTGATTCGGTCGCCGGTCGCGCCGCCAGCGGAGACGTGGCGTTGCCACTCACCCGTCACGGGCTCAACTTTTATGACGTCGGCGCCCAGGTCTCCAAGCCGTTGCGCGGCAAATGGGCCCGCCATCGCGATCGAACAATCGATAACACGGATACCCTCCAGGACGCTCACAAGCCTGGCTCTGTGCATAAATTAATCACGGTCGCGATTGAAAGGTAGAATATCCATTCACGCTGCAACCGGGATCGAATTCTTCTTCCGACACATCCAGCATGAGCTTGTTGCGTAACCCCGGCCCGCAGGGTTGATCGTCAAGTCGATGCACCCGAACTTCTCGAGGGCGAAGTCGATGGTGGCGGCGAGCTCACTTGTAGACCTCCGAATGAATGCCCCCGTCGATCAGGATGTCGGTGCCTGTAATGAAGGCGGCGCCTTCGGATGCCAGGAAGAATACGGTCTCGGCCACCTCTTCCGGCCGGCCCAGCCTGTTTAGCGGATGGTGCGCAGCCCATTCCATTATCAACTCGTCCGGCTTCCGATCGACGAAGGTCTTGGCAGCGATCCGGATGAGGGGCGTGTCGATAGTTCCGGGTGAGATCGACACGCATCGAATATTATCCTTAGCATGGTCGATCGCAACCGTTCGCGTAAGACCCATGACCGCAGCTTTTGAAGCGGCGTAAGCAGCGGTGGTCTTCTGGCTCGCATGCCCGAGGATCGACGCCGTGTTGATGATCACGCCGCCGCCGACCTTGCGCATCTCGATAACCGCGCGCTTGCAGGATAGAAACTGCGCGGTCAGGTTGACACGCAGCGTCAGTTCCCAATCTTCCAGCGAAAGCATGTCGACCGGGCCGTAACGGGTTATGCCGACGTTGTTAAGCACCACGTCGACACGGCCGACCTCGCGCAACGCCCGGTCGAAGACCGCCTCGATATCGCCAGGCACTGCGACGTCACACGGCTGATAGATGATCGCCTTGCTCAGCGAAGCCGCCAGAGCCCGCCCCTCATCGGATAGGATATCGCCCACCACGACCCGATCATTCGCCTGGGCGAAGCGGCGGGCGACGGCAGCGCCGATACCTCGCGCTCCCCCGAATACGACGACTCCCCTCATTCCTGTGTGCATATATCCAAACTATCGAAGTCAGACCCGATCGTCGCTGTGACGATACCCGCTTGCCCACTGCATCGGCAGCAATCTAGTACGCTGTCGCGCATGCGTTAAATTCTACCAATACCTCAAATTAGATCATATATGATCGATCATCGTAAACAGCTATCTACAATGTGGAAATCCGACGGGCCCGGGTTATCGCGGGGCTTTGATCGCTCCCTTCGCTGAAGTAATGATGGACGAATATCTAAAGTACCGGGTGCTGATGCTTCACCCCAGGAGAGGTGCGCCATGATGATCACCGATCTGCCAGCGTTGGACTCGGCGAGGTACTAGATGGCCTCGCCATCCACACCGACGGTGCTGCCACTAAGTCGCGCTCGGGTGTTCATCGATGGAACGTTTGCCGAACCGGTGCGGCTGGCGCACCCCGAGGGTCTTGCTGTGGCCCCCGATGGGGCCGTCTGGTGCGGTACCGAGACAGGACACCTGCTGCGGATCGAAGCAGACGGGAGCTCGATGGCCTCCTATGGCTGCACAAATGGATGGATCGCGGGCATGGCGTTGGATGGCGACAGCCTGTACGCCTGCGACATTCGTTATCAGACGGTGTTTCGGCTCGCGATCGCGCAGCGGCGCCTTGAGCGCTTTACACCTGCGCAGATCGCAATTCCGAACTACCCGGTACTGGATCGCCGATTTCACCGGCTGCTGGTATCGGACAGTGTGAGTTTTGAGACACCGGGAGCGGGAATCTGGGAGATCGACCTTGCGACGGGGAGCGGCCGGATCTGGTGCGAGCGAGCTCTGCACTTTGCGAACGGAATGGTCCTTGCGCCCAACGGTCGCGCGCTATATGTGGTTGAGTCTACGCGGCGGCGCGTCGCGCGGATCCTGATCGACGAGCAGGGCCGAGCTGCGGACTACGAAATCGTGGTGGAGGACGTGGGAGAGTTCCCCGACGGGCTGGCCTTCGATGATACCGGCAGGCTCTACATCAGTTGCTATGAGCCTTCGCAGATCTATCGATTCAGCGACACGACCGGCCTTGAACTCCTGATTCGCGACCCTGTTGCGACTTTGATTTCACACCCGACAAACATCGCCTTCCGTGGCACCACACTGTTCGCTACGAACCTGGGGCGTTGGCATATCACGGCAATCGAGGCAGACGCCTCCGGAACACCTGTGTGCATGCAATGAGTCAGTAGGCAATGTAGGCAGTCTTTACACTCGTGTAGAACTCCCTGGCATAGGGACCCTGCTCGCGCGGCCCATAGCTGCTGGCCTTCGCTCCTCCAAAGGGCACGTGGTGATCGACCCCAGCCGTTGGGAGGTTGACCATCACCATGCCCGCTCTCATCCGACGCCGGAACTCGCTCGCCAGTGCGAGCGAATCGGTGCACACGCCCGCACTTAAGCCAAATTCGCTGTCATTAGAGGTATGCAAGGCTTCCTCAGCATCTCGCACGCGTATGACGGCGGCGATCGGTCCAAAGATCTCCTCCCGGTTGACCCGCATTGCGTTGTGCGTGCCGAGCAGCAATGCAGGCCGCAAGTACAGCCCGCGGGGCGTACAGTCCAAGCGCTCGCCACCGACCACTTGGGCCCCCTCCTCCCGGGCGAGTTTCAAGTAGCTCTCGTCGGTGGTGAACTGATCCTCGGTTGCGACGGGCCCGATCTCGGTCTCGGACGCCAAGGCGTGTCCGACCCTCAATAAGCGCATCCGTGCGGTCAACGCCTCCACGAAGGCATCATGAATGGCATCGACTACGATGATTCGCGAGGCTGCCGTGCAGCGCTGACCGGTCTGAAAGAACGCGCTCTGCACCGCCACATCCACCGCGCGAGGCAACGAAGCATCCTCCAGGATCACTAGCGGATTCTTGCCCCCCATCTCGAGTTGCAGCCGCCGCTGGCTCTTGGCCGCGAGCACGGCAAGTTCCTGACCCACCGCGACCGACCCGGTGAACGAAATCGCATCGCAGCCGTCAGCACCGGTGAACGCCGCGCCTACGTCACGGCCCTTACCAAGGATGAGGTTGAACACTCCGGCAGGAATGCGGGCCCGTTCAATGGCCTGGGCGAGCAACCGGGCACAGCCGGGTGCCGCGTCGGCGGGCTTCAATATCACCGTGTTGCCGAAAGCCAGGGCGGGGGCTGTCTTCCACGCCGGGATGGCGATGGGGAAATTCCACGGTGTGATAAGGCCGACGACGCCGACCGGCTCTCGGCGGACCTCGACGTCGACCCCCGCGCGCGTCGAGGGCCCGAATTCCCCCCAATTGCGCAGCGCTTCGCCGCTAAAGTAGCGAAAGATGGCCACGGCGCGCTCGACCTCGCCGCGCGCTTCAACCAGGCGCTTGCCTTCCTCGAGCGCCAGGGTCTGCGCGAACTCCTCGCTCACGCTGGCAACTCCGTCAGCGATACGCTCCAGTGCCGCCGCGCGCTCCTGAGGCGAACTTGCGCCCCAAGCGCCGCTGGCTTCCCGTGCCGCGCGCACCGCTTCCTGAATGCTCTCGGGCTCGGCTCGGTAGTAGCGCCCGACGCAGCGGTCAAGATCTGACGGGCTGTAACGCTCCACGATGGACGCACCCGTGATCCAGCGTCCGGCGATATAGGAACCTCGGATTTGGTTCACGGTTTCCCCTTTCGCCGCGCAACGAGGTACGCCGCACGCAACCACTCAGTGGTCGTCTCCAAGCTGGATTCTCCGGTCAAGTAACTGTGGAGGCGCTCCCCGGCGGCCTTGAAGAACGGAATGAAGCCGTCGAAAGTCGGCCGCAAGTACGCCTGCTCCAGGGTCGCACGGGTCGATGAAAAGAACCCGTTCGTAACCGCATCGCAGTGCTCGTCGCGCCACGCACTAGCGCTCGCCGGCTGTCCGCCGCTCGAGGTGTACTCGCCGCGCTGGTAGTCGGGTGTTGCCAGTGCACGGGCGTATTCGACGGCGAGTGCTGTATTGGGGCGCGAACGGCTCACGCCAATGCCGGCGCCGCCAAGGATCGCACCGGCGCATCCGCGCGGCCCGAACGCGGGAATATCGGAAAAACTGATCCGGCGCCGGCCGCCGGGGCGCGAATAGTTGCTGTAGCCAAACCCCAGCGGGACGTAGACCAGGTTGTCATTTGCGATCATGTGCTCGTACGTCATGATCGGGTTCCACTTTAAGGACGCAGGATGGGCGAGCGACGCCAGTTCGCGCATCTGATCTAACACAAGCCGGATGCTGGGCGCACTGAGAAACTCCGGCGCATCAGACTCCAGCGGCGTTCCGAGAGCCGCCGCGAGTGTCAGAAAGGTGCAGATTACATCGATCGGCACGAGCGGAATGCCGACCCAAAGTCCTGCTCGACGGGCACGGGCGGCGAGCTCGATGAGTCCGGCTCGATCTCGAGGGCACGGCGTGTCCAAGCGCGCCAGCAAGTCGGCACGGTAGCTTGCGACCTGAGCGGCGGCATCAATCGGCAGACCCAATAGTTGCTCCCCAACCCGGTAAGAGCGCAGGCACGGCCCGAGTGCGTCGGCTTCGAGGCCTTCGACTGCCGACGGCGGCAGCCACGCGGCAAAATCGACCAGCCAGTCGCCCGCCGCAGCCGCACCGACATATGGATGATCGAACACCAGCAAGTCGAAGTGCCGGGTGCTGTCCGCAAGGTCGCCATCGCCAAAATCCTTCAGGCTCCTGGTGGTCCATTCGATTCGCACATCGATCTGCTCCGCAACACTGGTCGCGCTCGCAAGCAGTGGCGCCATGCACCGCGGGTGGTCCCACCCGAGACCCTTCAGCAGCGTAGTCATCGATCCTTTCCCTCCTGGAGTGCGAGCGGCGAGGCAAGCGGCCGTGTGAAAGAGCAAGCCGTTATTGCTTGGACACATCATATATGATCTACTGTTTGCATGACCACCGACTCTCAAGCGCAGGTCTGGATTGGCCAGCTTGCGGGCGCTTATTCCGGAGCGGTCTACGACGTGCTGCGCGAGCTGGATATCCAGCACTGCACGCTTCCCAGGGAGATTCGTGCGCTCCTGCCCGACGCCACTCTCATCGGGCCCGCCTTCACCATGAGCGGGCAGCGCGTATCTCTCAGCGCGCACCAAACCCTGCTGCACTGGACGGCCTTTCTATCCAAGGCACCGGCGGGCTCGGTGGTAGTGTGTCAGCCGAACGACGACGAGCTCGCGCACATGGGCGAGCTGTCCTCAGAAACGCTCTTGAAGCGCGGCGTCAGAGGCTACGTGGTCGACGGCGGGTCCCGCGATACGGCGTACGTGCGTCGTATCGGCTTTCCCGTTTTTTGTCGCTACCAGACACCCGCAGACATCGTCGGGCGCTGGACGCCCACGGCCTTCGGGGAACCCGTGCAAATTGGGCAGGTCACGATCCACGAGGGTGACTTCATATTTGCCGATCTTGACGGCGTACTGGTCATCCCGCGCAAGCACGTCGCGGAGGTCGCACGCCGGGTGTCCGAGGTTGTGAATACTGAGAACAAGGTCCGGAAGGCGATCTTGTCCGGGGTCGATCCGCAACAGGCGTATCTAACGCACGGGCTGTTCTGAAGCAGAACGTGCGGCGCAACCACTGACCGCATCACCAGGGCTGTTTCCATCCAGATCTCCAAGCGTGCGCAAAACCGAAGGACAGACTGCGGCGACCAACACCGAAGCGATCAGCCCCGAATCCCATGCGCAGGGGGAGCCGGGAGCAGAGCTGCCGCTCAAGGGCGTACGAGTTCTGGATTTCACCATCGCGATGGCCGGGCCCTTGGCCACGCAGCGGCTGGGGGATCTGGGCGCCGAGGTGATCAAGGTGGAATCCTTCGCCGGGGACCTGACTCGCGTGTTTCGGCTCTGCGGCGTAGATGTCCAGGGCGAGACGACAAGCTACCTCGCTTTGAATCGCAACAAGCGCTCGATTGCGCTGAATCTGAAGTGCGAGGAGGGTCAGGAGATCGTCCGCCGACTGGTGCAGGACGTGGACGTGGTGCTGCAGAACTTCCGGCCCGGTGTCGCCGAGCGACTAGGAATCGGTTACGAGCATCTGAGCGAGATCAATCCGCGTATCGTTTACGTATCGATCAGCGGCTACGGGGAAACCGGGCCGCTTGAGAGTGCGCCCGGACAGGATCTGCTGGTGCAATCCTTCAGCGGTATGCTGTACAGCGCCGGCGCTGCTGACTCGTATCCGCACCCTGCGCCGAGCTATGTCGTAGACACGTGCGCGTCGCACCTTGCAACCTCAGCGGTGCTGGCTGGACTGGTGCAGCGCTATCGCACTGGACGAGGGCGGCATGCGCGCGTTTCGTTGTTAGGCGCCGCGCTTGAGATTCAGTGCCAAGAGGTGCTCACCTACCTGCGCACGGGTCAGCTGGCACCGCGCGGGCGCGCTCCGTACGCCAGCGTTTGGCTCGAGCCACCTTACGGCGTGTACCAGACTGCGGACACCTGGATCGCGTTGAGTCAAAACGACAATCGAGTCATTGCCGAAATGGTCAGCTCCGCGCGAATGTTGGAACTCGTGGATGCACAGCCCGATCGTAAGCAGGCTTCTCCCGCCCAAATGCTGGAATGGCGGGATGAGATGCACGCGGCTCTGCAAGCCGCCCTGCGCACGCGATCGACGGCCGAATGGGTCGAACGGCTTTCATCCCGTGGCGTATGGTGCGGTGCCGTACTCAGCTATGCGCAGGCGTTGCAGCACGCGCAGATTCTGCCGTTACTAGGTCAGCTCGATTATGAGGGAGAAGCCGTGCGGTGTGTGGGCCCAACGATCGACTTCGGCAGCCGTGAACGGCCGATGCGCTCGCCGCCGCGTTTGGGTGAGGATACTGACGAGATACTGCAGCAGGCGGGATGGACAGAACCGGACATTGCGCGCCTGCGTCAAACGGGGGTCGTCCGATGAGTGGTCGTGTACGTTGGGAGCGTCGGGATGCGGTAGCGTCGTTGCTCCTCGATCGCCCCGAGAAGCACAACGCCATGACGCCCGCTATGGCCGGCGAGTTGGCGGCGGCGTGCCGCGCGATCAATGAGGACGACTCCGTCCGCTGCGTTGTCCTGCACGGAGCGGGCTCTCGCGCCTTCTGTGCCGGTAGCGACATCAAGGCCCTCGAGGAATACAGCGGAGCGTTCGACTTCCGAAATCGCTTGGAATACGCGACTGAGATTCGCGCGATCCGCAAGCCCGTCATCGCCGCGTTGAAGGGCTGGACTCTCGGTGGCGGCCTTGAAATGGCGCTCAGTGCGGATGTGCGTGTCGCAGCACCCTCCACTCGCCTCGGAGCGCCGGAAGTGGGGCTCGGTTGGGTCGGCGCGGGCGGGGCTTCACAGCTCTTGCCGCGGCTGATCGGCTATGGCCGTGCCCTGCACTTGCTGCTGGGCGGTGAACCAATCACCGCGGAGCGCGCAGCTCAATGGGGAATCGTGGAAGTCACGAGCGAGGAGAAGCAAGAAGAGTCGGTCGCCTTCGATCTCGCGAGTCGCTGGGCGCGCCACACCACTGTGGCACTCCAAACCGTGAAAGCCGCCGTGCGTCAGTCCATGTCAATGCCGCTTGAAGCGGGGCTGCGGCATGAAAATGAGCTCATGACGCTTGCATTCGCACTGGGCAACGATGCGGCGGGGCGCGAACGGTTTGTTGGACGCAGCGTGAAGCCTCCTGGCGAGGCCGCCCCGTGAGCGAACAAGACGAATCACTGTCACACCTCCTGCCTGTCGATGGCGGCACCCTGGTCGGGCGCTTGCGACTTCCGGGGTCCGATCTGCCCCGCGTCGTGGTGGTGAGCCAAGGGCACGCCTACGATGTCTCGAGTCGCTACCTGACGGTCGCGCAGCTCCTAAACGAAAAAAATGCACTGGTCGCCACGCAGCCGATTGCACATCTCGACCCACTTCTGGGGTCGGCTGAAGCCCTAATACGCGACTCGTTGCATCCGCGAGCCGAGAGCTCCGTCCCTGGCTTGCTCGCACCGTGCGATCTGCAAGCGGTCAAGGCGAGCGGTGTCACCTTCTTGATCAGTCTGCAAGAGCGCGTCATCGAAGAAGCTGTACGTGGCGATGCTGCACGCGCGCAGGAGATTCGGGCGCGTCTGAAGCCCGAAATAGACGCCGCGCTGCGGGGCGTGCGGCCTGGCACACCGGCTGCCGAACGCGCCAAGACCTGGCTCATCGAACGTGGCCTGTGGTCGCAGTACCTTGAGGTCGCGATCGGACCTGATGCTGAAATCTTCACCAAGGCTCAACCGATGAGCTCGGTGGGCTTTGGGAGTGACATCGGGATCTTGAGGTCGTCCGTTTGGAATAACCCAGAGCCGGAAATCGTGCTTGCAATCAATGCGCGAGGTGAAGTCATCGGTGCAACGCTTGGCAACGACGTCAATTTACGCGACATCGAGGGTCGCAGCGGTCTGCTTCTGGGAAAAGCTAAGGACAACAACGGTTCTTGTGCCATTGGGCCGTTCATTCGGCTCTTTGATGAAACCTTCGGTATCGACGAGGTGCGATCGGCTGAAGTGGAGCTTTGGATTCGAGGGACGGATCGCTTTGAACTGCGCGCGACCAGTCATATGAGCTTGATCAGCCGGGATCCACTGGATCTCGCACGCCAGGCCATCGGTCCACATCACCAGTACCCCGATGGCTTGATGCTGTTCCTAGGCTCAATGTTCGCACCAACTCAGGATCGGGACGAGGCTGGCAAGGGCTTCACGCATCATCTGGGTGATGTCGTGACGATACGAACGCCTCGACTGGGGACACTCGTCAACCGCGTATCCTATTGCGACGCGATTGCACCGTGGACTTACGGTCTTTCGGCACTTCTCCGCTCAGCGCGAGCAGTGCGTCCCTAGCTACGCGCGCGCGCTTCGGCTTGGAGCCGCTCGGGTCTAAGCCTCGCAGGAACCGATGCATGCCGGCCAATATATGTTGCTCGGCGGCTTCGGCGGCCCCACGAAGATCGCGCTGCTCCAAAGCACCAACGATCTTATTGTGCTCGCGCACATTCTGCGCCAGATCCGGCACGCCGCGGCCCTCCAGGCGGCGGATCGTTCTTGAACCATATGCCAACTTTGCGTACAGATCCAACAGAGGCTTGTTACGCGACAGCTCCACGAGCGCCAGGTGAAAGGCGTCGTTGAGCTCGACGAATTGGTGGAAGCTGCGATAGCTTCGGCCCGGTCGCAATCGCCCGATTTGTGTATTGAGTTCACGCAAGCGTCGTATTTGCTCCGCATCGACGGGCACTGGTGCGTGACGGATGGCTCCGGTTTCCAACGCCAAACGAGCTATAAAGATCTCGCGATATGACTCAACAGTGGGTGACGGAGTCACCCGATATCCATGGTTCAAGCGGTACTCGACTAGACCTTCTGCGCCGAGTCTGGCCAGTGCCTCACGCACAGGAATCAAGCTAACTTCCAATTGCTTTGCGAGCTGATCGATTACGAGCCGCGATCCCGGTTTGGCCGCACCCGTGACAATGCGCTCGAGCAGGTTGTGATATACAAAAGCAGCGAGACTGGTCGGGCGTGGATGAGGCGCGTTAGTAGTGGCCACTAGCGTGCACCGACTGGAATCTGCCGTTTAGAATTCATCGGATGTGACACCAGGAACTGGCGGCACATCATATATGAAGAGTCTTGTTTGAGCGACTGCGCCAAGGGCACTGTCGCGGAGCGACCCTGTATTCGGATCCAGTTAGAGGGACCGGGTTTGAAGCTCCCGCCCGAGGCTATCTCGGCCTCGATCGAAATCGAATGCTGGCGCTGAAAGCCTCGCCGGGCTCCACGATGGGCATGTGCGAGCGCTGATCCGGCCGATTGATGGCGTTGTTGACGTGCGGTACCGGCTCGAAGCAGAAATCTTCGAGCTCCGCGGAGCTATACACGACGGCGTGGGGCAGATCCTGCGAGCCGATAATCTCAAGCGCCAATGGCTGCCCGTCCCACTCCACATGGGCGGATCCGGACCACTCCGAAAAGCAATTATCGATCTGCTGATGCTCGACGTGCAGGCCCCTCGAATAGTCGTACGCACCTGACGGGGCAACTCTTTCGGTGGGCAACCCACCGCGATCCACCAGCCAAACCCCTTCCGAGCGAAACGTGAGGCGCGCTCCCCTCTTTGGAAAATAAGGATGATGCCCGAATCCCAGAGGCGCCGGATGATCAGCGAGATTGGCGACGCGAAGATCCAGTTGCAGCAGTCCTTCCCGCAGCCTGATGCGCTGTCGTGCCTCGAACGCCCACGGCCAGTCAGGATCAGGAAGGTGACTGAGGGCGAGCTCGACCGAGTCCTTGGTCAGTGCGTCGACGCGCCACGGACGCCGATACCCCACTCCATGAATGGAGTAAGGCTCGGGGGGGAAATTCTGCTCAAGGCGAACGCGCCTGCCCTTCCACTCGAACTCGCCGTGCGCGATTCGATTGGAATACGGCACCAGCGGAAAGCTCGCCATGCCGAGCGGGTCGCGCGCAGCGATGCTCGACGCACTTGCTCTGCGCAGCATGGCCTGTCCGTTTATCGTCCAGGCGCCGATGCTGCCACCGATCTCCGGGATCACCGAGCAGCAATCCGCACCGTGAGCGAGGGAGAGAACCTCGGGTGCGGCCGCTGTTGTCATTTCGTTCCTGCAGATGAAGCTGCTTCCCTGCCGTCCATCACGGCATTTCGATATAGGCGATGCGGTCGCCCCCGTAGGTACCAAACCAAACGGTATTGCCCACCTGGACCGCGGTGGTTGCATTCCCGAACGAAGCCGTGCCCTTCTCTCTCAGGATGACCGATGAGGCCATACTCTGCGGGTCTAGTCGGGCGAATACCCAATCTTCTGAAGGCATCCCAGCGACGGTGGGGGCGGTTGCTGGCGTTGGCACCGGCGAGGACTGACCCGCAATCAGGATCGACCCGTCCGGCGCCCATCGAAGATTGTCCGGCCTGAAGTCGAGCTTAGTGCTTCTACGAGGACCTAATCCATTGAGCGGAATCCTCAAAACCTCATTTGCCGCCCAGGCTGCGACGAAAACAGAGGTCCCATCTGGGGAGCCAAGTACCCCATTGTCCCCGGCGAACTCGGATCCCGGCACCTTCGCCAGTCCCTTCCCCGGCGTCCAATGGAATACCAGTCCGCTTACCGAAGGGTTCTGACCAGTGGGCAACCCGACCCTCTTGTCAAAGAATTGCGTGATGAGAAGTGAGCCGTCATCCATCCGGCAGACAGCGTTGCCGAAGCATTCCTCCGGTAAAAGCACGCACCCCACCCACGCAGCTGTATTGTCCCGTGAGCAAACCCTGAAGACTTCGATGGACTCTCGTCCGCCGTGGTTGACCGCGTATACGAGGTTCGCGCCCGAATCCCCCGGACCGATTTCGATTCCGTGGGTATAGATCTTGGTGAAATCCGGCGGACCAGGACAAGCACCGAACTGCTCGTCCAACTTGGCCGCGACCGAAAGCTGCATGGGGCGTGCAGTCTTTTCGGCCGTGTCGACCAGGTAAAGCCCCACCGCCCTATTTGCATCAAAGGAACTCGCGATGAGGTATTTGCCACCCTCAATGGGAAGCAGATCCTCGGCGCTCGCAAGCCCGCAAACGAACTTCAGCTTGTCCTCGGACGCAGAGGACTCAGACGCACTCGGTGCCTTGAGGCCCATTTGATAGCGCTCTCATGCTGATCCAAGGTGATGGGTACCCTGGCTGGCTCACTGCGACAAATGGCCTGCTGATCATATTCCCGTCCTCAGCTACTGCACCTTCGATACATCGAGCGGGTGGTTGTGACCGCGAAGGTCCTCAATCCTAATCTGGTCAGCCAGGTCGATGAACTTGGCATGCGCCCTGGTCACATTCGCCAGCGCGGGCCAGTGTATGTTCTCGGGATTCTCCAACGTCGAGTGGTAGGGGTAATCCGCGCCAATGAGTTGAAAGAAAGGCGCAAGATGCCCGATGTCATACCCCTCACCCGGAGGCGCGCCGTAGCCGTCGGTTGCTCTCTGACCCTTTCTGCCGCCCTCGGTAAGCCCAGGCGCCGCATGCTCGACGATCGAGACGCCAAACTCCCGGAGCGTCTTAAGTCCAAGCTCTTTAAGTTTATCGCTACCTCCGATATACCAGCTCAGCGGGGTACCCTGGCCGTTGTAGTGCTCCAGGATGCCGCCAATATCGACAGCGGGGATAGCTGTTGGATGCTCGATATTGATGAGCAGAGCCGTCTCGGCAAAGATCGCCTGCCAATTTCTTAGCATCCATTGCGTGCCGACGCGATTAGGATCATGGTGACCCGGGGTGGCTACAAAGTAGAGGGTCCGCTTGCGCTTAGATTTCGGAACCTGGCCGTAGAAACGCGCCAACGCCAGTAACGAGGCAATGCCCTGACCGTTGTCGTACGCACCGTCGTAGTACCCATCCATATGGGCGATGATTATTGTGTTCTCGTGCGTAGCCCCCGGCAGCACACCGATCACCTGCGTGGTCTGCGGTTGGGGAATCGTCTGGGTCGTCATATCGATGCTCAACCTCGGATTGGCATCGTTTTCAATCAAGCTGCGGAGCGACTCGAACTCCATCAAGCCTACTGAAAATAGGGGTGGTGGCTGCGCACCGCTAGCGACGACTTGACCCCACAGGGCCAAGCCCGTCACATCGCCCGGAAGCGCTACGGTCACCAGGATGACGGCAGCCCCGGCGCTAGCGGCGCGGACAACTGCTGAGTAGCGATCTGCAGAGCCGATGTACAAACTTGGCATCGGGTGCGAATAGATCATGACGGCTTTCCCCCGCACGTCTCGGCCGCGGAAATCTGCCGCCGTGCCCAAGCCGACGTACTCGACCGCCAGGTCCCTTATCTTCATGTCGTGTGTGCACGCAGACGGGAAGGTCGTGCTTTGAAACGGTGGGGCTGCGCTGGTCAGGTTCAGCGCTCCGCGACTGCTGGTAACGGCAACTGTCCACCGTTCCTGAAAAACCTGCGGTGGCACCTCGAGTCGAACTGAGGACATTTGCAGACCCAGCTTGCGAAATTCAGTATCAAGCCACCTCGTCGCGGCATCGTGACCGGCGGTACCCACGATCCGACCCCAAAACTGTGGGTGCCCATTATCGCGATAAGCTCGAGAGAAGCCGCAGATGGTGTAGGTATCCTGCTTGAGAGCCGCCACGCTGATCGCTGCGTATTTGGCGTTTTCGGGAGCCAGAGGCCAATCGAGCAGGTACTCCTGAAGATTGTACTTTTCCTTTGTGCCCCAAATCGGGTATGGGCTGAAGGTGAGCTCGGGACGCTGAACCGATGTCTCTTGATTCGCCTGGGCGGGCGCCGTAGATCCCGGAAGTATGCAGCACATGGAGTTGCCCCCTTAGACCGGACTGGCAGCAGGTTGATGCAAACATTACATGAACTCACGGAGTGGTTCATGCGAAGCGCCTTGCGCGGTCGGCTCTTGTTGCAGTCCTCGAATCACGGCGGGAGTAACCACCACTCGTCTTTCTTAGAGCGCCTCGATGAAATCACGTGATCGGGAATCAAGCCGACGCCCGGGCGGGCAGCTAGATTGTGCGCCCTCCGTCTACCTCTAGGACAACACCCGTTACGAAAGATGCCTCATCCGATGCAAGGTAGAGGCATGCTCCGGCAACGTCGGAGGGATTACTGAAGCGGCCCAACGGTATGGTCGCAATAAACTTGGCGCGATTCTGCGGTGTGTCGGGCATGCCCATGAAATTCTCGAGAAGTCCTGTCACCCCCATCACGGGAGCAACGCAGTTCACACGAATATGATCGGGCGCCAGCTCGATAGCCATTGACCGCGACAGCATGTGCACCGCGGCCTTCGACCCGTTGTACCAGGTCAAGCCTGGGCGCGGCCGGATGCCGCCGGTCGATCCAACATTGACGATCACACCGCCCTTACGAGCGCGCATGTGCGGAACAATGGCGTTCGCGACGTGGAATATGGACTTCACGTTTACGCTGTAAACGCGATCGAATTCTTCCTCCGACGCATCGAGCATAGGCTTGTTGGGGTAACACCAGCCCGCATTGTTGATCATCAGATCAACTACTCCGAATTTCTCGATTGCGAAGTCAACGGCTGCGACAACGTCAGTTCGGCTGGTCACGTCACAATACAAAGCCAGCCCGCCAAACTCCGCCGCGACCGCCTCGGCGCCCGCCTCGTTACGGTCCAGAATGAGCACGGATGCGCCTTCGCGGGCAAATGTCCGGGCGATCTCAGCTCCGAATCCGCTGGCACCGCCGGTCACAATTGCTTTTCTATTCTTGAGTCGCATTGGTTATTTCCCGTTTTGGGCAGGCCGCTCAGCCGTGGCGAACGATCAAAGTCTGCGTGGTCGAGAATTCGTAGAGCGCGTCGAAGCCTTTTTCCCGGCCATGTCCGGATTTCTTCATGCCGCCGAAGGGCAGCTCGATGCCGCCGCCCGCCCCAAATCCGTTCACATAGACCTGGCCCGCACGGATCCCGCGCGCGACGCGCAGCGCGCGTGAGCCGTTGCGTGTCCACACCGCCGCCATTAGACCGTATTCCGTGCCATTGGCCAGCTGCACCGCGTCGCTCTCATTGTCAAATGACAAAACCGCTAGCACCGGACCGAAGACCTCTTCGTGCGCGAGCTCGCCACCTCGAGGCACGGGCCCGTACAGTCTCGGCTGGACGAAAAAACCACCTGCAGGTACGCCGTCGGCGATTCTGCCGCTCGCCACGATCGGAACTCCGGCGACGCGCGCTCGCGCTTCGAATCCCTCAACCCTCGCTTTCTGTTTGGCGTTGACCAACGGCCCGAGATCGAGGTTCATTTCCGGCGTCCCGGCGACCACCGCCGAGAAGCGCTCAGCCAGCCGTTCGACAAATGCATCGTAGGCACTGCGCTCGACTAGAACTCGGGATCCGGCCGAACAGGTCTGGCCGGCGTTCGCGACGATGCCTGCAACGATGGCCGGTATGGCGACCTCCAGATCGGCATCACCGAAGACCACGTGCGGTGACTTTCCGCCGAGCTCGAGCGTCACGCCGACGTGGTTTTTCGCAGCGGCAATCTGGATGAGCGACCCGACTTCGGGGCTACCCGTAAAGGATATGAAGTCGATGCCAGGGTGGCTGGCAAGGGCCGCCCCGGCGACTGGGCCGGTACCGGTGACGATATTCAGCGCTCCTGGCGGCAAGCCGGCGTGCTCAGCGAATTCCACGAGCCTGACGACCCCGAGACAGGCATCTTCTGCCGGCTTCACCACCGTCGCATTGCCGGCCGCCAGCGCAGGGGCGACTGATCGCGCAAAGATCTGAATCGGCAGGTTCCAGGGGATGATGTGGGCGGTCACACCTAGCGGAACCCGCAGAGTCGAGGCCATGAATCCGTCCAGATACGGAATGGTCTCGCCGTGAAGCTTGTCGGCCGCGCCGCCGTAATATTCAAAATATCGCGCGGTCGCTATCGCATCCCCGGTCGCGGTCTTGAGTGGCTTGCCCGTGTCTCGGGCTTCGATGGCGGCAATTTCCGCAGAATTTTCGAGGATCAGGCTGGCTAATCGCGACAGAGCCCGGCCTCGTTCGGTCGCAGTGAATTTGCTCCAGGCTCCGCCTTCTACCGCGCTGCGCGCCGCGGCGACCGCGGCGTCGACGTCCTCGCGATCTCCCATCGCTATCGATGAGTAGGCGTTGCCGTCGGCCGGCGCAACCACAGGCAGCGACCTACCAGATACGGCGGGCTGCCAACGGCCGTTAATGTAAAGACCTTTCCCCTCTACCGATGAGCCAGCCTTAGCCGCAGTCGACATAAATACACTGCCCTCAATCACTGACCGACGGGCCAATGAACCACGCAAAGAGGCCGGTCATGAGGAGCGTCTGAAAAGCCTAGCCGCGAACGTGCGGTACTCCGGCGGCACGTATCCCCACTCCCCCTGCGAAGAATTGCCAGCGTCGTCATATAATCTGGGCACAGAAGCGTGGACTAACCTTAACCGCAGGACCCCCTTGGCTTCTTGTCTCAGCGTCGTCCAGACTTTTCTGAGCACGCACCTGCGCAAGAGTGTGCGTGGCGACCGTACGCTGATCCGCCAGACCTGCAAGGAGTGCCATTCTGCTCTACCAGGAAGAACCTTAAGTCGCGCCGCTTCATTGACTTGCGCTCAAAGACGGATCTACGATGGGCACAAAATATATGATCGATTGTGCGCGGGGGGCGGTCTTGTCATGCCGTAGATCAGGGCCGTGATGCGGGGTCAGGTAGGTGGGAGGTCCCATCCGATTCATGACTCTGTTGAGGGGTCAGAAGAAACTGCGCCGGGCGCACAGAACGCCTGGAAGGATTATGTAGCCAGAAATATCGCCCAGTTCAGTGTCCGGTTGAAACGCGAGCCCCATTTTCGGGTCAAGGCGCGAACGCGCTCGTATGAGGGGTTCATGGTGACTCGCCTTTACACCTCCTTAGGTAGTGCGGAACTTCAACGTGGACCGCTCGAAATTGATTCGGACGGCGAGGATCGTTACGGCTTTTGGGCGCCCCTCTGCGGTAATCAACAGCTCGTTCATTGCAACAGGGAATCTCTTTGCGCGCCAGGCAGCATCACCATGGTGTCTCTTGCGGAGCCTCTGCTGCAGACGAAATACGGCGATAACGATACGGTGTACTTCTACGTGCCGCGCCAATTCGTAGAGGCGCGCATCATCTGGCGCAGCGACATCTGCTCGCGCACCAGGCGAGCTGACGATGGTCCCTGGCGGCTCGTATATGAAACGATAGCGGCGCTGCAGCGCAGTGCTGCAGCCATGACTGACGATCAATTCATCAGGGCGTCGCGAAACATCGGCGAATTGGCAATTCTAGCGCTCGACGGCTGCGGAGATGCCCACTCGAGCGAACAGCCCGTGCGTAGCGCAAATATTGCGCGCGCCAAGCGGATTATCAGAGCCCGCATGACCAATCCCGACCTCACTTTGACCGAGATCGCCCGCGAGTGTGGCCTGTCGCTCCGTTACCTACACGACCTTTTCAGAGACGACGGCAGAACCCTCTCCGAATACCTGCAAGGCGAGCGCCTGAAGCTGGCGCACTCCATGCTTAAGTCCGGTGAGGTGAGGAATGGTTCGATCACCGACATCGCCATGCTCTGCGGATTTTCGAATCCTTCGCATTTCAGCACTGCGTTCAAGAGAGCTTTCGGCGCCTCGCCGCGCTCAATCGTCCGCGGCGTTCAGGAGACAGCCTAGCCAAATTTACGCGGTCGCCGCTCGAGCATGCGGTGTGGGATTCATTGACCTGGGCTCCCCGAAAAGGCCAGTTTGAGACCAGACTCGCTGCCGGTGCTCAGGAAGGGTCTTGGCTTAGGCTACCCGCGCGTTCCTCGGTCAGGTCGTTGGCTTTGCGGAAGCGAGTTTCCCGAAAAGCAACTGAAATGGACGCCATGGCGAGGGCGCAGCAAACCTGCAGA
>Ga0335077_10001332_pt1 | contig 29229 bp, 21 predicted proteins | sample Lox_Sample_31_FD_207151 | JGI IMG/M metagenome (GOLD analysis project Ga0335077, IMG submission 207151) | Soil microbial communities from Loxahatchee National Wildlife Refuge, Florida, United States - Lox_Sample_3.1 | ecosystem: Environmental > Terrestrial > Soil > Wetlands | place: USA... | reverse complement strand
CTAGTGGAGTAGCCGCGCCGCTCTGACGCCCATACTTTCACAATGAAAAGCAGGTAACTCTCTCGACCAGCGGTACCGCGCCCCGTTTTCTCTGCTATCCAAAATTTGCCTAGAACTTACAGACCTTGAACGAAGACTGTCCCATCGGGCAGTAGATTCGCTCCTCGGCAACTCGTACCTTAATTCAGACCGAGATATGCAGAGTTCTGGGGGCACTCCGGTTCTTCTTCGACTTCGCACAAGTGGTTTTCAGCTGAGTCTGGCTGCTTCCCAGAGTTGTCTTGCTTCCCGGTGGTTGGTCCTCGAAATCAGAGTGAGGTGGGAAGATGATGGATACGGAAGCCTTCCGTGAGTTCAAGACTGGCCTGACATTTCTTCGCGACAATTATGCTAACCGCGCCTTGACACATATCCAGCGCGCCTCCGAGTTGGAAAAAAACAACCCCTACTACATGTCGTACCTGGGTGTGGCGCTGGCCCGCACGCAGCAGAAATGGGCGGACGCGGAACGTCTGTGCGACGCCGCGGTGCGCATGAAGCGGAACCAGGCTCAACTCTATCTGAATCTTGCCGAGGTCTACATGGTCGCCGGACGCAAGGACGACGCCCGCGAAGCCCTTGTTGCCGGAATGAAATATGCGCGCCGCGATATCCGGCTGAATATCGCCATGGCCAAGCTGACCCCGCGCCGTTCGCCGGTCTTTTCGTTTCTGGAGCGCAAGCATCCCCTGAACCGGCACTTCGGAATGCTGAGGCATCGCACACTCCGGGCCTTTGGCAACGGCTAGCAGCTACGATTTTCCCCAACCCCCCCAAACGCAGAAAGGGCGGGTGGCCAAAAGCCATCCGCCTTTTTTGTTTCTGCCGTGAGCCGGTGGAGACTCCCATTAATATGGCTTTCTGAGACTGATACCCGACTGCCTGCTGCTACTCTTTGCCGGTTAAGGGAGGCAGTTCGCCCGAATGGTCTGGTATAAAGATGCGGAGGAGAAGAAAGATCACAAAGGTATAACCCAAAACATTTAACACGAAAAACAACAGTAGTTCAGAAATCAGGTTGTCCGCATACGGAATCCACTCGAGGAATCTCTGAAAGAAAATCTGCATCAGGTAAGATCCGGGATACGTCAGATAGGGTACCGGACGATTGATCCCGGCGGATCGCAGCGCGATCGCGAGAAGCGTGATGAAAACTCCGCCCAGAATGGAATACCAGATCAGTTTGCGGCGCACGTGGGAATCCAGCCGAACAGCCTTTAGTCACACCAACACGCTTGGTGAAATTTGAGCTCATCCGGGCTAGGGCCCTGCCAGTCCCCAGCAACGTCCATATTGGTGCGCGACATGCCGTTTCCCTCAGACCGGAATCCAGCGCAAATCCGAGCGAGGCTTTTTGCTTTCGCAAAAAAATCAGGGGGCGGTCGGCCACAAGCCATGCGCCCTTTGTTGCTTCGCAAATTTCGGATCGATTCGAGCCTTATTTGCGCTGCATCGGCGAGCCGCCGAAGCTGTAGCCGCCCTGGAATCCAATTTCCATGAGGATTTTGAATCCGACGCCAAAGAGCCCGTTCGGCAGGGGATCGCGGCGCACTACTTCCGCGAGGAATTCGCGCGTCATCGCCGCAGGTTCCTTCGAATACGGCATGGAAACGAACAACCGCATGCCCACTTCGTATTCCGTTTCGCTGGAATGGAAGTAAACTCCGGTCCGCGAAACGCTCAGGGTTCCGCGAATATCGTCAAACGCGGCACGTTCCGGGTCCGACGGCCGAATGCGCATCAGCTGTGTGATTTTGCAGCGGCGGCTACCGCGCCGCTCGGTCTGCGAGCGCGCCGGGGTGCCGCCATTTCCAGCATTTGCCTTCACCATAAAGTCCAAAGGGGACGCCATACACTTTCACCTTCCCAGAGAAACCCTCTACTTCCGGGAACAGTGTAAGGCCGCGTGCCAGTAAACCCATAGTGTGACGGTACTCCAACCGGAGCCGCGTTCACATCGTTGATGGTAGTACGGAAGTACCAATCCTGCAAAGCATCTGGGGGACCTGACCGGGCACAAATGCGTTTCGTTGAATCGTTCCCAAGACGTTGCGCCGAAGAGCTTTGTTTTGCAGGCATAGCAGCTTTCCGCGCCAGCCGGAATTAGAGTACTCTAAAGCTAATTTCAGAGGTCGGTACCGTTGCACTGCCGCACCAGTTTCATCCAACGGGAGGAATTTCGCTGTGGTCAAACGACTAGCTGTGGGAATTGTTGTGATCATTGTTGTGATCCTGGTCGCATCTATCGTTCTCTCCGCACCTGCACAGACACCCACGATCTCCGATTTCGATCGCCAGCGTGCCCAGCTGATGCTGAAGGTAGTTAGCGACGAAGTCCGCAAGCACTATTACGACCCAAAATTCCATGGCGTCGACCTGGACAAGGAATTTGCCGAGGCCAAGCAGCGCATTGAAAACGTGAACACAATGAATATGGCGCTTTCCAATATTGCCAACTTCCTCGATTCGCTGGACGACTCGCACACGTTTTTCCTCCCTCCCTCGCATCCCATCCGGCTGGACTATGGCTGGCAATACCAAATGGTGGGTGAGCGCTGTTTCGTCACCCAGGTTCGGGCGAACAGTGACGCGGCCTCCAAGGGCGTGAAACGCGGCGATCAGGTTTTGACCATCAATGGCATCGCGCCCACACGCGAAACTGCCTGGAAACTGCAGTACATGTATACCGCTCTCCGTCCACAGCCCAGTCTTCGGCTGGTGCTGCAAGACCTCGCCGGCAAGCAGCGGTCTGTGGAGGTGGCGGCACACATCGTGCAGACCAAGCGCGTTACCGACCTGACGGACGGCGGAGATATCTGGAACGTAATCCGAGAGATGGAGGCGTACGATCACTACACGCGTACGCGCATTGCGGAATTTGGCGATGACCTTATCGTGATGAGGCTGGCTGAATTCAAGTACACACCCAGGGAGGTTGCCGAGTTGATGGGCAAGGTACACAAGCACAAGTCTGTAATCCTCGATCTGCGCGGCAATCCGGGAGGCGCCACCGAAACGGTGGAATACCTCGCCGGGGATCTTTTGTCGAAAGACGTAAAGATCGCCGATCGTGTCGGAAGAAAAGAGAGAAAACCGATGGCCAGCAAGGGCTCCCACGATGCTTTTACGGGGAACCTCATTGTATTGGTCGACAGCGAGTCTGCGTCGGCCGCGGAAATCCTGGCGCGCCTGATACAGATCGAAAAACGGGGTGTGGTGTTGGGTGACCACAGTTCCGGGAGCGTGATGGAAGCCAGACACTACAGCGAAAAACTGGGCGCGGATACGGTTGTCTTCTATGGCGTGTCGATTACAGAGGCGGACCTGATCATGAGCGATGGCAAGAGCCTGGAACACGTCGGAGTCACGCCGGATGAATTGATTTTGCCGACGGCGTCGGACCTGGCGGGTAACCTTGATCCCGTGATGGCGCGCGCCGCGGAAATGGCCGGCGTGCATGTCACTTCTGCCGATGCGGCCAAGATGTTTCCCTACGAGTGGCCACCGGAGTAAGACAACTCGATTCGTGTTGCGCACCCAGATGACTTCCGGGGACAACTTGTGCGATTCTCTTCGCTGAGCCGATTCCACCAAAGGGACCTATGCCTAAGAAATTCAAGGATTTGACGGAACGAGAGATCCTCGCGCTGGCCATTACCAGCGAAGAAGAGGATGGCCGGATTTACGGTGAGTTTGCCGATGCGCTGCGCGACACCTACCCCGCGACCGCGGAGATGTTTGAAGAGATGCGCGCCGAAGAAGCGGTGCACCGCGACCGCTTGCTGGCGCTGTTCCAGCAGCGCTTCGGCAACAACATCCCCCCTATCCGCCGCGAAGACGTCCGCGGCTTTTTGCAGCGCCGCCCGGTATGGATGATGCGTCCACTGGGAGTGAAAGTGGCACGGCGGCAGGCTGAGATTATGGAAATGGAGGCGAGCCGCTTTTATGCGCGAGCTGCCAGCCGAACCAGCGATGTTCCGATGCGCGAACTGCTGAACATGCTTGCCGATGAAGAGCGCAAACACACGCGGGCCGCCGGCGAGTACGGAGAAAAGCACCTCACCGAACAAGCCAAGGAAATGGAGGAGCAATCGCACCATCGCCTGTTCGTATTGCAATTTGTTCAACCGGGACTGGCGGGGCTGATGGACGGCTCCGTATCCACGCTGGCTCCACTATTCGCCGCGGCTTTCGCCACGCAGAAAAGCTGGGACGCGTTTCTTGTGGGCATGGCCGCCAGCGTTGGCGCCGGCATTTCCATGGGCTTCGCGGAATCGCTTTCGGACGATGGCTCGCTGACGGGGCGTGGCTCGCCGTGGATTCGTGGCGCCGTCACCGGATTGATGACCACGGCCGGCGGGCTGGGCCACACGCTGCCTTACCTGATCAGCGATTTCCGCGTGGCCACCGGGATCGCGATTGCGGTGGTGATAGTCGAACTTTGCGTGATCAGTTATATCCGCCATCGCTACATGGATACGCCCTTCCTGCAGGCGGCGTTTCAGGTGATCGTCGGCGGCGTGCTGGTATTTCTGACGGGCTGGCTGATCGGCAGTTCGTAGGCGAGTTGCGTCAATCGCTGTGCGCGGGAACTGGCGCCGCATGACGCAGGCGCCGCGGCTTCAAGTAGGTCTGCAGTTTGTCCATATAGATGTAGACGACCGGCGTTGTGAAGAGCGTGAGCAACTGGCTCATGATCAGCCCGCCTACAATCGTAACGCCCAGCGGTTTTCGCAATTCCGAACCCACGCCGGTGCCGATGGCCAGCGGAAGCGCGCCGAGCAACGCCGCCATGGTGGTCATAATGATGGGGCGGAAACGCAGCAGGCAGGCCTTGTAGATGGCTTCCTCCGGCGACTTCTTTTCCTCGCGCTCCGTCTGCACGGCGAAGTCGATCATCAAGATGGCGTTTTTCTTCACAATTCCGATCAGCAAGATAATGCCGATAAGCCCGATGATGCTCAGGTCCATGTGCATCAACTGCAGCGCCAACAATGCGCCGATCCCGGCCGAGGGAATCGTGGAGAGGATGGTGATGGGGTGGATGTAGCTCTCATACAGAATGCCGAGGACGATGTAGACAGCGGCCAGCGCGGTCAGAATCAGAACGGGTTGATTCGAAAGTGAATCCTGGAAGGCTTGCGCGGTTCCCTGAAAAGTGGCGTGCACCGTGTTGGGCACGCCCAGTTCGTAGCGCGCCTCCTCGATGTGCTGCACCGCAGGTCCCAGCGAGGCGCCGGGAGCCAGGTTGAAGGAAATGGTAATCGCCGGGAAAATCCCCTGGTGGTTGACCGAGAGGGCGGTGTTGGAATGCTCGTAGTGGGCAAAGGAACTGAGCGGTACTACCTTGCCGGTGTTCGAAGAGACGTAAATATATTTGAGTCCTTCGGGGTTTTCCTGAAAGTCCGGCGCCACTTCCATCACCACGTGATATTGGTTCAAGCCTTTGTAAATGTTGGAGACCTGGCGCTGGCCGAAGGCGTCGCCCAGGGCGTTATCGATGTCCTGGACGGAAACACCGAGGCGGCCGGCGGTGTCGCGGTCGATGGCCAAGTAAGTCTGCAGACCTTTGTTCTGCTGGTCGGAATTGATGTCGCGTAATTCCGGGATACGGCGCATGCGGTCCATCACGATGGGCGCCCAATGATACAAATCATCCAGGTTGTCGGCCTGCAGGGTGTATTGATATTGAGCGCCGCCGAATCGCCCGCCAATGGTGACGTCCTGTACCGACTGCAAGAAGAGCGAAGCTCCGGGAATGTGCGAGGTCTTGCCGCGCAGGCGCGCAATAACGTGATCCGCGTCGATCTTGCGTTCTTCCAGCGGCTTCAGCTGGGCGAACATGCGGGCGGTGCTGGTGCCGTTTCCGCCTCCGGTAAACGAGGTGACCGTGTCGATCGCGGGGTCCGCCATGACGATATCGGTGAACGCGCGCATCTTCTTGGACATTTCCACGAACGAGGTATCCTGGTCGGCCTGGATAAAGCCGTTGATCCGGCCGGTGTCCTGCTGCGGGAAAAATCCTTTGTTGACGGTGCGGAACATCTGGACGCTGAGAGCCGCGGTGCCGATGGTCACCAGCAACATGATGAACTTGTATTGCAAAACCCAGCGCAGGGCATGGTCGTAACCCTTCAACATTCCGTTGAAGCCGCCTTCGCTGAGGCGGTAGAAGAAACCGTGCTTCTTCTTTTCGTAGTCGTGCCTCAGGAATCGCGCGCACATCATCGGCGTGGTGGTCAGCGAGACGAACAGCGAAACGCCGATCGCCACGCTTAGGGTCACCGCAAATTCGCGGAACAGCCGCCCCACGATTCCGCTCATCATCAAAATCGGGATGAATACCGCGATTAGCGAGGTGCTCATCGACAACACGGTGAAGCCGATTTCGCTCGCGCCTTTCATGGCCGCGGCATACATGGGCATGCCGTTTTCCATGTGGCGCGCAATATTTTCGATGACCACGATGGCGTCGTCCACGACGAAGCCGGTGGATATCGTGAGAGCCATCAGCGACAGGTTGTCGAGCGAATACCCGCACAGGTACATGACCCCGAAGGTGCCGACCAGCGAGAGCGGCACCGCCACGCTGGGAATAAGGGTCGCCCAATAGTTCCGGAGAAACGCAAAGACCACCAGCACCACCAGGATAATGGAGATCATCATGGTGCGCTCAACGTCGTGCACCGACGCGCGAATCACCACCGTGCGGTCAATCACCACTCGCAACTGCAGCGCCGGCGAAATCGATGCCCGTAACCAGGGCAACGTCTCTTTGACGCGCTCGGCGGTTTCGATCATGTTCGCGCCAGGCTGGCGGAAAATGGCGATGATCACGCCCGGCTTGCCGCCCGTCAGTCCCAGGTTGCGGATATCCTCGACGGAATCGGTTACCTCCGCAATATCCTCCAGACGAACGGCGGCGCCGGCGTGGCCGGCTACGATCAGCGGCTTGTATTCGTAAGCTTTGAACAGTTGGTCGGTATCCGAGATGCTCCACGCGCGGTCGTTATTCGAAAGCGAACCCTTCGCCAGGTTAGAGTTTGCCGATTGCAGGGCCTTGCGAACCGTCTCGAGGCTGATTCCGTAACTATTGATCTGTTGCGGATTCACCTCCACACGGACTGCCGGGCGCGAAGAGCCCCACGTGAACACTTGGCCGACACCTTCAATCTGGGCAATCTTCTGCGCCAGAATCGAATCGGCCGCGTCGTAAATCTGTCCGATCGGAATGGTGTCGGAGTTCAGCGAGAGAAAAATGACCGGGGAGTCGGCGGAATTGATTTTGCGGTAGCTAGGCTGCGAAGGCAGGTCCGCGGGCAATTGGCTGCGCGCGGCATTAATGGCGGCTTCCACGTCGCGGGCCGCGGCGTTAATGTCGCGGCTCAGATCGAACTGCAGGGAAATTCCGGTGTTACCCAGAGTGGAGCTTGACGTCATTTGGGTGACGCCGGCAATACGGCCGAATTGCCGTTCGAGCGGCGTGGCCACCGCCGATGCCATGGTTTCCGGACTCGCGCCCGGCAAGCTGGCCCCAACGCTGATAGTCGGCAAATCGACCTGGGGTAGCGGCGCCACTGGCAGGTACCGGAAAGCAATGGCGCCGGAGAGGAAAATCGCAATGGTGATCAGCGAGGTCGCCACCGGCCTGCGGATAAAAGGTGCGGAGAAATTGGACTGAAAGTTCATCCTTAATCCCCGTGCGCGGGTTCCTCAATTGGATTGGTGATACCGAGATGCAACCGGCGAGCCAGCCAGTCGAACGCGAGGTAGACCACCGGCGTGGTGTACAGCGTCAGCAATTGGCTCAGAATCAAGCCGCCCACAATGGTGATGCCCAAGGGCCGCCGGAGTTCCGAACCCACACCCTGGCCAAGCGCCAGCGGCAAACCACCGAGTAACGCCGCCATGGTGGTCATCATGATGGGCCGGAAACGCAGCAGGCACGCCTCATAAATCGCGTCCACGGGAGCTTTCCCTTCCTTGCGCTCGGCTTCCAACGCGAAGTCGATCATCATGATGGCGTTCTTCTTCACGATGCCGATCAGCAGGATGATGCCGATCAGTGAAATGATGCTGAAATCCGTGCGGCACAGCAGCATCGCAAGGATGGCGCCGACTCCAGCCGAAGGCAGCGTGGAGAGAATCGTGATGGGGTGGATATAGCTCTCGTACAGAACACCGAGCACGATGTAGACAGTCACGAGCGCCGCCAGAATCAGCAACGGCTCGTTGGAGATGGATCGCAGGAAAGCCGCCGCCGTGCCCTGGAAGGTAGCCTGAATGCTGGCGGGCATTCCGATCTGCTGCCGCGCGGCGTCGATGGCTCGGGTTGCGTCTCCCAGCGAGGATCCCGGCGCGAGGTTGAAGGAAATGGTCACCACCGGGAACTGCCCCTGATGGTTGATGGAGAGAGGCGTACTGCCGGGTTCGAATCGCGTAAAGGCGCTCAACGGCACCTGCTGGCCGGTGGACGAATGTACGTAGATGTTTTTCAGCGCGTCCGGATTCTGCTGAAAGCTCGGATCCACTTCCATGACCACGTGGTACTGGTTCAGTTGCGTGAAGATGGTGGAGACCTGGCGCTGTCCGAAAGCATCGTACAAGGTGTTGTCGATATCCGCGGGGAAAATCCCCAGGCGCGAAGCGGTGTCGCGATCGATGGTCAGTGTGGCGAGCAATCCGTCATTAAGCTGATCGGTGGCCACATCGCGCAATTCCGGAAGCGTCTTCAATTTTTCGACGAATCGCGGCACCCAAATTCCGAGCTCCTTGGGATCGACATCCTCCAACGAATACTGGAATTGCGTTCGCGAAACGCGGTCTTCCACGGTCAGGTCCTGCACCGGTTGCATGTACAAGGTAATTCCGTCGATCTTGGCAAGCTCCGGCTGCAGCCGCCGAATTACATCGGACGCGCTGATCTTCCGCTCGTCCAGCGGCTTCAAATTGATCTGGACACGCCCGCTATTGATGGTGGTGTTCGTGCCGTCGATGCCGATGAACGACGAGAGGCTCGCGACCGCGGGATCGCGCAAGATGGCATCCGCCAGCGACTGCTGGCGCCGCGACATGGCCTGAAACGATACGTTTTGCGGCGCTTCCGTCACCCCAAGAATCACGCCGGTGTCCTGAACCGGAAAAAACCCTTTGGGCACGTAGACATACAGAAGAATCGTGCCCACCAGCGTGGCAACGGTAACCAGCAGTGTCGTGGTGCGGAACCGCAGCACCACTTGCAGCGTCCGCCCATAAAACGCGATCACGTCGTTGAACGCTTTTTCCGAGGTGCGGTAGAACCAGGTCTGCTGATTTTCCGGCTGATGCTTCAACAGCTTTGCGCACATCATCGGCGTCAAAGTCAGCGACACCGCCGCCGAGACCAGAATCGTAACCGCCAGCGTCACCGCGAATTCCCGAAACAACCGGCCGACGATGTCTCCCATGAACAACAGCGGAATCAGCACGGCGATCAGCGACACGGTCAAGGACACGATCGTGAAGCCGATCTGTTCGGAACCGATCAGCGCGGCTTGCAACGGCGATTCGCCGGCTTCGATGTAGCGGCTGATGTTTTCGATCATCACGATCGCGTCGTCCACCACAAAGCCGGTGGAGATCGTTAACGCCATCAAGGAAAGGTTGTTCAGCGAGTAGCCCAGCAGATACATCACGCCGAACGTGCCGACAATCGAGAGAGGCACGGCAAAGCTGGGAATGATCGTGGCGCGCAGGCTCCGCAGAAACAGGAAGATGACCATCACGACCAAGGCGATGGTCAGCAGCAAAGTAAATTGCACATCGGCGACCGACGCGCGGATGGTGGTGGTGCGGTCTGTCAAAATCCGAACCTTCACCGATGCCGGAAGCGCTGCCTGCAATTGCGGCAGGAGCTTTTTAATGCGATCCACCACGCTGATGATGTTCGCGCCCGGTTGCCGCTGAATGTTCATGATGACGGCCGGTTGCTTGTCTGCCCAGGCTGCCTGTTGGACATTTTCCGAACCGTCTTTGGCGATCGCCACGTCAGCAAGGCGCACCGGCGCACCGTTGCGGTAGGCGATGATGACGGAGTTGTAGCTCGCGCTGGAAAAGAGCTGGTCGTTGGCGCCAATGGTGTAGGCCTGATGGGTTCCATCGAATGTGCCCTTGGCCTGATCGACGTTGGCGTTGCCCAGCGCGGTCCGCAAATCTTCCAGGCTCAACCCGTAGGAAGCCAGTGCCGTGGGGTTGGCCTGTACGCGCACAGCCGGCCGCTGGCCGCCGCTGATGCTCACTAGTCCGACGCCGGAAAGCTGCGAAATCTTCTGCGCCAGCGTGGTGTCCGCCAGGTCTTCCACTTTTTGCAACGGCAACGTGTCGGAAGTCAGCGCCAGAGTCAGCACCGGCGCGTCGGCAGGATTGATCTTGCTGTAAATCGGAGGATTGGGCAGATCTTTCGGCAACAGGTTGGAGGCACTGTTGATTTGCGCCTGCACTTCCTGCTCCGCGACGTCGATATTGAGATCGAGAACGAACTGCAATGTGATGACCGAGCTTCCGAAGGAGCTGGTCGAAGTCATCTGCTGGAGTCCGGGGATCTGGCCGAAATTCCGCTCGAGGGGAGCGGTGACGGAAGAAGCCATGACCTCCGGACTGCCGCCCGGATAAAACGTGTTCACCTGAATCGTGGGGTAATCGACTTGTGGAAGCGCCGAAACGGGCAACTGCCGGTAGGCCACAAATCCGACCAGCAGCACACCGACCATCAGCAGCGTGGTGGCGACCGGCCGCAAGATGAACGGCCGCGACGGATTCATCGCCCGGGTCCTCCGCGCGGCGATCCGGGCATTGCGCCATCCGGCAGGAAGGAACTCTGCGTGGTGCCCCCCGTGCCGCTATTGGAACGTTGCCGCGGGTCGACCTGGGTTCCCTCTTGCAGCTTATCCTGACCGTCGATGACGACGACTTCGCCGTCATTCAACCCGGCAGCAACCCCTGTGACGTTGCCAGCGGTTTCCGCCAGGGTCACGTTCTTGACGTTCACCTTGTTGCCGGTGCCGACGGAGAACACGTAAGTACCCTTCGGGCCGCGCAAAATGGCCGTGGTGGGCACCAGAACCACGTTCTTTTTCGTATCGACCAGCAGGTGGACGTTCACGAACTGATTGGGAAACAATTCGTCTTTCTGGTTATCAAACACGGCCTTTAGTTTGTAGGTGCCGGTGGTGGTATCGATCTGGTTATCGATGGTCAGAAGCTTTCCCCCCGCGATCTTATCGCTGTTATCGCGGTCCCAAGCTTCCACGGTCATGGTTCGCCCGCGCATCTCCTGCATGACCTTCTGCAACTGGTCTTGCGGCAGCGTGAAGATGACCGCAATGGGCTGCAGTTGCGTAATGACCACCAGTCCATTAGTGTCCGCGGCGTGCACGATATTGCCCACGTCCACAAGACGCAATCCGACGCGCCCGCTGATCGGAGCGGTGATGTGCGAGTAGGTGATCTGCAGTTTGGCGTTGTCGATCTGCGCCTGATCGGCCTTGATGGCCCCTTCGAATTGCCCGACCTGGGCCTGCTGTGAATCGAGCTGCTGTTTCGGGATCACGCCTTCTTTGTAAAGCAATTGATAGCGCTCGTAGTCCACCTGGACGTCACGCAACTGCGCCTGATCCTTGGCCAGTTGACCTTCCGCCTGCTCCAGTTGCACCTGATAGGGACGCGGGTCGATCTCAATCAGCGAGTCGCCTTCCTTGACGTACTGCCCTTCCGTGAAATTCACCTTGACGATTTGACCGTCGACGCGGCTTCGTATGGTCACGGTGTTGAAGGCCGTCACCGTCCCCAAGCCGTTAAAATAGACTGGCAGCTCGCCCTTATGCGCTGTCGCCACCACGACGGGCACGATCATGCTCCCCGGCGCTCCACCTTTGCCCGGTGCGCCAGCGGTGGCGTTCGCACCGCCCGCGTTCGCTTGAGCTCCGCGCGAACGGAAATACCACCAGCCCAGCGCCACGACGGCCAGAATCAGCAGCCAGATCCACCAGTGTTTCTTCCCTGAATTCTCGCCGCGGGCAGCCAAGGTAGAATTGGTGGCTTCCGAGGGGTTCACCGTTTCATATGGGGGCATTCCGAAATACTCCTCTATCAACCTGTTTCGTCGCGGCTCAAAGACGAAAGGCACCTCAGCGTCGGAGACCCGTCGCTGTTCAAAGTCTACAGCCACACGCGAGGAAAGACCCGCCTAAAGCTACGACGTCCCTCAGCGCTGAATGGTTACGCCTTACACCTTCGCCGGAGAGTCGGAGGATTCGCCCCGGGCCCAAAAACTCCCCACCGTCGCCGGGAATCGCGTGTAGACTACACGTGGTTTAGAGGGATCGACTTGGGGGATCGTACCTTAACAGAGATGAGGAATCGAATGGTGAAGGGTATCGTTGTGGGCATCGTCTTGACGCTACTGATTATGTTTGGAGGGACTTACTTCTATTTTTCTGGCGGGCACGCACCGGTTGCCACGAATGCCCCGGAAATGCCCTTCGAACACAGATTTGCCCGTATGGCGCTGCACTCCTACATGGACAAGCTTCCGCATCCGAACTCGCCCGTGCCTGAAAACGAACAGAACTTCCTGGAGGGCGCAAAAATCTACAAAGAGCACTGCGCCGTCTGCCATGGCTTGCCGGGAGAGCCGAAGAGCGCTATCGCCAACGGCATGTTCCCACCGCCGCCTCAGCTCTTTAAGGGCACCGGCGTGACTGACGACGAGGCGTGGGAGACCTACTGGAAGGTGTACGGCGGCATCCGCATGACGGGTATGCCCGGGTTCAACGAACGCTTGAGCGAAACCAAAATGTGGCAGGTTAGCGTGCTGCTGAAAAATGCGGACAAGATTTCTCCGGCCGTAAAGGCGGAATTGGCGGTGACGCCGGCTGCCGCGCCAGCTCCGATAACCGCGGCGCCCGCGCCGGTTCTACAACCCGCAGCGCAACCCGCGGGTCACTGACACGGTTGTCTCGAGGAGGCCGCGGACGGAACATGTCAACGTTCGACTCTGGCCAGTTGGTCGGCCCGGCGCAGTTCCGGGAACATTTTTGCCCACAGCAGGGTGACGATGATGGTGCCGAGTCCGCCAAGAACTACGGCGGGCACGGCGCCAAGCCACTGCGCCGCCAGGCCAGATTCGAATTCGCCGAGCTCGTTGGACGCCCCGATGAAAATCATGTCGACGGCGTTCACGCGCCCGCGCATCTCGTCTGGCGTCTCCACTTGGATTAAAACGCCGCGCACAACGACACTGACCATGTCCGCCGCTCCAACAAAAACCAGCGAGAGCAGCGAGAGTGGCAGGCTACGCGAAAAGCCGAACACTATCGTGAACACTCCGAAGCCGCCGACGCACCACAACATCGTTGCGCCCGCGCGCTTGCGGATGGGCTTGTAGGCGATCAGCAGCGCCATCAGGCCTGCACCCACCGCCGGCGCGCTGCGCAGCATCCCCAGTCCCCACGGACCAGTACGCAGAATCTCTCTTGCATACACGGGCAAAAGGGCCACCGCCCCCCCTAGTAGCACGGCAAACAAATCGAGGGAAATCGAACCGAGGACCAGTTTGTGCGTCCAGATGTACTGAAACCCTGCCAGCACGGTTTTCAAGGTGAACGGAGCACGCGATAGGCGCTTGCTGGTTGCGCGGATCTGCATGGTGGTCAGCACGGCAATGACGGCGGCAAACAGAGCAGTGGCGTACACCACGGCAGGACCGTGGAAGAATGCGTACAACAAGCCACCGAGCGCGGGGCCGAGAATGGTTGCGCCCTGGAAGATTCCGGAGTTCCACGCCACGGCGCTTTGAAAATGCTCTTCTGGCACCAGTTGAGGCAGAAGCGCGCGGCTGGCCGGCATGCTGAAGCTGCGCACCACGCCGACAAGGAAGAGAATCGCAAAAATCGGCGCCACGGTCCCCGCCTGATGCAGAGCTTCCTCGTGCAGCGTCACGACCAACAGCAGCAAAGACGACAGCCCGTAGCCGGCGTAACATGCCGTCAGCAGCTTTCGCCGGTCAATGCGGTCGGCGGTGTGACCGGCCACGAGAAACAGCAGCACTCCTGGCAGAAACTGCACCAAGCCCGTTAGTCCCAGGTCCAGAGGACGATGCGTGATCTCGTACACCTGCCAGCCGACGGCGACCGATTGCATCTCGGTGCAAAACACGATACAGAATCGCGCGATCTGGTAGAGGCGGAAACTCAAGAACTCAAACGCAGCTGCGCCAGATCCCAGTTTCTGATCGGTCGTGGCCATGGTTCAGTAGAATGCCACACTTTCACGCGGGCTCATTCTTCGCGGGCTGCTTCACGGCCGGCGACTGCGGCGCGTGCGGACCTCGGTCAATCCTGACCAGAAGACTGCGCGCGCAAGCAGATCACACAAACGACGGCGGCCGGTCCTCGGTTGCCGCGCCGAATTTCTCGTTCGGCTGATCACCCATGGTAATCACAAACTTCCCGCCCTCGGCGATCTGCGCATGGCTGAACCAGCTCTTCGCATAGGGCTCGCCGTTCCACGTCACGGACTGCACATACTTTTTCCCCAGCCGGCTGCCGACCGCTTCGACCTCGAGCGTCTTTCCATTCCCCAACCGCATGGTCGCGCGTTCAAACAACGGCGCGCCGAACACATAATTCCCGCTCACCGGATCCACGGCATAAAATCCCAGAGCACTCAGCACATACCACGCCGACATCTGCCCACAATCCTCATTTCCGGCCAGCCCATCCGGATCGTTGTGATACATCGTCTCGAGCAACTTTCGCACGCGCGCCTGCGTCTTCCAATGCTCCCCGGCGTAGGCATACAAATAGGCCACGTGATGTCCGGGCTCGTTTCCGTGGGCGTACTGCCCGACCATTCCAGCAATATCCGGGGGAGCATCGGGCGGCAACTCCGAACTCTGATTGAACAAATGATCCAGCTTGGCGACGAATCCCTTCTCCCCGCCAAACAGTTTCATGTACTCGTACAAATCGTGCTGATTCAAAAATGTCGCCTGCCAGGAATTGCTTTCCGTGAAATCGCGCCACTTCTTCGAATGACCCATGCCCCGCGGATCGAACGGCTCCGCCCATTTGCCATCCGCCAGGCGGCCGCGCATGAACGTAATTGGTTGGTCGAAAGTGTTCTTATAATTCCGCGAGCGCTGCAGCAGCAGCTTGTAGTCGTCTTCGCTTCCGGCTGCACGCGCCAGGTGCGCCACCGCCCAATCGTCGTAAGCATACTCAAGCGTCTTGCTGACCGCTTCGTCTTCCAGGTCGCAGGGAATGTAGCCCATCTTGCGGTAGTAGCCGAGGCCTCGATAATCGTCGTCCATCGCGCGCTTGCGCCACAGTGGGTACGCCTTCGCGTAATCGACACCGCGAATACCCTTCACCTGCGCTTCCGCCAGAACCGGCGCCGAGTGATACCCGATCATGCAGCCTGTTTCTACCGCCTGCAGTGGCCAGACCGGCACGCCCGCAGGGCTCTGCTCTGCCATCAGGATCAACGCGTTCAGCAGATCGGGCAGCCGTTCCGTTTGCACCAGCGTGTACATGGGATGGAGGGCGCGATAGGTGTCCCACAACGAATAGGTCGAGTAGTTTTTCGCGACGCCCGGGAGCTTGTGCACTTCCAGGTCCAACCCGCGATACTGCCCATCCACATCGCTAAAAAGCGTGGGCGCTACAAACGAATGGTACATCGCGGTGTAGAAAATCTTTTTATGATCGGCGCGCGAAGTATCAATCGCAATCTTGCCCAACTCTTCTTCCCACGCGACCTTCGCGGCCATCCGGACGCCATCAAAATCCCAGTTGGGGACTTCCGCCTGCAGATTCTTCATCGCGCCGTCAGCGCTCACGGCGGAAAGACCGACTTTCACCAGAATGGTCTCCGGCTTGGCAGTCGGGCAGCTCACCGCGCATTTCAGGTTTGTTCCCTGGGCTTCCTTTACGCCTGCTCCGAGTGGCTTATTGTCCGAGTAAATCTCCGCGCTCACAAAGGGCTTTGAAAACTTCATGGCAAAAAAGATGTAACGCCCCGGCGCCCACTCTTTGGTGCGCCGCCCGCCTACGATGGTGTCGTTTCCAACGACGCGAAGCTCCGAAGAAATGATGTTGGTGAACATACGCTTCGGCGGATCGATAATCCCGTGCGCCAGATCGATCAGGAAATGGCTCGTCGGGTCAGCTGGAAAAACGTAGCGGTGCACGCCCACGCGCGCCGTCGCGGTCAACTCCGCTTTTACGCCATAGTCCTGCAGCAGCACGGAGTAATACCCCGGCTCGGCTTTTTCATCCGCGTGCGAAAACGTCGAGCGATAACTTCCCCTCGGAATTTCCAGGCTGCCTGGCTCCAGGCGCACCGGCCCGGTTCCCGGCATCAGCAGCACATCCAGCAAATCTGCCGCGCCGGTTCCGCTCAGATGCGTGTGGCTGAAGCCCATGATCGACGTATCGTCGTGGTGATATCCGGAACAATGATCCCAGCCGCCGTTAAACGTATCCGGGCTGAGCTGGACCATCCCGAACGGCACCGTGGCGCCCGGATAGGTGTGCCCGTGGCCGCCTGTCCCGATAAACACATCTACAAATTGCGTGAATCCTTTTTCCGTGGCAGCGGCGCTGCCCTGGCCCGCAAATTCGGCTCCACTCCAACGCGGTTTCGCAGCGACGGCCAAACCCGACAGCGCCGCCGCGTGCACAAATCTCCTTCGGGTTACTTTTCGAGACATGTTCTCAGGCTCCCTGAAACTCAAACACTCTTCAACAAACCCGGTCGCTCATCGCTTAATTTCACGATCAGCTCTCCGAACAGCGAATTCGCCCACGCAAACCACGCGCGCGTGAATTTCGCCGGATCGTCCTTGTCAAAAGACTCGTGCATAAATCCCGTGCCGGCGTGCGTGGTCTTCAGCCAGTGCAGGCACTGGCGGATCTCCGCATCATTTTCGCTTGTCAGCGCTTGCACTGTCAGCGCCATCGGCCAGATCATGTTCAGCCCTTCATGCGGCCCGCCAATTCCAGCGGCGGCAGTTCCCTGAAAGAAATAAGGATTCTTCCCGCTCAGGGCGCGCTTCCGGGTGTTCTGATAAATCGCGTCCTGTTTCTCGCAGCAACCGAGATAGGGCAGCCCCAATAATCCAGGTATGTTCGCGTCGTCCATAAACAGCTGATTACCGTAACCATCCACTTCAAAGGCCCAGAACATCTCCCGGCTCGCATCTTTCATCGGCGCGAATTTCTGCAGCGCCGCTTCCACTTCACTGGCCAGCGCCTTGCACTCCCCCGCAAATGCCGCATCGTGCAGGATCTCCGCGGCCATTTCCGCCAGTTGCCGCAGTGTCAGCACCGCAAACAGATTCGACGGCACATAAAACGAATAGGTACAGGCGTCATCCGACGGCCGGAACATCGAGAAGATCAAGCCCACAGGAACGGCGGGGTTTCCGAAGCCTCCGAGCATCTGGGTGTCTGTCGGCTCCTCGGTCTTTCGCTGGAAATGATAGGGGCCGGGTCCGTTCTTCCGTTGCTGCTCACGGAATGTCGCCACGATGAGCCGTATTGCTTTCGCCCACTCCGCGTCGAACGGCGTCAAATCGCCCGTCGCTCTCCAATACCCATGCGACAAGCGTATGCAGTAGCACAGCGAATCGACTTCCCATTTCCGTTCCGCAACGCCCGGCTTCATTTCCGTCGAATCATCCACGGCCCATGAAAGAGCCTTCTTGCTGGTGGCATCCGGCAAAAACGCATTGGCGTAAGGATCGATCAGGATGCAGCGCGCCTGCCGTCCGATCAGTCCCTGAAACAGCCGCCGCAGATCGGCGTCGCTTTTCGCCAGCGCTACATACGGCCACACCTGGCACGCCGAATCCCGCAGCCACATGGCATCAATGTCGCCGGTGATCACAAAGGTGTCGGGGCGGCCGTCCACTTCGCTTATTTCCACCGTGGTATCGAGCGTGTTCGGGTAGCAGTTCTCAAACATCCACGCCAGCTCCGGGTCGCCGATCTTCGCTTTCACCCGGACCACCGTCTCTTCCACGGCTTTCGAAACAAAGTTCCGCTGGCCGACCGGCGGCCGTTTGGATGCAAACGCTTCCGCAGCGCTAACACGCACGCGCGGCCATGCCAATGCCACGGCGCCCAGCGTGGCATTCTTCAAAATTTCTCGTCGAGAAAAAATGGCGGGTCCCCTCAATGCCAAGAGAAATGCAACGGGTAGTAGTCTATGCCAAACTCGGGTGCTTCGTCAGGGCTCACCGTCACCGGTAACCGGTTTAGTCCCACTTGCCCTGCAAGACGCGCGCGAACACCTCGTGATCCACGTTTCCACCGGTCGCGATCACTCCGACTTTCTTCGCCGTCAGCGCCTCCTTCTCCTTCAGCGTCGCCGCCAGAGCCGCGGCTCCCGCGCCTTCCACCACGTTGTGCGTGTCGGTAAAAAAGATCCGCATGGCGGCGCCGACTTGCGCTTCCGACACGGTCACGACGTGATCCACGTTCGCCAGCAAAACCTGCAACGCCGTCTCATCGGGCTTGCGGCAGGCCAAACCATCCGCGAGTTTCGTTGTGGTCGAAACCTCCACGCACTTTTTCTGTTCGAATGATCGAGCGTACGTCGGCGCCAGTTCCGACACGACGCCGACGATCCTGGTCTGCAATCCCAGGCTGTTGCGCACCGCCGACGCCGCCGAAATTCCCGAGCCCATTCCAATCGGCACATACACCACGTCCAGATCTTTCAGCGCCGAAAAAAACTCCAGCCAGTACGTGGCCACGCCCGTCACGATGTCGCGATGAAATGGCGGCACAAAATGGAATTCCAGTTCCTTTTCGCGCGATGCCGCGTATTCGCGCGCCTCCTGGTAGTCTTCGCCATACTCGATCAACTGCGCCCCCTGCGCGCGCATCGCCGCGTTTTTCTCCACGCTGTTCCCGCGCGGCACCACTACGATCGCCGGCAATCCGCATCGCTTTGCCGCTAGCGCCACCGATTGCCCGTGATTCCCGCGCGTCGCCGTAATCAGCCCGCGCGTCGCCGGTGCGCGCTTCATCAACTCTTCCGCGTACACCACCGCCGTGCGCGCCTTGAACGACCCCGTCGGCGTGTGATTTTCGTGTTTCACCCACACCTCCGCGCCAACACGTTCACTGAGCAACTGCCAGGAATACTGCGGCGTGGGCTGCATCACGCGATACACGGACTCAGCGGCTTTTCTCACTTCATCGATCGTTGGAAGCGTAAACGCCATGTCTCCTCGCTCGCTAGCGCCCTCTGAATTTGTGATTCTCTCACGTCGTCGGGCAGATGCGTTTTCCGTTTTCGCTGGCTTCTTTGCCAATTTGGATGGCAACAGGCCCGCCGGCCTTTCCTGTCTCGCCGAAGCTGCGGCTCTTGTGTATATTGCTTCCCTGCCGTTTCGGAGGACCCATGGCCAGCAAAGAAACCGATTCGCGCGTCGATGCTTATATCGAAAAAGCCGCGCCCTTTGCGCAGCCCATCCTGACGCATCTTCGCAAGCTCGTGCATGAGGCCTGCCCGCGCATCACGGAGTCCGTGAAATGGGGCATGCCCTTTTTTCTTCAGCAGGATGTAATTCTCTGCCATATGGCGGCATTTAAACAGCATTGCGCTTTCGGTTTCTGGGGTTCGGAGATGCAGAAGGCTCTCGCGAAGGATGGTTTGAAGTCCAGTGAAGCGATGGGCACGCTGGGCCGAATCACCGCGCTGAAGAATCTCCCTCCGGACAAGGAACTTCTCGCCTATATGCGTCAGTCGGCGGAACTGGTCGAAAGCGGTCAGCGCACGAAATCCATCGGCCGCCCGCCGAAACGCAAGCCAAAAGCCGTGCGCATCCCGCCGGAATTGTCCTCAGCGTTAAAGAAGAACAAGCTCGCGGCCAAAGCGTTCGCCGCCTTCAGCCCGAGTAAACGGCGCGAATATGCGGAATGGATCGCTGCAGCCAAGCGCCCCGAAACCATGCAGCAACGCCTGACTCAAGCCGTCAGCTGGATCGCACAAGGCAAGTCTCGCAACTGGAAATACGAAAACTGCTGATGGCCCGCGGATCGCCTCGACTCATCGATTGCAGCGCAGGTTCCAGCCGATACGCTGAGATGGTGCTTCAATCTTCCTGTGCAGCACCGGCCGAAGCGCTCGTCGGCTGTTGGTCCGATTCGCTCAAGATGCTCTGGATCGCACGGATGACCAGCTGCGGATGGTTCTGCATGATCCAGTGATTGCTCTCCCCGACCACGACGTGTTCCCCGAGAGGCAACCTGGCTGCGATTGCGGCATGTCCTTCTTTTCGGCGAACCGATGCCGAACCAGCGGAAAGGAAGACGACCTTCTTGTCGCAGAAGTTTTCATATTCTGCGGCTTGCTTCGCGCTTAGCGGCAGATTTTCCAACTGGCTGGCGATAGTCAGAGCGAATTGAGGCTGAATCCAGAAAACCGCAGCCATCGCTCTTTCGTTCGGCGGCAGGGCAAAGAACCATGGACTTGAGACCGTACCAGAATTCGAAGGAGTTCCGCGGCTGATCAGCCGCACAAGATGGCCGGCCACGTTTTTCAGAGGCGAATTGAGAAGCGCGACAACCAAGCGGATCACACCAATGCGCGCCAGCACGGCGGCACGACGGCACACTTTCGCGCCAACTCGCGAGTTCCTGGCATCCTGCTCGGAAGGCGGATCCCATTCGGCCGGCACGACGGCATCGATTAAAACCATACCCGTGACTTCTTTCGGATAACGAGCCGCAAACAACTGCATGGTCAATCCGCCGAAGGAGTGTCCGAGCAGGATATAAGGAGGACCGATGCCCGCTTTGTCCAACGCTAAGTGGAGTTCGTCGACGATGCGCTCGGCTGTTCTCGGCATCGGCCCCCGTTCGCTCCAACCCAACCCGGCGCGGTCGTAACTGACGACCCGGAATGACTTGGACAGCTCGCGTTGCAGCTCGGTCCAACTCAAAATGGTGGACATCAACCCGGACTCCAGCAGGATCGTCGGACCCTCGCGCCCAGCTTCGTAGATATGAAGTTTGTGGGAACCTAAGTCGATCATGCGGCCCGGTGGCGGATGAATTCTCCGGTCTCTGCGCGTGCCCGCAAACTGATACACGATCCCGAGCGCCACGGCTAACGTCAGCAGGCCAAGAATCCACGCAAGAATAGAAAGCAATTCGTCACTCCTCTGAAGAGTGTGTTGCTGCTTGCACGCCTGTTTCGCAAAGTCGGCTATGCACGTTACCCGCAACCTCGAAAGCCAGCTCCACGCAATCGCCAATCGAGCGGCCCTTTAGGTAATTGCCCGCCAGATGCAAATGGGAAAGAGCCGGCAAGAAATCGCGAATCGCAGCGACTCGTTTGCCATGACCAACATTATATTGAGGCAAAGCTCGCGGATGGCTCCAGGCGTTCCGGACTGCGGGTTCACCGGTGATTCCGAGGATCGCCGCGTTTTCCACCTCGACGGTTCGCGCCAGCGCCTCTTCATCAAGAGTACCGGAGCCTTCTTCGGGCTCACGTCGAACAAAACTGGTCATCAGCACTTTGCCTTCCGGCGCTCGCCCTGGAAACAGCGAGGAATTCCAGAATGTGCAGACAGTTTTCAGTCCTTCCTTGCGCGGAACCATGAACCCGAATCCATCCAGGCTGTTCTTCACCTGGCGCCGGTCGTATCCGCTGGAGACGGCGCACATGGGAGCGTATTCGATGGCGCTGAGTTCGCGCGCCAGCGCTGGGGCGCTGCTTGCCATCATGCGAGCCGCTTCGTAGGCCGGCACGCATAACACCACCTGGTCCGTGCGGATGATTTCGCTATTCGCCAATGCGACCCTCCAAAACCCTCGAGATTCGCGAATATCACTTTTGTGCTGAGCCACGCTTTCCACTCGAACGCCGTAGCGGATCGATTCCCGAAGTTCTTCTGCCAGCCGCTCGGGCAGCCGTGCCATGCCGGAGCGAAAGGAGCCGAGTGAGGGGAGCGCGTCGGTAACCTTCAGAGATCCCGAATTGGCTTTCGGCGGGCCGGACAACATTTCTCCATCGCTCGCAACGGCCCGGTGGTTGGAATTTCGCGCTCGAATCGCACCCCGCACCAAACTCCCGTGACTCCGTTCCCACTCGACGAGCCGCGGAAAGGCGCTCTCCATACCCATTTTGTAGGCGTCGCCGAAAAATATCGTCGAAATAATCGGGTCGGCCAGGTTGTCGACCACATCGCTACCGAATTTGCGGGTCACGAATTCGGCCAGCGTTTCTTCCTGTGAGGGAGGCTGCGTGGGGCGCAGCACTTCTGTAAGGATTCGAAACTTTGACCATAGCCCGACCAACCGCGTGGTCAGCAATCCGCCCGGCGAGAACGGAGCCGGATGCAAAACGCCGTGCCGAAAGATGTAGCGTTTGACGGCGGGATCGCCTGCGACGAACTCGTTCTCTAGCTGGAGTTCTTTCACCAGCTGCCAGACCGGCGCTGGAAAACGCGGACACTGCGGCCCAAGTTCGAAAAGATAGCCATCCTGGCGCGAAGTAGCTACGACTCCGCCCGCATGCGCTCCGGCTTCCAGAACGAGGCATTGGGCTCCGAGTTGCTCGAGCCGATAGGCACAAGCCAGCCCGGAGATGCCGGCACCAATGATTACGACTTTTTGTGTGGTTGCCACGGCAAGCAAAACCTATCATAAGAGCATGGAAGTGCCGACAGTTCAGGAATTTAATCTATCCTGTTGAATTGATGTCCGAGATGCCTGCTGAGTCACTACTTCGTTTTGCCCAGAGCTACGCGTCGCGCGGAAGCGAAATCGCCGTCCGCCAGCGCCGCGGCTACCGCATGGAAACCTGGTCCTACGGCCGCATCGCCCAGGAGGCGAACCGGGTTGCCCGCGAACTGGAAAGCCGCGGCATAGCGAAAGGCGATGCCGTTTTGCTTTGGGGCCAGAACTCCGCCGAATGGATCGCCGCGTTTCTCGGCTGCCTTCTCAGCGGTGCCGTCATCGTGCCGATCGATCATGCCTCGCCAAGGGAGTTTGCCTGCCGTGTGGCCCGCGATGTCGATGCAAAGCTTGCGTTCCGTTCGCGTGGCAATGAGAATTGCGCCTCCCTGCCGTCCATCGAGCTGGAGAACCTCAGCGCGACAATCGCAGGCCGCGACGACTCACCCTATGCTTCTCCCACGCTTTCCCGGCAAGACGCTCTCGAGATTATCTATACCTCAGGCACCACCGCGGAGCCCCGTGGCGTTGTTATTTCCCACGGCAACGTGCTCGCCAATATCGAACGGCTGGAACCCGAAATCCAGAAATACCTGCACTACGAAAAAGTGTTCCACCCGCTGCGCTTTCTGAACCTGCTTCCCCTCAGCCACGTGTTCGGCCAAATGCTCGGAGTGTTCATTCCACAGATGCTCGCGGCTACCGTCGTTTTCCTGGATTCCTGGAAGCCGGCGGAACTGGTGGAGACGATCCGGAAAGAGCGCGTCTCAGTGATGATCGCAGTGCCGCGTTTTTTGCAGTCCCTGCAGAACGAAATCGAGCGGCGAGAGGAGCGCCAGCGGAGTCTGGAGAAATTTCGCGAAAACATCGCACAAGCCGGGAACGAGCATTTCCTGTGGCGCTGGTGGCGTTTCCGGCGGATTCACTCGCGTTTTGGCTGGAAATTCTGGGCCTTCATCTCTGGCGGGGCGGCGCTACCCGAACAGACAGAAACGTTTTGGACTCGCCTCGGATATGGCGTCGTTCAGGGATATGGGATGACGGAGACGACCTCGCTCATCACCCTCAATCATCCGTTTTCTTCGACGAAAGGCTCCATCGGCCAGGTTTTTCCGGGAATGGAAGTGCGCGTCGCCGAGAATGGAGAAATTCTGGTGCGGGGCGAGGGAGTGGCGCGAGCGTATCGCCAGAGCGGGCAAACGCAAGCGCTGGTGGAAGCCGACGGCTGGTTCCGCACCGGGGACATGGCCCGGAAAGACGACAGTGGCCGGTTGTACTTCAAAGGGCGCAGCAAAAACGTCATCGTCACCCCGGCGGGCATGAATGTGTACCCGGAGGATTTGGAGAAAGCGCTGCGAACGCAGCCCGGCGTTCGGGATTGCCTGGTGCTCGGCATCGACCGCGACGGAAACGCCGAGGCCTGCGCTGTGCTGTTGCTCGGCGCTGACGCTCAAAATCCAACCTCGATTATCGACGGTGCCAATCAGTCGCTGGCCGAGTATCAGAAAATCCGCCGCTGGTTTGTCTGGCCGCAACCCGATTTCCCCCGAACTCCGACGCAGAAGCCAATCCTTCCCCGGATTCGTGAAGCCATTCAAAGTGCAGCCGCGGCCGGTTCGCCCGAAGTTGTACGCGGAGACGCGCTCGGCTCCCTCATTTCCCGGATTACGCACCGCCCTGTTCCGCCTGACTCCAAGAATGCGGCCCTGGAAGCCGACTTACAGCTTTCCTCTCTAGATCGAGTCGAGTTGATGAGCGCGCTGGAAGAGCAATACCAGGTGGAACTGAATGACGTTCACTTTCAAGACGTTAGCACCCTCGGCCAAATCGAAAAACTCCTTTCGGAAGGCGCCGGCACCAAGGCGCAGCACGTCTATCCCCGGTGGCCCCAACACTGGCTGGCCACAATTTTTCGTTTGGTGATCTACTACACGCTCGCCTGGCCGGCTACGTATCTTCTGGCCGCGCCGCGCGTCCGTGGACGCGAAAATTTGCGCGGGCAAAAGGGCCCGGTCCTCGTGATCTCCAACCACGTCACCTACCTCGATATCGCGTGGATTCTGCCGGCGCTGCCGGCACGCTTCCGCAATCGCCTGGCCACCGCGATGGGAGGCGAGCGCCTGGCCAGAATGCGGTTTCCCTCGAAACAATTGAATGTCTTTGCGCGTTTCTTGGAACATTTGCGCTACGTCCTGGTGACCAGCCTGTTCAACGTCTTCCCGTTGCCGCAGCAGTCGGGATTTCTTCAGAGTTTCCATTTTGCCGGCGACCTTGCGGACCGGGGCTGGAGCACACTCGTCTTTCCCGAGGGGCAAACCAGCGAAACGGGAGAGATGGCGGCGTTTCGCGCCGGAATCGGCCTGCTGGCGAAACAGTTGAATCTTCCCGTCGTGCCTGTGCGCCTGAGCGGCCTGTTTGATATGAAGGCGCGCAACCGCATTTTCGCCTGGCCTGGCCACGTACACGTCACGATTGGCGAGCCGGTGCGCGTCTCAGCGGAAAGGGAGCCGAACGACATCGCTCTGGATCTGGAAAGGCGGGTCCGCGCTCTTCAGTCTGATTGAGAATTTCCCAGCTTGCGAAAAAACGGCAGGCGCGGAATCAGGAAGTACGCCAGGACCAAACCCAGCACAGCAGCCAGCGAATACCATTTCTGATGGAGCACAAACTGCTTCGCCTCCTCACCGTACCGCACCGCGAGATAGCCTTCGATAAAAAACCGTATGCTACGGCCCGCCAACGTGCCAAACAGAAACGTCACGAAGGGCACCTGAAACACTCCTTGCGCGATTACAAATGGCTTGAACGGCACGGGAAACGGCGCGGCGGCCGGCAAAAAGACGCACGCGACAGGATGTTGTTCGGCAAAACGCTGAAAACGGCTTGGAGAATACCGTGGTTCCCTGGCGTAAAATATCGCTCCCCCTTTCCTGGCCAACCAGTAAATACAGGTGCAACCGCCGAGCGATCCGAGGGCGGCCATGGCTACATACAGGGGCATTCGTAGCGGATGCAGGATGGATAGCTCCATCAAGACGAGGTCGGTCACCAAGGGCAGCGGGACGAACGATGAATCGATAAAGGACGAGCAGAAGATTCCGAGACCGCCCAGCGCGGGCAGGGTCGAATTCAGCCAAAAAACGGCACGCCCACAGGAAGCCAAGCCATCCATTCCTAGTACCAAGTTCCCCGCAAGTCAGGTCCAATTTCTCCGCATGCCATAAAGATTTCTCGTCAATATTATGTATACTTGGTTAGATATTCGGTGCCGCCCAAAACACCGGATGAGTTGTCGCTTGTCGGTCCAAGTTTGTTATAAAAACGATGTATCCCGATCGACATTTATCGTATCCAACAGCTAGCAGCCAGGGGTCCACTTCGTTCACGTAACGCTTTGGCCGGAGCGTGCAAGCTCAGAGACCTGCGGAGGTGCTGTCGTCTCCGTCCCTAGCGGATACCTGTGAAGTGCTCCTAATCTTACCCCAATAGGTGAGGTTCTAAATTCATGTCCTCTGTCGAACAACCTCCTCTCCCGACAGTTCCCACTCAGCCCTTTCGTCTGGATGTGCCGTTGCACACTCTGCTGCAGCGACCCTCGCATCGCCCGCTGCTTGAACCCCCCGAAGAAGTGGCGGCGCTGCCGGAACCGGTGTTTCCGCAGTATCCAGAGCTGATGCATGAGTTGGATGCCGCGGACATTGCCGCGCACGAGCACGTGTTGCGCACCGGAAAGAGGCAATGGCCGGTGTCGCGCATCCTGAAAAGCATGCGCGGCTGGATGGTACCGTACTTCAAGTCGCGCGTGCTGCCTGGCGATTTTCAGCCCATCATCGCGTATCTGTTCACCGAGTGGAAATGCAATCTGGATTGTCACTACTGCTGGTCTTACGACAACCGCGTGAAAGGTATGACCGAGGACACCGCGCGACGAGCGATTGACTGGCTGGAATCTACACCCTGCCGGGTGCTGGCTCCTACCGGAGGCGAGCCGCTGCTACGCCCCGACTTCGTGCACAAAGTGGTTTATTACGCTGCCAAGAAGGATTTCTGGATCTACCTCGCCACCAACGCGCGCTTGCTTCGCCCGGAAGTGACCGACCGGCTCGCCGATGCCGGCATCGCCACCATTAATTTCGCCGTCGACGCCATCAAGGAAAAACCCGGCCTGCCCAAGGCCTTCGAACACGTGCGCTCCAACTTCGACTATCTGGTGAGGCGCCAGTATCGCTACGGCTATACCGTTTTTTTCAACACCAACATCTGCCGCACCAACATCGAAGACGTGAAGCAACTCGTCGAAATCGCCCACGACCACGGAATCTCGCTGACCTTCCACGTCAACGAAGCTCCGATGATGGAGCAATCCCACTTCAAGCATCTCCACGAAAACGATACCTACATCCGGCCGCAAGATTTTCCGATGGTCGACGACCTCCTGGACTGGCTGATCGACAAGCAGCGCCAGGGTTACAAAATGGTGGATTCCATTCCCCGGTTGCAGAACATGAAGGGCTTCATGCGCGGCGTTGGTGAACACTGGGGCTGCCGGGGCGGCCAGAACTGGTTGATTATCCGCACCGATGGAACCCTGGCACCTTGCTTCCCCATGTACAACGCCACGTATGATTGGGGTACGGTCGAAAAGCACAAGTTCGATCTCAAGCAGCTGTCGGAGATGAAGCAGGGCTGCGAACCGCACTGCTTCTCCACGCTGGGTTACAACGTAGCCTATTGCTACGACGTAACGCGAGTCATGAAATGGCTGGGCAAGCAGGCACGCCACGGATTTCAGGGCGTCACAGGAAGCTTTGAGTAATACCCGCGAAGCAGACACGCGGTTGACAGCCTTGCCGGTCGTCAGACTGCTTATATCAGGAACCGTGTTGTGGCATCCAAGAGAAAGGAGCCGGCGAGCAGCCGTACCTACGTTCTACAGGTGACCGCCATGCATGGTACCAGAATTCAGGCGCGATGCTTTCCTGGAGGATTAGCCTGGCTGAGCCTGTGGCTCCTGCTTTGCGGTTCGCCGGCGTGGTCGCAGCAGGCTCCGGCCACACAGCCGCCAGAGAGCATTTCCGGCGAGCCCCAGAATCCCTTAACCGCGCAGCAACAGGCCCCGTCACAAGAGACCGGAAAAATCAGCGGAAAAGTCGTAGATCAAACCGGCGTCAATATCACCGGCGCGACCGTGAAACTCACCCGCGGCGGCGACTCGGCCGGACAGGAGGTGATGACCGACGAGGACGGAAAATTTTATTTTCTCAACGTTCGGCCGGGCCCGTTCCAACTGACTTTTTCCTCCCCCGGCCTGGCGCCGCGGGATGTCTCGGGCAATCTCGATCCCGGGGAGTCCTATGTCACGCCGTTGATGATGCTGGCCATCGCTACGCAAATGACCCAGGTACGTGTGTCGCTGACACCGATCGAGGTGGCGACCGCTGAGATCAAAGAGCAAGAAAAACAGCGCGTGCTCGGCATTATCCCGAATTTCTACGTCAGCTATGCCCCCAATCCCGCGCCTCTTACCACCAAACTCAAATTTGAGCTGGCATGGAAGTCTTCCACCGACCCCTTCACTTTCGTTGCCGTCGGCATGGTCGCCGGATTCGCACAAGCGGGAGATCGTTGGGGTGCATACGGACAGGGCGCGCAAGGCTACGCCAAGCGTTTCGGCGCAACCTACGCTGACGTGGTAACCGGCACGTTTATTGGCGGAGCCATACTTCCCTCGCTCCTGAAACAGGATCCACGCTACTTCTACCGGGGAAAGGGAACCAAAAAATCGCGTGTGCTCTACGCGCTGGCAAACTCCGTCATCTGCAAGGGCGACAACGGAAACTGGCAACCGAATTATTCCAGCATCTTGGGGAATATGGCCGCCGGAGGCATCTCGAACCTCTACTACCCTTCCAGCGATCGCAATACCGCAGGAGTCATTTTCTCGACAGCGTTTATTCGCATGGGTGAAATGGCGGTGGCGAATATCTTTCAGGAGTTTGTCGTCCCCAAGTTGACGCCCAACCTCCCCACGCGCGCTCCCGCGGAGTCTGGAGACCCGCCAGCGTTTTGATCCTCGAATATTGTTTTGTCCCGTAGCGAGTTTTTCGTTTTGCTCGTAGTGCCCTGGCTTCACCTGCCCAACGGGCGATGTACCTTTTCAGAAAAGCGATGAAGTCTGCGGCATCTTCTGGCAATTTTCTTACTCGAGCCCATCCCGGCTGGCCGAGTTACCATTGTCAGCGCGTCAGGGTTGTCGCGCCAATGGACCGGCAATGACAATGTCGTTGTCAGTACCCACCAGAAGCACCGTGTTTTGATCGACCACGTACGCGGTGAAGTGCAGTGGCGAGGAATTGCTTTGCAGCGTCGCGACGAATGTATTGGCCTGCGTGCCGTCGCCATCCAGCGTGAGAGTGCCGCTCAGCGGCACGCTGAGCCACTGCTGCCCGTTCGC
>Ga0335077_10001331_pt1 | contig 29274 bp, 24 predicted proteins | sample Lox_Sample_31_FD_207151 | JGI IMG/M metagenome (GOLD analysis project Ga0335077, IMG submission 207151) | Soil microbial communities from Loxahatchee National Wildlife Refuge, Florida, United States - Lox_Sample_3.1 | ecosystem: Environmental > Terrestrial > Soil > Wetlands | place: USA... | reverse complement strand
AGAAGGAGTTCCATTCAGGTTTTGAACCGGGGTGCCGATTCCTCGCGATGCGCCGCCGACCTGCAGATCCTTAGACGGATCCCAAATAAACTCGAACTCGCGGTAATTCTTGGCCTTGTCGTACCACAGGAACGATTTCTTATCGATCTTGCTGCCCACGCCGATGATGTTGCCACCGATCACGTTGCTGGCGTCCATGGTTCCGAGCGGCTGCCCGATCGATTGCGGCTGGCCGAACGAATTGCTTCCGCTCGAATCTGACGAATCACTTCCACCGGTTTGCGCTGTGCCCGCCGCAGCATTGGTACTTCCCGCCGGCGTGCTGCCGCCGATACCGCTGGTCCCGAACGAGGATTGAGACGACGCCCCGGCCGCGTTCGCCGGAGCCGCAGACTGCCCGTTGAAGCTGATGCTGCGGTTCTTCAGGCTGCCGATGAGCTGTCCACTCGGCCCGACATAGATCAGTCGCCACGACCCGTCAACATTGTTCATCGGGTCCTTGTACGCCTGACGCATGAACCGCACACCGGTCTTATTCGTGGTCAGGTCTTCCAGCGAGGGCGGAAACCGGTGCGTCTTCATGTAGTAGAGCTTTACGCCACGGGCATACTGTTCGCCCTTCCAGACCATGTCCGCTTCTTTTTCCCGCTGAATCTCGCTAAGCACCGTGGGGGCAGCGGCGGCCGCCGCCAGCACCAACAGCGCCAAAAAAAACATCACGATCACGATGGCGTAGCCGGACTCGCCCTGTCTGATACGGCGATTTGGCGGAATCCTGCTCATGCGGGAGGCGGCATCTCCAGGCTGTTCGAATTCTTCTTACCCGTATTGATGTCTTCGTACTCGATGCGATCGTTGCCGATGTGCGTGATCCGAATGTGATTCTGCAGCGTGTCGCCTTCACTTACAATGCGAACTTCGTCCTTGTCCAACAGGAAAGCGCGCCTCGGCCCCGACGACGGCAAGGTTCCGATTCCAAAAAACTTCATATCCAGCTGCGGGGGCGGCGGCTCTGGCGGGGGCATCGGTCCGCTGTTCAAGTGAGGCGGCTCAACGGGCTTGGCTGCTTCTGCTGCTACGCTGGGAGCAACGGGCGCTGGTCCGGCAACGAAGATATTCCGCCCCGAAGGCTTGTACTCCGTGTTTTGCGCCTCGGTAAGGCTGGTGAACACGCCTCCATAACTAACCGCGTCGATTGGCGTGTACGGGCCGTGCGTCGAGAAGGCGTTCACGCTGGCGCCACGTTTCCCGAAATATGAAAACCAGACCAGCGCGCCTACCACCACCAGCGCCACCAACGCCATGATTTCCTTCTGTTGTTTCGTCTGCGCCATCAAGCCTTCCGAAAATACGTCCGCAAATGCAAATTCACCCGTAAGGAACCCGGAACCGCCTGGCCCTGCGTCTGTAAATCGACCGCCAGTTCGTCAATGATATAGACGTCCTTCGACCGTTGCAGGTGATTCAGAAAAACAACGATTCCGGAGTAATCACCGCTCACCGTCGATTCGATCTCGACCTCCGACAAATTCCGTCCTGCCACATCCTTCTCACGGAATTTCACATCTTCTACCAGGACGTGGGCATCCTTCGCATACTCATCCATCTCTTGTGAGATAACCGAGTATCCTTTTTTAGCTGGCAGCAACGTAGCCTCAAAATCGTCGAACTTCCTAAGAACATCGGGCATAGCCTGCTGAATCTTTTTGGCCCTCTCGATGTCTGCCTTGACCAGGGCCACTTGGCGGCTCTGCGCCGTCAGCATCTGTTCTCGCGTGTCGCGCGGCACCGACATCTTCATGCTGAAATAGGCCAACGCCCCATCCGCCAACAGCAGCAGGGCCAGCCCACCCAGAATCAATCGTTTTTGAACGACAAAGTCGCGCATCATCAGATTCCCGTATAGATCGCGGAGAATTCCATGGTCAGTACGTCGGCGGTCGGCTGCCCTTTGGGCACTTGCGTTGAGAACAATTCCACATGCGAAAACGATTTCGAATCTTCAAACGCTTTCAACAACTGGATCTTCGCTTCGGGACTTGACGTGCCTACCAGGAATTTCACTTCCACCGACCCTTGTCCGAGCTTGGGTTCAATCCGTAGTATATGCGCTCCCGCTGGCAGCGTCTTTTCCAGGTCCATAAACATTTTCGTCCAGTTGAAGCTGCGCGCCACAATCACGCCGTTGCTGAATTTAGCGCGTTCTTGCACGCCGTGATTTTCCGGCCGGGCAAAGAACCGGTCCAGCTCGGCCCTTTGGCTTTCCAATGACGTCATTTCCCGGTCGATCTTATCCGCACGCGCGCGGAAATTTGCTTCTGTCTTGCGCACGGAAAAGTAATGCCACGCCAGCGCGACGAACAATATTCCGGCAAGCGCACCCACCGCGGCGGACGCCACCAAGAACCGCCGGTGACTCACCAGCGGTTTCGTCGCAAGATTGAGCCTTACATACATTTCCGTCGCTTCTCCCTTAACTCCGGTGCAGCATCCATCCGACCAAACCTTCCAGTTCGCGGTCCGCCAGGGGACGCACATCCGCCCTCAAGCTCCCATCCGAAATAGCCGCGCCGAGCAGCGAACGCACCTCGCACTTGAACTCTTCCTCCAGCGCTTTGGCGAAATCCGGCAGTCGGTTCCCGACTCCCGCCACGCGCACTGCTTGGATTCCCTCTTGCCAGGTGTCCTGATAGTATGCCGCCAGGGGGTACACCTCTTCCAGCAACAGTTGCGGTGTCAACTCATCGACATGTACTGGCAACTCAGTGCAGCGGTAACCCGCCAGGACTCCGTCTCTGACGATCGCTGTTGTCAACGAAGTTCCCGAGACACGCGAAAGCATCGTGGGCCTTCGATCGTCCAACAAACTAATGGCCGCGAGCGTCGAACTCAGCACGACCCCAGGCCGCAGCCCCAGCCCTTCCACCAACGCCTCATATTCTTTGATGATTCTCAACCGCCCAATGGCTGTCACTACATCAAGGCCTTCGCCTTTCGTGGGCTGCTTCATGTAGGAAAGCAGCGTCTCGTCTACCTCGAACGGAACGCTTTTCTTTAGACGCCAACGAAGCATGGGCAAGGCTTCCTGGTTCGTTCGCGGAAACTCGTCAAAATGCTGAACGAATACACGGATCACTGGATCGGGCAACAGCAACGCTACGTCTTCTTCCTTCGCATCAATGGCCTGGCAGACGCTGCGTACCGCATCCGACGCCGCAGCCGCATTCAGAATATTCGCCTCGATCGCAGACGGAACAACCGCGCGTTTCACCAGGTCGGCCACCGCAAAGCTCTCGACCGCTCCCGTCCGCGCGAAGCGTGCTCCGGCAACGCGGTCCGCCGAAATTTCCACGGCAAGCGGCGGATGGGGAGTGGCCTCCATCCAGCGCGTGAATCGCCGCAGGAACTTCGGCTGGCCCGACTGCTGCATTGACGCTACGCTACTCAACGAAAGTCACCTTATTGATTTCCCGCAAAGTCGTCAGGCCTTCCCGCACCTTGGCCAAACCGCTCTGGCGCAGTGTAATCATACCCTCGGTAATCGCTGCCCGTTTGATTTCGGAAGTCGGGCGGCGGTCCACGATCATTTCACGAATATGATCGCTCAGGTCCAGCAATTCGCAAATGGCGGTGCGGCCGTGGAATCCCGTCCCGGAACACTCCAGGCACCCGGCGCCCTCGGTGAAATTAAAATTCTTGGCCAGTGCCGGGTCAATTCCTGACTCCGATAGCTCGGTATCCGTATATTTCCGCGGGCGGCGGCAACTGCTGCAGACGACGCGCACCAGCCGTTGCGCCAGGATGCAGTTCAAGGCGGAAACGAAGTTGTACGGCTCTACTCCCATGTTAATGAATCGACCGATCACGTCTGTCACGTTGTTGGCGTGCACGGTCGTAAAAACCAGGTGGCCCGTCAACGCGGACTGGATGGCGATCTGCGCGGTCTCCTGGTCGCGGATTTCGCCGACCATGATTTTGTCCGGGTCGTGACGCAAGATCGAGCGCAACCCGCGGGCAAACGTGAGCCCCTTCTTCTCGTTGACAGGAATCTGGGTGATCCCGCGCAGTTGGTATTCCACGGGATCTTCGATCGTTACGATTTTGTCTTCATCCGACTTGATCTCATTGATCGCCGCATACAAAGTTGTGGTCTTGCCGGAGCCGGTCGGGCCGGTGACCAACACCATGCCATACGGTTCGCGGATATACCGGCGGAAGCTTTTGGTCTCGTCTGCCGAGAAGCCAACTACATCCAGGCTCAAGCTCTGGAATTTTTCGGACAGCGTTTCTTTATCGAGTACGCGTAGAACTGCGTCCTCACCGTGGCTCGCCGGCATGATGGACACGCGCAAGTCAATGTAGCGGCCTTTGTACTTCACGCGGAAGCGCCCATCCTGCGGAACGCGGCGCTCAGCGATGTCCAGGTCGCTCAGCACCTTGATGCGCGAGATCACAGTGGAATGCCATTCCTTGGCGATCGGTTGCATGGCGTGTTGCAGCACGCCATCGATGCGGTATTTCACCGCCACTTCCGCGTCGCGCGCTTCAATGTGAATGTCGCTGGCCCTGCGTTCGAGAGCAGTGAAGATAACCGTTTCCACCAGCCGCACCACGGGACTGACCGTAGTATCCCGCGTCAGCCGGTCGCCCGAGATGGTCTCTTCTGTTTCTTCTTCGTCCTTCGCCACTTGCAGCGTAAACGCTTCGGTGGCTTGCTCCAGCACGCGCTGCGACTGCTCTGTACGCTTCAACAGGTCGCTGATTTGCCGCGGTGTGGCGACCTTGTACGCGAGCTTCTTTCCGAGCAACAGCGGCAACTCGTCGCTGAGAATCACCTGGCTCGGGTCCGCCACAGCGATCACCAAGGTATTGTTGTGCATGGCGAGGGGGACAAAGTTGTAACGGAACATCAAGTCCGCGGGAATCGTCCGAAACAGGTCGGCATCGATCCTCTGCTCCATCAGATCGATGAACCCACAACGATAGCGCGTGGCCAATCGCTTCGCTTGTTCCCGCTCCACGGTCAGATCGGCCGCGCCTGCCGCCGGCAACTGCGTGTTCGTTACTTTGGAATCCGATGTAGCCATAAAGAAAACTCGTCCTTACCTCGTCGTCCCGGAAATCGAGAACGAAAAAATGGGCAAATACAATGAAATCAAAATGAACGCGACTAAAATCCCCATGAAAACAAGAATCAGCGGCTCAATCAGTGATACCAGCGCGCCCAGCCTCAAGGTCACTTCTTCCTCGTAGAATTCCGCCACGCTGTTCAGCATGGGCGCAAGAGCGCCGCTCGACTCGCCTACCTCGATCATGTCCAGGGCCATATCCGGCATCACTCGATTGGCCGACAACGCGCCATGCAGCGACTCGCCTTCCCGCACCATTTGTGTCGCTTGCGTGACCGTGCCACGCAGCAATTTGCTTCCGAGAGATTCCGACGCCGTGGCCAGCGCCGCCACCAGCGGGGTTCCACCAGTCAGCAACGTTGCCAATGTCCGCGAAAACTGCGCCACTTGAAACTTGAGCAATGTTTGTCCCAAAACCGGTAGCCGGAATTTGATTCGGTCGAACGCCACGCCGCCTCCCTCACTTCGCGACCAGAAGAACACTCCTACAATGGTGAGCGCAACCAAAGCCACCGCTCCCAAAATGTAGTAGCGATAATCCACGGTGATCGCGATCAACAATTTCGTGGGGCCGGGCAGTTCCACTCCCAGGTCTCGATACAGCAAACCAAATTTGGGCACCACGAAGGTAACCAGGTAGGTTACGATCGCCGACGCTACGAAAATCAACAAGGTCGGATAGACCAGCGCGGCAAGAATTTTCTTTTGGACGCCCGTGCTCACCTTTTGATACGCAATGTAATATTCGAGCACGCCAGAGAGGTTGCCGCTCTTCTCTCCCGCGAGGATCGCCGTGGAATAAACTTTCGAGAAAACCCCTGCCTCGTCGACCGCTTCCGACAGCGACTTCCCTTCGCGCACGCGATCCCGAATCTGCGTCAGAATCGGGCGGAGCTTTGGCGACGACGCCCGAGTTGCCAGGAGATCCAGTGCACGTAAGATCGGTAGGCCCGCTTTGATGAGCGTATTGAACTGCTGATTCAGAACCAGGAAGTCGTTGCCGCTGATTTTGCGTTCCCTGCGAACGCCCAGGAATCCGCTGATCAGGCTGCTCCGTGGAGCAACCGAGTAGATGTAAAGACCCCTCTCCGCAAGCTTCTGCCGGGCCTCGTCCAGGCTTGCGGCAGCCTCGACATGCGAAAACACCCGACCGTTGGCATCGGCGACGCGGCAGACAAATTCGCCCATAGATCCGTAGTTTACCTCATCCAGACATGCCCCAAACAATGCTTTCCGTCAAAGAGGCGCTCGAAAGGGCAAGTCCCGTATATCCTATTACTTACTGACGCATACCAGGCGTTTCCGATAGCAAACCGTCTACAACGACCGCATCCCTTGGTGGGCTAAATTGGAACAGCCCTTTGGCAAGCTCCGGATTGAATTTCCAGCCGCCAAATGAGAATTCCAGGGTCATGCCACCCTCCAGGGGCACCAGAACCCGCTCCAGCTCGCCTTGGGGCGATATCTCGAATCGCGCGATCTTATGACCTTGGCTCTCGGCCGCCTCGCCTGCGCCACGCAGCGTGCAAGCGTAAACTTCATCCACCGGTTTTGCCGGAACGGTGTCCGAGTCAGGCGCCAGTTGACTGCAAATCCGCGATAGCTTCATGTGCGACGTCAGGAAAGCCAGCGGGGTGCGCCAGTCCTCGCTCTGTTTGGCGGGCATTCGCGTGACCGTGTGGTCCGCTGGCGAGTAGAACCATACGAACTTCCCGTCCACCAGAAACGTGTTCTTCTCGGGCGACTCATAGTCCCAGCGCATCTTGCCGGGCCTCTGGAAATAGGCCTGGCCCGCCTCCGCGCGTACCAACTTCCCGTTGTCGTAATACCGCTCCAGAAAGCGCGCCTGCATGTCGCGAGCGGAGCTGTACTTTGTCTCGAAGAGTCTCAGGACAGAACTGCCCGGGATTTCGCCCGCACACAAAGTGGCAGAGAATAACAGAAAAGCCAGTGTGAACTTCACCGCAACAGTATAGCAACCGGCTTAGAGTGGAGGGCTGCCGGCATTCGCCGCGCCGGTCGGGTTCGCACGGATCACATTACTCTGATCAGAAAAGAAGCCGCGCTGCCCAGTAACACCATTCGTGATGGGGTCGGCGTTGATCGTGTATCCTTGGGACGGGTTGGCGCTAGCGTCCTGAACATAGGTGAAATTATAGCCAGACTTGCTTCCACTCGCTAGATTCCTATCGATGAAGCAGGCCGCATTCGCTGTCCCGGGGCAGGGGGTTGTTCCTCCATCTCCCAGATCCGCTAATGAGGCAGAGAAACCAATGGTCGAATACATCGTCGCATAGGTGATTTCAGCGGTGTTCACTGCGTGAATGGAGGAGACTGCAGAAGATTCGTTCGCGGAGATCTTCGCACGCAGGAAATTAGGCACGGCTATCGCCGCGATGATCAAAATGATTGCTACGACGATCAGCAACTCGATCAAGCTAAAACCTTTTTGTCGTCCTTCCATCACGGTGTCCATAGCGAATATGCAACCTGAATTAAACTCCTACTTGCTACCCCCATAATCGCACGCGGAGTGCCAAACGATTGCTCAACCGGGCTTCCAGCAGGATTGTAAGTGTATGTAAAACAAGCGCGCTGCCAGAACCCAATGTAGGACGAGCCTCTCAATCGACAAAATTGGGCACCCCGACCGCGCAAAACGTCACTTCATCTTACCTCAACTGGAATATTGCCACCCGCGGCATTTGAACGCCAGAAGACAAGCGGCGGACCGTTGCCGGTCCGCCGCTTGTAATTGGAAACTTGTCTTCGCTTAGAGCGCGTTCGTACCGATCGCGCACTGACCAGCTGAGGCACCGTAGTAGATTACACCGGACATGTCGGAGCAGAAATCGCGCTGGCCGCTCTGGCCAGGAGACGCCGGCTCCGCAGTGGAGGTGTAGGTCGTAAGCGGGGCGCCGCCTGCACCAACCGCTGTGAAGTTATATCCGCTCTTCGTACCCAGCGCTAGGACATTGTCGATCAAGCAAGCATTCGCCGGCACGGGTGTCGCACCAGCGCCGCACTGAGCTGCTGTGCCACCGAGATTCGCCAACGTAGCCGCGAAACCGGTCGCTGGATACGTCGTTGAATAGGTGACTTCCGCCGTATTGATCGTGCGGAGAGAACCGACCGCCGAAGACTCATTCGCTGCCATACGGCTGCGCATGAGGTTCGGGATGGCGATGGCCGCGATGATCAGAATGATCGCCACGACGATCAGCAACTCGATAAGAGAGAAACCCTTCTGCTTCTTCATGAGATCTCCTTGAGAGAATTAATCGTGCCAGAGCACGCTTGGTTGTTCTGCAACCTGGGTGCCAATCCAAGACTATGTTGTCGACCACGCCCAATCAATGCAACTGACACAAACAACGACGTTTAGTAGAATCTGCAAGATTCTAGACCACTCCCCAGCACCCGATAAATGGCTTCGTCTAGTTTGCAGTGACATTTATTGTCACTTATTTTCGCCAGTTAGTGTCATTCCGCATCTCCAGCTCCAGCCTTAAAGACCATGCTTTTTGGCATAATGCCGGAACGAGCGATAGCTAATTTTCAGAATCTCCGCTGCCTGCGTACGCACGCCTCCAGCCTTCTCTAGCGCGGCACTCAGGTAGCGCTTCTCCGTCTCGGCTACGACAGACTCAAAATCCACCCCCTCATCGGAGATGTGTACTTTGGCCGTCGATTCGATAGGCACTTCGTCCGCACTGCCGTCTTTTGCGATCCGCTCCGGCAACACCCTGATCGATATTTCACGTTCACTCTCGAGCGCTACCGCACGCTCGATGGTGTTCTCCAATTCGCGCACGTTTCCCGGCCAGTCGTACGACTCGAGCCGCTGCATGGCCTCGGGAGAAATGGCCTCTACGTTTCTCTCCATCGACTTCCGGAAACTCTTCAGGAAATGCCTGGCCAGGAGCGGGATATCTTCGCGCCGGTCGCGCAGCGCAGGGACGTGCAACGGAATCACGCTGAGCCGGTAAAACAGGTCCTCGCGAAACTCGCCGTTGCTGATCGCTTTCTCCAAATCCCTGTTGGTTGCCGCGATCACCCGCACGTCCACGTCGATTTCATCCGTACTCCCCAGCGGGCGAACCTTGCCTTCCTGTAAAACGCGATACAGCTTTACCTGCATGGCCAGGTTCATGTTGCCGATTTCGTCCATGAACAACGTTCCGCCATGAGCCGCCTGGAACAACCCCCGCCGGTTCTCATTTGCACCGGTAAACGCGCCCTTCATATATCCGAAAAGTTCCGATTCCAGCAGCGTTTCCGGAAACGCCCCGCAATTGATGGTGATGAAGGGAGCAGTCGATCGGGAACTATTCTCGTGAATCGCACGCGCGACAAGTTCTTTACCGGTGCCGCTTTCACCGGTGATCAAGACGCGGCTGTTTTGCGGCGCGACGGTCTGGATCAAATCGAATATCGCCTTCATCTTCGGGCTCTGCCCGATGATGTTGTCCAGTCCCGTCAGCCGACGCAGTTCGCGGCGCAAATACCCGGCTTCCTTCTTCCATTTCAGGTTCTCGGTAACTTCCCGCACCGCCACACGCAACTGGTCAACCAGATCGTGGTCCTTGATCACATACCGGTTCGCGCCTTCATTTGCCGCCGCGATGGCCGTCTCCAGCGACGGCACACCGGTGATCAGCACGAAATAAGAATCGGGAGCGACTTCTCGCGTAAAACGCAGCAGCTCCACGCCGGTCGCACCAGGCATGCGCACATCGGAAATGATGATGTCGTACAGGGAGCCTTCGAGCTTCCGCTTCGCTGCGTCGACACTATGCGCCACCTCTACTCGGTGGCCTTCCTTGCGAAAAGTTATTTCCAGAAGTTCGCAGATGGACTTTTCGTCGTCGACCACGAGGATGTGCGCCATTTCGCAACTCATGTCTTTAGGTGCGGCTTTGGTTGCTTGCATAGCCCCTCAGTCCATGTGCGGCAGTTCCACTACGAACTCCGCGCCTTTTTCTTTCTCGCTGAACACCGTGATTCGTCCGTTGTGCGCCTGCACGATCTGGTAAACAATCGCCAGCCCGAGGCCCGTGCCTCCTTCGAAAGTCGATTGCAGTGGCTCAAAAATCTTACTGCGCTGAGAGGGATCGAGGCCCACGCCTGTGTCGCGGAACCAGATCCTCAGCCATTCCTGGTTTTCGTCCACTCCCACGGTCAGCGTTCCGCCGTTCGGCATCGCCCGCAGCGCGTTATCGCAGAGATTCCAAAAGACCTGCTTGATCTTGCTCGGATCAACCCGCGACTTGCAGGCTTTCCCGTTGAATGCCCTCACCAAATGAAACTTTTTGACGACCTCAGGATTTTGTTCCATCAGCAGCAGCGTCTCCTCGAGCAGCGCCCTCAGATCCTCTTCTTGAAAAACGTACGACTTCTCTCGTGAATAGTTCAGGAAGTCTGTAATGATATGGTTCAGCCGCTCCGATTCGCGACCGACAATATTCACCAGGTGTTTTTCGTCTTCCTGCAGCGGCACAAGCCTTCCCAGCTCTTTGACCGCACCCGCGATGGCCGTCAGGGGCTGCCGGATTTCGTGAGCAATCGCCGCTGACAGGCGCCCGACGGCAGCCATTCGCTCCTTCGTCGCTACTTCCTGTTCCAGACGGCGCAGTTCCGTGAGGTCCTGAAAATTGAAGACGTAACCGCTCCGCAACGCGTCCCGGGTTCGCAGCGGAGACACCGATATACCGAGAACGCGCCGCTGTCCTCCCGGAATTCGCACCTCGATCTCGCGCCTCAGCGACAGTCGCTCCGGCAGGCCGATCATGTCCTCGATCCAGAATTCCGGCGTGACCTCACGCAAGTCCTTCCCGCGCAACTCACTGAATGATCGCCCTAGAATCTCTTCGCCCGTTCGGTTCAGCAGGACCACGCATCCCTCCAGGTCCGTGGTCACCAATCCGCCGCGCATCGAGTGAATGATATCTGCCGTGAAGTCCTGTAGCTCCAGCAGCTCTTCTCTTTTTTCCTCAAGCTCACTGCTCTTCTTGCGCAGCGAAGCCGCCAGGAAACTGGCCAGGTATCCGACCGTGAGAAATCCGAGCGTGTTGATCAAGAACCACACACGAATATTCTCGAACGCCGGCGCAGCGAGAGACGTCCTCGGTATCTTGCCGGCATACACAAGCGCTGTGGCAAAACCCAGTGACGACAAGCACAGCAACGCCGTCAAAAAAGTGATTTGGCGTGAAAACAACGTGCTCGCCACAATGATGACCAGCAGATAGAGCGAGGTGAAATTGCTGTCTTGCAGTCCGGTAGCATAAACAATCGCCGTGATCATCCCGACGTCGCACATCACCTGCAGCCCGCCCAACCAGTTAGCCGCTGGTAGCAACCGGACCAAAATCAAGTGCAGGATTCCAATCGTTATCCAGAGAATGATAATGGGAAGGAAATATCTCGCGGGACTCGTCCCCGGGGAGTACTGCGGCCATACGACGCCAACTCCAAGAATGAGCGCAATCATCAGCAGGCGGACCTTCGTCAGCCACTCGAGCCATTCTCGACGTGTGAGGATCTGCTCCATGCTGGCCAGCCTGGCGTTGCGTCAGGCTCCCCCTACCCCTCTATCTTAAACAAGAACAGGGAGGACAGCGTTCTCCGCTGGTCCTCCCTGTTTCTAAAAACTACTACGTTTAGTGTCCGCTGAGTTTTCCGATCAGCGAGAACAGCGGCAGATACATCGAGATTACGACCCCGCCAACCACAAGGCCAAGAAACACGATCATGATCGGCTCAAGAGCAGTCAAGAGGTCCTTCACCGCAGCGTCTACCTCTTCTTCGTAGAAGTCCGCAATCTTTTGCAACATGGCGTCCATCGCACCGGTCTGCTCGCCGACCGCGATCATCTGCGTCACCATGCCGGGGAAGACCTCGGACTCCTTCAATGGTTCCGTCAGCGACTTACCTTCTTCGAGCGATTTCCGCACTTGCGTCAGGGCCTTCTCGATTACGGCATTGCCGGACGTCCTCGCCGTAATATCCAGGCCCTCCAGAATTGGGACGCCGCTCGAGATTAACGTGCCGAGCGTGCGCGTAAACCGCGCGACCGCGATCTTTCTCATGAGGATACCGAGTACCGGCAACTTCAAGATGATCGTGTCGATCACCATTCGCCCGCCCGGTGTCCCATACCACACCTTGATCCCGAAAATTCCCGCAATGATGCCAACAAAAATCAGGAAACCGAAGATGCTGCCAACAAAGTGGCTCAAAGCAATGACGATCTTCGTCGGGAGCGGCAGGTCCACGCCCAAGCCCGCAAACAACGTGGCGAAAATCGGAACGACCTTCCACAACAGCAGGGTGATAACACCGGCGGCAATCGAAAGCACACCGACCGGGTACACCAGCGCGGATTTCACCGCGCGCTGCAGTTTCACGTTCTTTTCAATATAGCTCGAAAGGCGCTGCAGAATGGTGTCCAGAATACCGCCCGTCTCGCCGGCTTCCACCATGTTCGTGTAGAGCGGATCGAATACCTTCGGATACTGCTTCATGGCCGCAGACAACGTGCTGCCGCCTTCCACGGCGGTTCGCGTGCCCGTCAAGACCTTCTGGAACATCTTGTTCTCTTGCTGGGTCGCGAGGATCTCGAGACACTGCACCAGCGGCAGGCCGGCGTCGATCATCACCGAGAACTGGCGCGTGAAGATCGCCAACTCTTTGGCGTTCACGCCTCCGCCAAATGTCGGCAGATTGAACTCCTTGCCCTTCTCGGACATCCGCGTAGGAGTAATCTGCTGGCGCCGCAGCAATTGCTGCAGCTCCGCCTTATTGTTTGCGTTCATTTCTCCGGAAACGGTCGCGCCTGAGCGATTCGTTCCTTTGTATGTAAAGACCGGCATGGCTGTTCCTCCTCAGCGGTCGAAATCCGTATTTGTCTTACGACTCAATTCCCTGCCTGACCCGTTCAGTGCCGTGCTCCCACAGGCGTCTTACCGCTGGTCGTTCTTCCGGCCGTCGGCGTGGTAGCGACACCGCGATTAATCATGTCCTGCAGCTCATCGGGATTCGAAGAGCGCGAAAGCGCCATATCCATCGTGATGAGCTTGGCAAAGTAGGCGTTCGCCAGACCCTGATTGAAAGTCTGCATTCCCGTCTGACCTGTGCCAGTCTGCATCGCCGAATAAATCTGGTGGATTTTATCCTCGCGAACCAGGTTCCGAATGGCCGGCGTCGGTACGAGCACTTCCATCACCATGACGCGCCCGCGACCATCAGCCCGCGGCAACAACGCCTGACACAGGATCCCTTCGAGCACCATCGAGAGCTGCGCTCGAATCTGCGGCTGCTGGTGCGCCGGAAACACGTCAATAATTCGGTTGATCGTTGAAGCGGCTGAGTTCGTGTGCAAAGTCGCGAATGTTAGGTGGCCGGTTTCCGCGATTCGCAGCGCCGATTCGATCGTTTCCAGGTCGCGCATCTCGCCGATCAGCACCACGTCGGGGTCTTCGCGAAGCGCGGCGCGCAGCGAGTTGGCGAAGGAATGCGTGTCGGCGTGTACTTCGCGCTGGTTCACCAAGCACTTCTTATGGTTGTGCAGGAACTCGATCGGGTCTTCGATCGTGATCATGTGCTCTTCGCGTTCCGCATTGATCTTGTCAAGCATCGCCGCCAGCGTCGTCGACTTGCCGGAACCGGTCGGGCCCGTCACCAGCACCAGTCCACGCGGTTTGTCGCACAGGCCCTTCACCACCAGTGGAAGCCCGAGCGCGTCGAACCCCTTAATCTCCCACGGAATTGTACGGAACACCGCTCCCACCGCGCCTCGCTGATTGAATACATTGCCGCGGAAGCGCGCCAGGTTCTTCAAGCCGAACGAAAAGTCCAACTCCAGGTTCTCTTCGAAGCGATGCTTCTGCGCGTCCGTCAGCACGCTGTAGGCCAGTGACTTCGTGTCCGCAGCGGTCAGGGGCGGCATGTCCAAGGGCCGCAAGCGTCCGTGCACCCGAACGCGCGGTGCGCTATTCGTCGTGATGTGGAGGTCGCTGCCTCCCATCTCAATCATCTTCTTCAGCAGTTCGCTCAGCGTGATGCCTGCCATATTCCCACCCTCTCTATAAGACCGTTTCGCGCAGTACTTCTTCCAACGTGGTCTGCCCTAGCGCCACCTTGATCAGTCCGCTCCGCCGCAGCGTGATCATTCCCTGTTCAATTGCCTTCTTCTTCAGTTCCAAAGCCGACGCACCCACCAGAATTAATTCTCGAAGCTCGTCGTTGATCTCCATCACTTCATACAATCCCGTGCGGCCTTTGTAGCCACGCTTCCCGCAGGCCGAACAGCCCTTGCCGTGATAAATCTTCGTGGTCTTCGCTTCATCCGGCGTATATCCGGCATCGATCAGCGCCTGCTCCGGAATCTCCAGCTCTTCTTTGCAATTCACGCACACGCGCCGGACGAGACGCTGCGCGCAGATCAGGTTCACCGAAGTGGCCACAAGAAACGGCTCAATACCCATGTTCATCAAGCGGCTGATCGTCGAAGGCGCGTCATTCGTATGCAGCGTGGAAAGTACCAAGTGGCCCGTCAACGCGGCCTTCACGCCAATTTCCGCCGTTTCAAAGTCTCGAATCTCGCCGACCAGGATGATGTTCGGGTCTTGCCGCAAAAACGCGCGCAACGCCGCGGCAAAGTTCAACCCGATCTGGTCCTTCATCTGCACCTGGTTGATGCCCGCCAACTGGAACTCGACCGGGTCCTCGGCCGTCATGATGTTCGTATCCACCTGGTTCAGCCGCGCCACCGACGAATACAACGTGTTTGTCTTGCCCGAACCTGTCGGCCCCGTCACCAGTACCATGCCGTACGGCTTCAAAATATTGCGTTCGAATTTCTTCAACGATTCCGGCTCAAAACCCAGCTTGGTCATGTCCAGGCGCAGGTTTTCCTTGTCCAGCAACCGGAGCACAATCTTCTCGCCGTATAGCGTCGGTACCGTCGATACGCGGAAGTCCAGTTCCTTCTTCTTCCCTTCTGCCTTGTACTTGATCATGATGCGGCCGTCTTGCGGCAAGCGTTTTTCCGCAATGTCCAGCTTGGCCATGATCTTCATGCGCGAGGTGATCGCATCGCGCAGCTTCAACGGAGGCGTCATCACCGTCTGCAAGACGCCGTCGACGCGGAACCGCACCCGCATTTCCGTCTCGTACGGCTCCACGTGAATATCGCTCGCGCCCCGTTTGACCGAATCCGTCAGGATCAGGTTTACCAGTTTGATGATGGGCGCTTCTTCCGCGGCCTTCTCGAGCGACGCCGCGTCCATCTCCTGCTCCTCGGCGGCAAGTTCCAGCTCCTGATCTTCGTCGACCAGGTCCTTCATCAACGAGCTGAGTTCTTCGTGGCTCGAAGCGCCTCCACCGTAGAATCTCGATATCGCTTCGCCGATCGCCGATTCCGACGCCACCACCGGTTCCACGTTGAACCCGGTCATGAACTTGATGTCGTCCATCGCGAACACATTCGTCGGATCGGTCATGGCAATCGTCAGCACCGAGCCGACACGCGAAAGCGGAATCACCTGATACCGTAGCGCGGTATCCTGTGGAATCAACTTGATGACATTGGGATCGATTTCGTAATACTTCAGGTTGATGGAAGGAACGCCGTACTGCCGCGACAACACACCCGTGATGTCATCGTCGGTAATAAAGCCCATCTTCGTCAGGCAACTGCCCAGCTTGCCGCCGTTCGAACGCTGGAACTCCAGCGCTTTCTCGAGCTGGTCCTGAGTGATCAGGCTTTCCTTTAGTAAAATTTCACCCAAACGGACAGACATCCGCAGCGCTCCCTAATGCAGTGCACCCACCGCTCAACATAACAAAGCGGGTGCGGCAACGTCGTTCGATTTTGAACCATCGTTGTGAATTCGCTAATACCTGTACGCCGGAACAGGTCTTCGCCTACTGGGGCGGTGCCTCATTCTTGACTTTGCTGCGACCTCACCGCTATCTTGCGGGAGAGATGTCAGCCTCCCGCATTTTGCCCACTGTCGCGCCTTTCCGCAATACGCCGCCGCGCGTCCGGCACGAGTCCCACGCCCAGCCTTCCGCTCCAATCCGTCTCCAGCTCATTCCTTACTTCGATGCCATGCTAGCCACGCATGGCCCGCAATTCTGGTGGCCCGGCCGTACTCGTTTTGAGGTGATTGTCGGCGCCATTCTCACCCAGAACACCAGTTGGACCAATGTCGAGCGTGCGATAGCCAATCTTCGCCGCGAACGGCTGCTTTCCCCCGCTGCCATCGAGCGCATTCCGCTGCATCGTTTGGCGACGCTAATCCGTTCCTCCGGCTACTTCCGCCAAAAGGCTCGCAAACTGAAAGCCTTCGTCGAGTTCCTCTGTGCCCGATACCAGGGGTCCCTGAACCGCCTCTTTGCCACGCCGACGGGCGACCTGCGCGAGCAATTGCTGTCGGTCCATGGGATTGGGCCGGAGACCGCTGACTCGATTCTTCTCTATGCCGGCGAACATCCCGTGTTCGTTGTCGATGCCTACACACGGCGCCTCCTTGAGCGTCATCGCATGGCTCGCGGCAACGAGTCCTACGACGAGATCCGCCAGCTCTTCGAATCCAGCTTGCCCTCGGACCCAAAGCTCTTCAATGAGTATCATGCTCTTATCGTTTATACCGGTAAGCATTTCTGTCATAAGCGCCAGCCCGATTGCCAGCGTTGCCCCTTGCAGCAATTCTTTCCGGCCGGTCAGGACAGCAACTCATGAGCCCCGTCTCCAAGACAATGCGCGTGCGTCTCGTCATCGGGGGCATCCTTCTCACCTTGCTTCTCGCCGCGGTTTTCACGCTCGGCTCGCTCGACGTCCCCTTCGAACCCAGTTCGTGGCGCGTGGTCATCCCGCTCTATGCCGTCTCGACCTTCATCACCGCCGCCTTGCTCGTCTTCAGCCTGATCCTGATCCGCAGCTTCGTGCGCCTGCGTATGGAGCAGAACAAGAATCAGCTGGGCGCCCGCTTCAAAACGAAGATGGTTCTGGGCGCAACCGCAATCTCCCTGTTGCCCGTGATCTTCATGTTTTTCGTAAGTTATTCTCTCCTGAACCGTACTCTCGGCCGTTGGTTCCCTCGCCCTCTCGAAATCGCCTCCGAAGAGACGCAGACCCTTCTCAATGATCTCGGCCGCAGTACCCTTCCCCGCCTGCACACGCTGGCTTACCAGGCCGCTGCCAAGGCTGGCGATCCCCCCGACGCATTCCTCCAGAACGCTGTCAGTCGTGGCCTCGACGCTGCCTGGCTTTTTGACGAGAACGGACGCTTGCTCAAGGGCGGAGTGGTCTGCGCAAATCAATCCGAGAATCGTGTCTTGGATCTGTGCACCGTCGAGGGTGTCACTGGCTCCAAGCTCCGCACGCTCCCAAGCGGCGTCGAAATCTGGCAAGCCGCCGGCAGAACCTATTTCGCCTCTTCCGTTCCGGTGGACCTGCCGGATCAGGCTCACGCCACTCTCGTCGCGGCCTACCTGACCAGCGCAGATTTTCTGGCTCATTGGAATACGATCCAGGCCCAAACGCAGGAATACGAACACGTCAAGCAAAGCCTGCGTGCTTTAAAGCGCCAAATGCTCCTGATCCTCTTTTTCTTCACCATTCTGGTTCTTTCCGCAGCCACATGGGTCGCGCTCTTCCTCTCGAAGCAAGTCATCGTCCCCATCCAAGCTCTCGCCGAAGGCACACGCGAAGTTTCCGCCGGGAATTTCGATTACCAGGTCCCCGAACAGGCCCAAGACGAATTGGGCATCCTGGTCCGTTCCTTCAACACTATGACCACGCAGCTGCGCGACAGCCGCTCCCAAATTGATGAGTTCACCCGCAATCTTCAGCAAGCGGTCCAGGAACTCGAGCGCCGGCGCCAACTTATGGAAACCGTCCTGGAAAATATTCCCGCCGGCGTGATCTACATGGATGCGGCCGGCGCGCTTCAGCGCACCAATTCTGCCTTGCTCCGCATGTTTCAAATTGCGCCCGACGAAAAAATCGCCTCGCTGGAAATGTTGGTTGGACCGGACGCGCATCAGACTCTGCAACACCTCATGCGCCGCGCGCTGCGCATGGGATTGGTCACGCGGGAAATCGAAGTGGAAGTCGGTGATCGACTGATGCATCTGGCCGTGACCGTCAGTTCCCTTGGCCCGCGCCGCGCCAACACCGGCTACGTTCTTGTGTTCGACGATCTCACCGAGGTTCTCCGCGCGCAGAAGTCCGCCGCCTGGCAGGAAGTGGCCCGCCGCATCGCCCACGAAATCAAGAACCCCCTGACTCCCATTCAGCTGTCCGCGCAACGTATTCTTCACTATCTTGAACGGCGCACCAGAGAGGGCCAGCCGCCAACGGATGCGGAACTCGCGCGCATTTCCAGTGAATGTTCGAAAATCGTCGTCCGCGAGGTCGCCACCCTCTCCGCGCTCGTCAACGAGTTCTCCCAGTTCGTGCGCTTCCCGGCCGCCAAACTCCTGCCCACCGATGCCAACACCACCGTTCACGAAGCCGTGGAAGTCTTCTCCGGTCGTCTCGACGGCATCCAACTCAAAACCACTCTCGAACAGAATCTGCCGGCCGTCCGTGCGGACGGCCCGTTGCTTCGCAGCGTGATCATCAACCTGATCGATAATGCCGCCGAGGCTCTCGAAGATGCACCGCGCCGCGAAATCACCGTGGCCACGCATTTGCGCACCGAATCCGATACCATTGAGATAGCGGTTGCGGACACCGGGCATGGCATCTCACCGGAAGATAAGGACAAGCTCTTTCTGCCCCACTTCTCGACTAAAGATCGCGGCACCGGCCTCGGCCTGGCCATCGCCGCGCGCATCATTTCCGAACATGGCGGTTCATTGCGCGTCGAAGACAATCGGCCGGTGGGCTCGCGCTTTCTGATCGAATTGCCGGTCGCGGACTTGCCCACGCCTTCTGGCCCCGAGCGTTCTGGAGCGGATGCGGAACGATGACTCTCCTTCCCAAAATCCTGATTGTCGACGATGAAGAGGGTATTCGCGACTCGCTAGCTTCCATTCTTGCCGACGAGCGCTACGTCGTCGAAGCAGTCGCCTCCACTGAAGAAGCCCTCGACCGCATCGCCCATTCCGACTTCCAGGTGGTGTTGCTGGACGTCTGGCTGCCCGGAATGGATGGCATGGAGGCTCTCACTCGCATTCAGGCACTTCCCCGTGCTCCCGCGGTCATCATGATTTCCGGGCACGGCAGCATCGAAACTGCCGTGCGCGCCACCAAGCTCGGCGCCTTCGACTTCGTCGAAAAACCGCTATCTCTCGAAAAGGTCATCGTTCTGGTTCGCAACGCGATTCAACAACGCCGCCTGGAAGACGAAAACCAGACTCTTCGCAGCGAACTCGTACAGCGCTATCAAGTCATCGGCGAAAGCGTTCCCATGAAGGCCTTGCGCCAGCAGATTGCCGTCACCGCGCCCACTAACGGCCGCGTCCTCATTTACGGTGAGAGCGGCACCGGCAAAGAACTCGTCGCCCGCGCGCTCCATGCCAACAGCCTCCGCAACAAAGGCCCGTTCGTTGAAGTCAGTTGCGCCGCCATTCCCGAGGAGCTGATCGAGTCTGAACTTTTTGGCCACGTCAAAGGCAGCTTCAGCGGCGCCACCGACGACAAGATCGGCAAATTCCAGAAAGCCGACGGCGGCACGCTCTTCCTCGACGAGGTCGGGGACATGAGCCATCGTACGCAATCCAAAGTGCTGCGCGTTCTCGAAGAGCAACGTATCGAGCCTATCGGTTCCAATCAGACTCTGCGCGTTGACGTACGTGTCTTGGCCGCCACCAACAAAAATCTCGAACAGGAAATTGCCCGCGGCGCTTTCCGCCAGGACCTCTTTTACCGCCTGAACGTCATTCCCTTCTACGTTCCGCCACTGCGCGAACGCAAGGAAGATATTCCCGTTATCGCCCGTTTCTTTCTGAATGAATTCAGCGCCGAGTATGGCAAGAAAACTCGCGAGCTTAGCGACGCTGCCATGGAAATCTTGATTCGCTATCCTTGGCCCGGCAATGTCCGCGAGCTAAAGAACCTGGTGGAACGCCTGGTTATCGTCTGCCCGCTGTCGCGTATCGAGCCTCATCACCTGCCGCCCGAACTGTTCCGCGGCGTCGCCGAAAGCCCTCAACATCCTTACTCCACGCTTCACGAAGCCCGCAGCGCCTACGAGCGCGAGTTCATCCTGCGCAAACTCCAGGAGCACCGCTGGAACATGACGCAAACCGCCTCCGCCCTTGGCCTCGAGCGCTCCCACCTCTACCGTAAAATGAAGTCTCTCGGTATCGCCGCCCCGGAATAGGCCGCGCCACCAGCCTTGTCATCCTGAGGAGCGCGCCTTTTGCGCGACGAAGGATCTCAACCGACGACTCGCCTACCGACTGTCCGCTACGACCTACTCTTCCTTCTTTCGCGCTTGGTCTTCCGCCAGCGCCTCTAACTGCGCATGCCAATCCAATTCCCGGACCTTCTGCGGATTCTCCCTCCACCCCGGCGCCACCTTCACAAACATCTCCAGAAAAATCTTCGTCCCCAGCAATTTTTCCAGTTCCTTCCGCGCTGCCGTTCCAACCTTCTTCAGCATCTCTCCCGTGTGGCCGATCAGAATCTTCTTTTGCGAGTCCCGTTCTACGTTCAACGTCGCATGAATCCGTAAGATCTTTGCCGTTTCCTCAAACTTATCCACCACCACCGCCAGCGCATGCGGTACCTCGTGGTAGGTCAGATCGATCGCTTTTTCGCGGATGATCTCGCTCACCAGAAATCGTTCCGGCTGATCCGTGATCTGATCCTCCGGGAAGAACGGCTCGCCTTCCGGCAGCTTGCTCACAATCTGTTCGAGCAGTTTCTCGCAGCCATCGCCCTTGAGTGCCGAAATTGGCACCAGCGCCGCGAACGGAAATGCCTTCGCAAACGCGTCCATCAGAGGCAACAACTTGGGCTTGGGCACTCGGTCAGTTTTGTTCAGTACCAGAATCGTTTTGTCGGCAAAACGCTGCCCTCTTTCGAGCAGCAACGAATCAGCATGCGGCAGTGTTCGGCTGGCATCCACCATCATCAACAGCAGATCGATCCCCTCCAGCGCCGCCGCCACTTCCCTCATCATCTGCTTGTTCAGCACTGTGTCGGGGTCATGCAGCCCGGGCGTATCGATGAACACAATCTGCCCTTCTGGCAGCGTCACGATCCCCTGAATCCGATTCCGCGTCGTCTGCGGCTTCGAGGTGACAATCGCCACCTTCTGCCCCACATACCGGTTTAGCAGCGTCGATTTCCCCGCGTTCGGCCTGCCGATAATCGCCACAAATCCCGCGCGCGTCGTTTTCTTCGCTCCTGCTTCGTTTTTCGCTTTCAAGTTCATCCTCAATTCACCACCGGCAGCTCCAGCGCACTCGGATGTTCGGCATCATGCAGCAACTGAATGTGCGCCGTCTTTGCATCGTGGCCCGTCTCTTTCGACACCACACCACCAGTGTTGTAGTTTTTCTCTGAAGACGGTGTATTCACGCTGCCGATGACCAGCCTCAACCGACTCCCCTTCGCTATTTGCCGTGAGAAGAACATGAAATTGTCGAACACATACTTCTCGGCCTTCCCCGCCGGCACTGGAACGTCCCGCCGAAGGCCTTCGCGATACCGCGCCCGCATGGTCGCTCCGGTCAACTGAATCGAGCTTCCGTCTGCCAGGATCTCGTACAACGTCGCCCCCAGGTCCGTATCCGGCACGTCCATCGTCAACCATAACGTTAGCTTCGCGAACCCGCTCAGCTCGGTCACTGCGGGAAACGTCTCGGTGTGGTAAACCACACCCTCACCGAAAAGATTGATAATTCCGGCCTGGCTCGTCAAATACGCCGGATTCTCCGCCGGTTCCGCATCTCCTGGCCGATTATCCAACGGATCATACATCCAACTGTCACTTCGCCCCGCGCCCGCCTTCTCCGTGAGCACGCCGGAATGAAAGACATCGGAGGCGTTCCCGTTCGATCCAAGATACAGCTTCATCGTGTGATTCGAGATGCTCTCCAGGCTGTCGGCATACTTCCATTGCTCCGCTCCCATCACGTAATACGCCACGCGCTTCTTCAGGAACTCCGGCTTCGCTCCACCTTTCATTGTCCAGCCATACCACTCCGCGTGTAGCTTGTTTAAGTCCAGCGCGCTCGCCTCCGCAAACTTCAATCCGCCCATTTCGCGTTTCGGCGTCCGGGTCCCCGCATGATCCCACGGCCCGATGATCAGATAATGACTGGCTTTCGCCTCCGCTGACCCGAACTCCATGTGCCGCTTGTAGAAGGTGAATGCTCCTGGCTGATCGCCGTCGTAATGGCCGGTGATGGTCAGAATCGGCAGCGAGATTTTCTTATATTGCTCCGGATTCGGCACCATCGCGTCGTAGTACGCGTCCGGGATTGGATGCTCCAGCCACTTCTGGAAGATCGGCGACGGATTCCCCACCGCTTTATCGTAGCCCTCGAACGCGCTGTGCGCCTGGTACATCCCCTTCGCTTTCGACGTCCAGAACTCGTCATTCCCAAACGTCTTTTCGTTTCCCGTGCGGCCACTGGTGAAGGTCAGCCACTGCATGTCGTACGGATAAAAAATGTTGTACTGGAACGGAAAGTCCACGCCGGGATGCGCCGACGCTGCGGGCACGATGGTCGCCAGGTGCGCGGGAAATTCCTTGGCTACCGTCCACTGGTCAAATCCTGCATACGATCCGCCCCACATCGCTACTTTCCCGTTGCAGTAGGACTGCTTCGCGAACCACTCCACCGCATCGAATCCGTCCCTGCCTTCGTTGGCAAACGGCTCAAACTCCCCTTCCGAATTCCCGCGCCCGCGCACGTCCACCAGCACATACACAAAACCGTGCCCCGCAAAGTACATCGCGCGATCCGTGTAAGAATCTCCGATATAGGGCGTAAACGTGAAAATCAGCGGCAGCGCGTCCTTCTCCCCGTGCGGCTGATAGACCGTCGCGTTCAGTCTCACTCCGTCGCGCATGGGAATCTTCACTCCCCATGTCATGTCCACCTCAGGAGACGCCTCATGCTGCGCTCCCTCTTGAGCCATGGCCACTACACTCGCCGCAAGAATCAGCGCCATCAACACAGTCATACGCTTCAGTCGCTTCATGAACGAAGACATGAGCTCTCCTCAAGGAATTGGTCAGGGCAATACTAACTCAGGATTACTTATCTTTGCGGCTTCAGTTTGTAGCGCCAGGACTTGCCGCGGCCAGCCGCCTCGCTCGCAGGCGCAACACTTTCCGCTGATTCGCCTCGAGCACCTCGAACCGGTATCCTTCCAGGTCGATTTTATCCGCCGGGCTCGGCACCTTCCCCAGCGCGTGACTCAGCAGCCCAGCAACCGTCGTTACCGTTTCATCTGAATGGTCGCCAAACTTCACATCGAGAAGTTTCTCCACGTCGGATATCGACATGCTCCCGCGTAATACCAGGCTTCCATCCGTCTCGCGTATCGCATCGGGGCTGGGCTGCCGCTCGTCAACCCCGCTCTCTCCCACAATTTCTTCCACCAGGTCTTCCACCGTAGCGATACCCGCTACCGATCCGTGCTCATCAATGACCACGGCCATCAACTGCCCCTTTTGCCTCATCTCCCGCAGCAACTCTGACCCAACCTTGGTCTCCGGGACAAACAGGATCGGCTTCAGAATCTCTCGCACCTTCCGTTTTGGCAGATCCGTGTCGGCAATCTTCAATAGGTCTTGTGCTTCCACCATTCCAATAATGTCGTCGAGCGTTTTCTCATATACCACCATCTTGGCAAACTGCGTCTCCACATACTTTGCGTGCATCTCTTCCAGCGTCGCGTCGGCCTGCAGCGCCACCACCTCCGGCCTGGGCGTCATCACTTCCCTCACGCGTTTGTCGCTGAATTCCACCACCTGCTCGATCAAATCCGCCTGCGCTGGCTCGATGATGCCTTCCTCTTCCGCCACTTCTACCAACGCCTCGATTCCCTCTTCTGTCCGTTGTTCCTGGGTCTGCTCCACTTCCTTCTCGGAAATCCGCGCCAGCGACTCCGCTCCTTCGAGGAACACTCTAACCGGCCATACCAGCAGCATCGCCGCGCGAATCACGGGGGTCAGCCGCAGCAACCATCGTCCCGTGGTGCGATACAACAGCATGTCCGGCACGAAATGCATCAGGATCACCACTTCCAGCGACAGGAACACCAGGAACTGCAGCGCCGCTTCCCATTTCCCCGGCACCAGGTACACCACTCCCCGCGTCGTCTCCAGCACCACAAACGCCAGCCAGAAATGTCCCAGGATGCGGAATGTTCTCCCGCCGCTCCTTCGGTTAATCCTCAGCTTTGGCTCGATTTCCGTTTCGAAGATATCCAGATGCTCGTGGACGCGACCAGTCGTCATGCGTCCCAACTCCCTGTAGATTAGCGCCAGGTAGGAGAAAATCGGGAGCCCCAGTGCCAGCAACAGCACACTGCTCACGTATGCCCAGAGCAACATTACTCGAGCCTCAGCCGCCGCCGCAGTTTCGCTTCCACTCGTTCCATCTCGCCGCGATCGCTTTCGTGATCATATCCCATTAAATGCAAAATCCCATGCAGCAGGAGAATGCGAATCTCCTCTGTCATGCTGCGGCCAAACCGCTTGCCATTCCGTCGCACCACGGCGGGGGATATCGCAATGTCTCCCAGAAATTCGCCGCGCAACGCCCTGGCCGCTCTTTGCAGGCCCTTCGGCTTCGGCCGCTCCTCGGAGGGAAACGACAGCACGTCCGTCGTCTTCCTCTTCTTTCGGTACATCGTATTCAGCCGCTTCATCTCGCCGTCTGTGATAAAGCACACCGCCGCCGGCGGATACTTCAACCCGATTTCACGGCAGCTTTTCCGGAAAAACGTATCAAGCGACGCAATATTCAGCGCCGCAGCTTTCTGCCGATTCTCGATCGCCAATGGCTCTCTTCTGGCTCGAGTCGCGCGGCCTTTTCTTCGCTTCTTCGCCATTGCCACTAGTTATGCGGTGGCTCCGCGCTGGGTGCTTCGCTTCCCCGCTCTTTCGCCGCGGCCTTTCCATTGCCGGTCCGCGGCGGTTGCGAGGCATCGTGCTCTTCATACGCGCGAATGATCTGCTGCACCAGGTTGTGCCGCACCACATCCTTCTCGCCAAACTGGATCACACTGATTCCCGGTATCCGCCCGCAAATCTCCATCGCTTCCACCAGGCCGCTCTTCTTTCCCGCCGGCAGATCGATCTGCGTTACGTCCCCGGTGATCACCGCCTTCGAATTGAATCCCAGCCGCGTCAGGAACATTTTCATCTGCTCGCTGGTGGTGTTCTGCGCTTCGTCCAGAATTACAAATGAATCGTTCAGCGTCCGCCCGCGCATGAACGCCAGCGGCGCCACCTCGATGATTCCCTTCTCCAGAAACCGCTCCAGCTTGTCCGCATCCAGCATGTCGTAGAGCGCGTCATAAAGAGGCCGCATGTACGGATCGATCTTCTGTTGCAGCGTTCCCGGCAAAAATCCCAGCCGTTCGCCAGCCTCCACCGCCGGCCGAGCCAGAATGATGCGGTTCATCTGCTTGGTCAGCAGCGCGCTCACCGCCATCGCCACGGCAATGTACGTCTTGCCCGTTCCGCCCGGCCCGATGCCAAACGTCATGTCGTGTGTTTCGATCTCTTCCATGTACCGCCGCTGGCTGGCGTTCTTTGGCGTAACCGACTTCTTCCCGAACGACCGCGTACGCCCATGTTCGAACATCCCCCGCGGCGATTCTTGCGGCTCTTCGGTCGCCACTCGCAGCAGCGCTTTCACTTCGGCGCTGGAAAGCGTCCGGCCGTGCCGCGTCAAGTGGTTGTACTCTTCCACGATCCGCACGGCTTGGTCCACCGCGTACTGCTCGCCTTCAATCGTCAGGCGCGAGTCCGTCAAATGTGTCCGCACACGCAGCGCATCTTCCAGCAGTCGTATGTTTTCGTCGAGAGTTCCGAAGAAGGGTTCCAGTTTTCCGGTGATGTGTACAGTTCGTTTCATCCAGTTGGAAGGTTCAGATGGTGCCCGATACGGGTGGCCGATAGGATTCCTCCTGCAAATCTGCCGCTCTCGCGCATCACACGGAAGAAACTACCTTCAAGCTAGCGCACACACGGTCACTGGTCAAGTTATACCCCTGTAACACACGCGCTGCCGGCGACGTCGCCTCGCCGGCGCTCCATCGCCCCTTCTTGCTTGACTCCACCTGTACTTGTTCCCCCGTTTTTTTGAGGAAGGCCAGTGTCGCCCGAATTACCTGTCCTCTGGTACCCGCGAACTATAGACGCTGGATCTTGTATTCGCAAAAATCGCCTTCGTTAGCAAACTGTAATTTCAGAACTGGCCCTGAGGGAGGTACCCATATTCTCGTCATCAAAACCGCTGCTCTTCGCATCCGCGCTGTTCCTGGCCGCAATCCCCGCGGCGGCAGCGGAGGAAAACAGCGGCGTCGTAGCACCATCCGCCGTCAATCGAGCTATCGTGAAGTGCCCAGGAATCACCGGCGTTCCGATGACTTCGGATGCCGAGCAGTCTCTGCCGCTACGGCTCGTCGGCACTCTCAAGTGCGGTTCCAGCGTCGCTGTGATTGCCGATACCGAAGGCTACACCGCCCAGGTTCGCACTGGCGACGGCCAAGAGGGCTTCGTTGCCGTCATGTATCTGGCTCCGGGAGCCACCCCGGCAGCGCCCGAGGTCGCTGTCACGCCGTCCGTCGCCACGCCCGTCAACGGTGTAGTGCGTTGGCATGCCGGTGCGCCAGGCTGCGATGAGTTTCTGAGTCATGGCCGTCATGTGGAATCCATCACCGCGAATGGCATTACCGTCCAGGTGTCGTTGCAAGACAGCGGCTGGAAGTATCGCGCCAATGTGGCCATATCCAACCAAACCGCTTCCACCATTGACGTGCAGCCCGGCATCATCACCCTCGATGAACTTGAGCCATTGCTTCGCTCTCTTCCCGCCACCAGCGTCGAGAAAATTGCCCACACTTCCACCCACCAGGTGCTTTGGACCCTGGCCGATGCGATTCCTTCGCCCAGTGCCGTCAGCCACACCTCCGCAAAATCCAGCGCTGATCGCTTGGCATACCGCTCGTCTCCAACCAGCGACTACCTGAGCCCGCGCATGACTCTGACTTCAGCGCGTCCCGGCGCATTCGAACGCACCGAATCCGTCGATATCGAAAGCATTGCCTTGAAACCAGTGGTCCTCAAGCCGCAACAAAACAACGCCGGCGTCATGTGGTTTGCCCGCGACGACCGCGCCCGTGAACTCTCTTTCCGAGTTCCCGCTGGTGACATCGTCTTCGACTTTTCCTTTGCCTTCGAAGATCGCAGTAAGTAGGCGCGGCAGCAAAAAAGGCCCGGCGCTCCCTCACGCCGGGCCTTCCTTTTTTGAGGATTCTGATATCCCGTTCTCGTTCTTTTAGTCCGCCCGCACTGCCCGGTTCTTCGCCCACTCTCGAATCGCGGTTATCTCTTCTGCGCGCGTCACGCTCAGCGGCTGGGTAGATTGGATTTCACCGAGCAAGATCTCCGTCGAAAGCTGCTGCTGCTTGCTGAACGCCGTGTATAGCCCCGCGGCAATCGCCTGCTCAATCTCCGCTCCCGAAAATCCCTCGCTCACGGCCGCCAGCCTCATTACATCGAACCCGTTTGCATCTCGTCCACGCCTCTTCAGGTGTAGCGTGAACAAAACTGCCCGCGTCGGGGGATTCGGCAGGTCCACAAAGAAAATCTCGTCGAACCGGCCCTTTCTCAGCATCTCAGGCGGCAAGATCGTTATGTTGTTCGAGGTCGCTGCCAGAAAAACTCCGCTCTCGCGGTCCTGCATCCAGGTCAGCAAGGTTGCTAACAGCCGTTGCGACAGCCCAGCATCGGCATCCCCGCTCGAGCCCGCCGAAGCAAACGCCTTCTCGATCTCATCGATCCACAACACCACTGGAGCCAGCTTTTGCGCCAGGTCCAGCGCCTTTCTCAGCCTCTTCTCACTTTCACCTACATACTTGTCGTACAGCGCGCCTGCGTCCAGCCGCGCCAGTTCGTATCCCCATTCTCCCGCCACCGCGCGTGCCGCCAGGCTCTTTCCGCAACCCTGCACGCCAGTGATCAAGATCCCCTTCGGTGGCACCAGCCCGAACCGCTGCCCCTCCGGCGTCAGCGCGCTCTTGCGCTTCGCAATCCAGTCCCGCAGATGCTGCAAACCCGCCACTTCGCCGAACGACGCATCCCTCTTCACAGTCTCCAACAATCCGTCCGTGTGCAGCGCCTGCCGCTTCCCTTCCAGGACATCATCCAGCAGTCCCGCATCCACTTTGCCCCGCGTCAGCACGCACTGCCGCAGCACCCGCAACGACTCGTCTTCCGACAGCCCCGCCAGATTCTTCGCCAACTGACCGATCGCCGCCATGTCCAGACTGTTCGGTACGCCTTGCGCCGTGAGTTCCGCGAGCGTTCGTCTCACGCCTCCCACCAACTCTTCGGGCGACGGCAACCCCAACTGAAACGGAACCGCGTCTGCACTCAGTTCCGCGGGCAGCGTCAGTGACGCGCCCAGAATCACGATCGAGCGCCGCGCCGTCCTGCAACCGTCTGCCAGATCCCGGAGCCTTCGGCTGATCCTGTCGTTGTCGCAGTAGCGCGCAAAGTCTTTTAGCAGAAAAATCCCGTTGCCCTGCACCGTCCCGATATTTGTCAGCGCCTGCTCCGGCTGGTCGGAGTTATATAGCGCCGCGCCGCCTGCCCGGCCAAGTCCGGTCGTCACACTCCACATATAAAGCGGGATGTCCAACTGCAGCGCCACGCGCTCCAGCACCGCCAGAAACCTCTGCTCCTCGCTGGTTTCCACCGTGATGACGGGGTTCCGCGAATTAATCAGCAGCGTTAATTGGTTCACCGCCGCGCTCGATGGCGCACCCCCTGCAAGGGTGTTCATCGACGCGCTTCCGGCCGCCGGCACGCGCGCAATCGGTTTTACCTCGTTTGACAAAGTCTACTCCCACGCCTCAAACTAATAACTTCACCTATATAAATAAGGAGCAATAGATGGCCCAAGGTCAGGCTACCAAAGTTAAGAA
>Ga0335077_10001330_pt1 | contig 29277 bp, 24 predicted proteins | sample Lox_Sample_31_FD_207151 | JGI IMG/M metagenome (GOLD analysis project Ga0335077, IMG submission 207151) | Soil microbial communities from Loxahatchee National Wildlife Refuge, Florida, United States - Lox_Sample_3.1 | ecosystem: Environmental > Terrestrial > Soil > Wetlands | place: USA... | reverse complement strand
CTGGCCGGGCGCGGCCTGGCCGGGCGCGGCCTGGCCGGGCTGGTCGCCGGGGATGGGCGCCACCCGGATCCGGGCGACCCGCCGGCCGTCCATCTCGGTCACCGTGAGCCGGTGCCCAGACACCTCGACAAGATCACCTTGCGCGGGCACCTTGCCAAGCGCCGCCATCACATAACCGGCGACGGTCTCGTACGGCCCCTCTGGCAGCGCGAACCCAGTCTCGTCAGCGAAGTCGTCCAGGTTGAGCAGCCCATCCACTTCCACCTCGCCGCCATGCAGCCGCCTGGCCTGCTCAGCCTCGATGTCATACTCGTCCCTGATATCGCCGATCAGCTCCTCGACCAGGTCCTCGAGCGTGACGATGCCAGCGGTCCCGCCGTACTCGTCGATGACAATCGCCAGGTGGGAGCGGTCGTCGCGCATCTCGGTGAGCGCCGCGAGGACCGTCTTACTCTGCGGCAGATACTTCACCGGCCTGCGCAACTCCCCGACCGGCGTCGAACGGTTCGCAAGTTCCGGGTTGAGCAGATCCCGCAGGTGCACGAAGCCGATCACGTTGTCATAGGACTCGCGGTACACGGGGAACCGCGAATGGGTCGATGCCGCCGCGATCTTGGCGGCCCGGTATATCGGCATCTCCGCGTCGAGGAACTCCACCTCGGTCCGGGGCAGCAGTACCTCGCGCAACTGCCGCTTACCCGCCCCGAAAACCTCGCCCACGATGTGCCGCTCGTCCGCGCCGAGAGCGGTGTTCGCGGTCACCATGTCAAGTAGCTCCTCCGAGCTGATGGCATCCCGCCCGACCCTCGGATTCCCGCCGAGTATCCGCACCACTAGGTTCACCGACCTGGACAAGAGCCACACGAGCGGGCGGGCTGCCGCCGAGATCCGGTCGAGCACCGGGGCTGCCGCCAGCGCGATAGGCTCCGGGCGCTGCAGCGCTAGCCGTTTAGGAGCAAGCTCGCCAAGCACCAGCGAGAAGTACGAGATCACGACCGTCACCGCGACGAGCGAGAGGGTAGCCGCGAGCCCGGCGGGAACGCCGCTGCTGCGGAGCACGCCCCTGAGCTCGGCGGCGAGAGTCGCGGCGCCGAAGGCGCCGGAAAGCAGCGTCGCAGTCGTGACGCCGATCTGCACCGAGGAAAGAAAGCGGTTCGGGTCCTGCGCCAGCCTGGCGGCGCGCTGTCCGCGCTTGCCACGCTGCGCGATCGAGCGCACCTGGCCCTCACGGAGCGACACGAGAGCCATCTCTGCCGCCGCGAAGAATCCGCCGAGGAGGATGAATGCGAGCACGATGGCAATATCGCGGCCGATGTTGCTCACGGCTCGATTCCTGACCTTCGGGCACCTGGATGCATGGTGTTCGCACAGTCTAAGAGGTCAACCGGCCGGGGCGGGTGAGCGGGCGGCGCGTGGCAGTAACGTGTGGGTTCTGTGGACCCCTATCCGGTATGGAAACACGCGACAAGGCTCGCCGACGGGCGCGAGATCATCTACTTCGACGAATCGCCCGGGCTCCTTAGGGAGGCAGTTAAGGACACCCGCGACCTCGGTGGTCAAGCCGAAGGCGACGCATCGGTTCTGCGGTGGGATCCACTAGCGGGGGAATGGGTGGTCATCGCCGAGCAGCGGCAGGACCGCACGTTCCTGCCGCCGGCCGAGGCGTGCCCGCTCGACCCCTCCGCGCCCGGGAGGCCCACTGAGATCCCCGCGGACAGTTACGACGTCGTGGTCTTCGAGAACCGCTTTCCCTCGCTTTCTGGAGCAGAGCATGGACTGCGGATACCGCGGGCACAGCTGGGCGGCGGCGAGCCTGGGCTGTTCGCGCGGCGGCCAGGCTACGGCAGGTGCGAGGTGGTCTGCTTCACCTCCGATCACGACGCGTCCTTCGCCGACTTGACGCCCGCCAGGGTGCGCACCGTGGTCGAGACTTGGGCGGACCGGACCGCCACGCTGTCCGCGCTCGACGGGGTCGAGGAGGTCTTCTGCTTCGAGAACCGCGGCGAGGAGATCGGGGTCACCCTGCATCACCCGCATGGGCAAATCTATGCCTATCCGTTCGTCACGCCGCGCACCGCCAGAATGCTCGGGCAGGCGCGGCGATACGCGGAGCGCACCGGCGGCAACCTGTTCGACGACATGGTCGCGGGCGAACTGGCTACGGGCGCCAGGGTGGTCGCGCGTAATGCCCACTGGACCTCTTTCGTCCCCGCCGCCGCCCGGTGGCCATACGAGATTTTGCTCTTCCCAGCCGAACGGGTGCCCGATCTGACGCTGCTGCCTGACGCGGCGCGTGCCGCCTTCTGCCCAATCTACCTGGACGTGCTTCGCCGCCTTGACGCGCTGTTCGGCGGCCCGGCACCCTACATCGCCGCCTGGCACCAGGCACCGGGCCCCGCGGGCAGCCCTGACGTTACTGGCGGGGGCAGCCCGGCCGGATCCGCCGGGCCTGTCAGGTCCGGTCCGGCCCGGTCCGGGGAATTCGCGCTGCACCTTCAAGTACTGTCAGTGCGGCGGGCGCCGGGCAAGCTCAAATACCTGGCCGGCTCGGAATCCGGCATGGGGGTGTGGATCAACGACATCGTGCCAGAAACCGCGGCGCGACAGCTCAGGGAGGTCATGTGAGGCTGCTCGTCACGGGCGGCGCTGGTTACATCGGCAGCGTCGTTGCGGCCCAACTGCTGCGGGAAGGTCACCAGGTCACGGTGCTCGACGATCTTTCCACCGGGCACCCGGACGCGGTGCCCAAGGGGGCGGAGTTCATCAGCGGCACGATCCGGGACGAGGCACGCGGGGTGCTCGAAGGCGGCATCGAGGCGGTGCTGCATTTCGCCGCCAAATCCCTGGTCGGCGAGTCGGTTGCGCAGCCCGCCAGGTACTGGGAGCACAACCTCGGCGGCACGCTCGCGCTGATCGATGCGATGCGGGTCGCAGGTGTGCAAAGGATTGTCTTCTCCTCGACCGCAGCTGTGTACGGCGACCCAGAACACATCCCGATCGAAGAGACGTCCCCTACCCGGCCGACCAGCCCTTACGGGGAGTCGAAACTGGCCGTGGACACCGCGCTCGGCGAATACGCGCGGCTTCACGGGCTCGGTGGGGTGAGCCTGCGGTACTTCAATGTGGCGGGCGCATACAAGGACCCGGACTCCGGGTGGCTCGGCGAGCGGCACGCGGACGAGACTCACCTGATCCCGAACGTTCTCGCGGTTGCGGCGCGGCTGGGCCCTCCTGGCACAAACCGGGCTGCCACAAACGGCGCTGCCACAAACAGTGACGCCACAACCGGAAGTCCCGCGAGCGGTGACGAGGAGGTGCAGATCTTCGGCGACGACTACCCGACCTCCGACGGCACCTGCGTCAGGGATTACATCCACGTGACCGACCTGGCCCGCGCGCACCTCAGCGCGCTCGACGTGTGTTCCGCCGGTCCCACGGCCGCACATCGGATCTACAACCTCGGCAACGGCGCAGGGATTTCTGTCCGCGAGGTCATCGACATGTGCCGCGACGTCACCGGCGTCGACATCCCCACCCGGGTAGCACCGCGGCGGCCGGGCGATCCCGCGGTCCTGGTGGCCTCCTCGGCGCGCATCCAGGCCGAGCTCGGCTGGCAGGCCCGCCTCGACCTGCGCGCGATAGTGGCGGACGCGTGGGCGTTCGCCTCGGCAGGGCAGCGATGACCGGGCGGGCTGACGGCACCGACGCGGCGGTGGCCAGCGCGGCAGGATTCTTCCGCGACAGGTACGGCGAGAGCGCGGACGGTGTCTGGCACGCACCAGGCCGGGTCAACCTTATCGGTGAGCACACCGACTATAACGAGGGGTTGGTGCTGCCCTTCGCGCTCGGGCTCGGCGTGCGGGCCGCCGCGGCCCGCGTCAGCGGCGACACGCTCGAGCTGTCCTCACGCCAGGCCCCGGCCGAGCGGGTCGCGGTCAGCATCGGGGCGCTGGCGCCTGGGTCGGTCACCGGCTGGGCGGCGTACGCCGCGGGGGTCGCGTGGGCCCTGCGCGAGGCTAGTTACGAGGTCAGCGGTGCGCTGCTCGCCATCGACTCCGATCTGCCGCAAGGCGCGGGCCTGTCCTCGTCTGCCGCGCTCGAATGCGCGGTGGCGGTCGCGCTCACCGGGTTGTACGGGATCGAGATAGCGCGGCAGGAGCTTGCGCGGATCGCGCGGCGAGCGGAGAACGAGTTTGTCGGAGTGCCGAGCGGGATCATGGATCAATCCGCGGCGCTGCTGTGCTGCCAGGGTCACGCACTGTTGCTCGACTGCCGGACGCTGGCGACCAGCCAGATCCCGTTCGATCCCGCGGCCTCGGGCCTCGAGCTACTTGTCATGGACACGCGGGCGCGGCACGACCTGACCGATGGCGCCTACGCGGACAGGCGCCGCGCCTGTGCGGAGGCCGCCCGGCTGCTTGGGGTGCCCGCCTTGCGCGATGTGACGGATCCTGACGCCGCTCTCGGACGGCTGCACGATCCGGTCCTGCGCCGCAGGGCCAGGCACATCATCACGGAAAATCACCGTGTCCAGGCGGTGGTCGGCCTGCTGCGCGCGGACGCCATGAGCGAAATCGGCGCGCTGCTCAACGCTTCGCACCTATCACTCCGTGATGATTTCGAGATCTCCTGGCCCGAGGCGGACGTCGCAGTGAACACCGCCAACGCGGCAGGTGCACTCGGCGCCCGCATGATCGGTGGCGGGTTCGGTGGATCGGTGATCGCGTTGGTCCCGGCTGGCCGGGCCGGCCAGGTGAGCGATGCGGTCGCGACCGAGTTCGGGCGGCGAGGCTGGGCGCCGCCGCAGGTGATTCGCGCGGCGCCGCGGTCGGGTGCGCAGCGCGTGGCGTAACCGCGCGTGCACTAGATCGATCCAGCTGCCAGGCGACACGCCGCCGAAGGCCGACCGGGCGGCAATGGGGCACGATGAGCCATGTCAGTACACGACGACGCCGCCGCCCTTACGGGCGAGATGACTAGAACGCGCCATGCGATTCGATTCACCGCGAGCCCGAGATCGGCCTGCGACTGCCCCGCACCCAGGAAAGGGTGCTCGACGAACCCGACGGGCTACCGCTGGAAATCGCCAACCGGCCAGCGCATGACGCCGGTGACGGCGGTCCTCAATGGCGGCGAACCCGGACCCGTCGTGCCGCTGCGCACCGACATGGACGCTCCCCCGATCACCAAGCGTAGCGGCGTCGATTGCGGCACCTTCAACCACTCCGCAGAGGCCATCTTCGACGACGCCGTGCTTCCCGAAGGTGCCACCCTGTAGACCGAGCTCGCCCTGCGCCGCCTCGCGGCAGACTGACCGGCCGCGCTCGCCGCGGCGTGGCGCCCCCAGCTCCCAGGGTGCGGGCGCCCCGACCGCGTGCCGGGCTTCAGGGCCTGTTCTTAGAGATTGGCGACGTCCGCCTGCTTGGCGCGGACCGCCTCGGCCGCATTCCGCAGGCCGGACAGTTCGGCCCCGGTCAGATCGCGCTCGACGACGCGCCTGACACCTGACGCGCCGATCTCCGCCTGCACGCCGAGGTACACGCCCGCAATGCCGTACTGGCCGTCGACCCATGCGCACACCGGCAGCACCGCACCAGAATCCTCGGCCACGGCGCGCGCCATCCGGGCCGCAGCCGCGGACGGCGCGTAGAACGCCGATCCGGTCTTGAGCAGTCCGACGACCTCCGCGCCGCCGTTCCTTGTGCGCTCGACCAGCGCCTCGATCTCCGTCGCTGGCAGCAGGTCGGCCAATGGCTTGCCTTCCACGGAGCACGCGGACGGCACCGGAACCATCGTGTCACCGTGCGAACCGAGGGTGAGGGTACGGACCGAACCAACAGGCACGCCGAGCCGCTGCGCGACGAAATTCGTGAAGCGGGCCGTGTCCAGCATTCCGGCCTGACCCATTACCCGGTGCGCGGGGAAGCCTGACACCTTAGCGGCCAGCGCCGTCATCTCGTCCAGCGGGTTGGACACCACGATCAGCACCGCATCAGGCGCGTACCTGGCGATATTCTCCGCTACCTCGCGGACGATCTTGGCATTGACGCCGATCAGATCCATCCGGCTCATACCTGGCTTACGCGGCAGGCCAGCCGTAATGATGACGATGCCGGAGCCGACCAGCGCTTCGTATCCGGATCCGTCCGCGCCAGTGGTAACCCCGGTGACCTTGGTCTCGAATCCTTCGACCGGGCGTGACTGGTTCATGTCCAGGGCCAGTCCTTCCGGCCTGCCCTCGATGATGTCGGTGAGCACGACCTCGTTGAAGATGTCGTACTCGGCGAGTCGTTGCGCCGTCGTGGAACCGTAGAATCCGGCGCCTATGACCGCTACCTTGCCCTGGCGGCTCATTCAGTCTCCATCGTCTTCCGCAAGTTCTCGTCGAGCGCGGCGAGGAACTCCTGTGTGGTCAAGTATGGGGCGTCGGTGGCGATGAGTATCGCCAGATCCTTGGTCATTTGTCCAGCCTCGACGGTCTCGGCGCACACCTCTTCGAGCAGCCGGGCGAACAGGGTGACTTCCGGTGTACCGTCAAGCTTGCCGCGGTGCGCAAGCCCTCGCGTCCAGGCGAAGATGGACGCAATCGGGTTGGTGGATGTGGGCTTGCCCTGCTCGTGCATCCGGTAATGGCGGGTCACCGTGCCATGCGCGGCCTCGGCCTCGACGGTGCGGCCGTCCGGTGTCATCAGCACGCTCGTCATCAGGCCGAGCGAGCCGAAGCCCTGCGCGACGACATCGGATTCGACGTCACCGTCGTAGTTCTTCATCGCCCAGACGATCCCTCCCTCCCACTTGAGCACCTGCGCCACCATGTCGTCGATCAGCCGGTGTTCGTAAGTGAGGCCGGCGGCCTCGAATTCGGCCTTGAACTCCGACTCGAACACCTCGGCGAACAGGACCTTGAACCTGCCGTCGTACGCCTTGAGGATGGTGTTCTTCGTGGACAGGTACAACGGAAACCCGCGGTCGAGCGCGTACCGCATCGTCGCCCGCGCGAAGTCGCGGATCGAGTCGTCGAAGTTGTACATGGCCATTGCGACGCCGCCACCGGTGAACTTCGCAACCTCGATCTCGAACGGCTGGCCGCCGTCCTCGGGCCGATACGAGATCATCACCGTTCCGGGTCCGGGCACAACGAAATCGCTCGCCCGGTACTGGTCGCCGTGCGCGTGACGGCCGATCACGATTGGTTTTGACCAGCTCTGTATCAGCCGTGGGATATTGGCCATCACTATCGGCTCGCGGAAAACGACACCGCCGAGAATGTTACGGATCGTCCCGTTCGGCGATCGCCACATCTTTTTCAGGCCGAACTCCGCGACCCGCGCCTCGTCGGGCGTGATCGTGGCGCACTTGACACCCACCCCATATTGCCTGATCGCATTCGCCGCGTCCACCGTCACCTGGTCGTCGGTGGCGTCGCGGTTCTGGATAGAAAGATCGAAGTACTTCAGGTCGATATCCAGGTAAGGCAAGATCAGCTGTTCCTTGATGAACTGCCAGATGATCCTCGTCATCTCGTCGCCGTCAAGTTCTACGACGGGATTCTCCACCCTGATCTTGGGCATGCCGCTTTCCTCCTTCATCACGCCAGCCACTGCTCCCAGGAGGGGTCCTTGGGTCGTTGCCTCCGGGGTGACGGGTTCGCAGTCCCTGGGCCGGCTCTTCGAGGCTCACCTCTGGTGAGGCTATCTCTCCCAGATCCGGGGTCGTCCCGGCCGGAAGTGGCCAGTGTGATGAATCTTCCCTGCGGTCCACGACGACGCCCAGGCAGCCACCTCGCGGCGTTTTCGTCGCGCGGGTAGCCCTTGCCGCCGGGCGACGCTCTCCTGAGCGTTACCGCGGCTGCACGACGCGGCGGGCGGTGCCCGTGCCCGATCACGATGGGCTCGGGATCAGGAGGGCGGCCACGAGCAATCCGGCACCCAGAACTGCGAATGCGGCCACATCGACGGCGCGGCGCCTGCTTGCGAGCAGTCCGGCCCGCTCGGGGGCCAGCGCTAGCCGCGCCCCACCTGCGAGCAGGAGCGACACGGCAAACATCAGCATGCCGCCTTTGACGTGGTCCTTGCTCAGCCACACCCATAGCAGGCCGCCGAGCAGTCCGGCGAGCACAAGTACGTATGGCAGGTTTGCGGCAGGCTGGCCGCCGGGCCCGCTCCGCGGGGCCCGACGCCGCGCCGACCTTGGACCCCCACCGTCGGCGCTGTGCCGCGCGGCCGCACGTGGCGGCTGCCCGGTTGCCACCTGTTCCTGCGACTGGCCCGCGGCACCTGCGCCAGATGCAGGCACACGGGATGCGCCGGAGATCTCCCGCGGTGTCATCTGGCTGCCAGCGGGGTCCAGCTTAGGCAGCGCTTGCCCACGCACTCGCCGCCCGGGCGGCCGAGCCAGTCGTCAGCGTGCTGTTCGAGCACATCGGCGGCCCAGCCAGCCAACCGGCTGACCGAGAAGATCGGCGTGCACGGGCCGGTCAGGATGCCGAGGTTGTGGTACACGGAAGCCGCGCAAAAGTCGGCATTCGAGTACAGGCTCTGCTTCGCGAAAACCACCTCCTTCACGCGGTACCACGCGCTGTCGCGGCACGGTTCCGCGGGCTCGGCGGACATTTGGCACCCATGCGCTATCCGCGGATCCTCCGCCATGCAGGCACGGGTGCCTGGATCCCATGATCCGCTCGCTCTGCGCCTGCCGGGCCCGGATTTCCGGCTTGATGGCGCTCACCGCCGCTATCTGGTCCGCATTCCTCCTGACTGCCTCGAGTGTACGCATCGGCTGTTCGTTGGGCGCCGCCATGCAGCCGGCGCCTTCGCCGATGGGGTGCGCAGCCACTAGCCGGACCGCAGGTTAGATGGCGTTGCGGCACCACGCGGGCCGCGAAGGGAGTTCACGGTGTTATCCGCGTGCAGCACGAGGTTATCCGCGTGCTGCACGAGGCAAGTGTCAAGCATGCGGGGGCGCGCTGTGGCAGGTCGGCGACCTCCTAGAAGAGTCGCTGCCCGGGCTAGATCGTTGACGTGCTTGTCTTCGAGACGTGCCTAGCTGGTGCTTCGCGCGACGACAACAAGGCCGCAAGCTGCTCACCTGGGCGTCAAGAACTTCCCCCTGCAGACCACTAGTCTCATCTGGTCCCATGTGGTCCCATGAATTCACCCGGCTGAGCTCTCCGCGCGCAATACCTCAGCGGAAATGCGGTACGACGGGCCATCCGGAGGGTAACTGCCACGTTAGGCATGAGTGACGGCTCCGATAGCACGGGGAGGGTCTGTCTTGGAGGGGCCATTCATAAGAGTCGAGGACAGCGGCGAGCTTTTTGCGTTGCGGTCCGAGGTCACAACGGTGGGACGGGGCAACGCGGTAGACGTCCGGCTCGGGGATCCGACTGTCTCACAGCTGCACGCAGAGATAATCCGGCGCGGACCATACACATACGTAGTCGATCTCGGATTATCCCGGAACGGGACGCGGGTGAACGGCAGGCCAGTAGCCCGCCGCGTGCTCGAGGATGGTGATGTCTTAAGCTTTGGCGCCGCCCGCTGCCGGGTGGGCGGTGTCCCCCACGAAGACATCACTCCCGAAGTCGAGCTGCGCAAGTCCGCAGCGCCCGAACTGACCCGCCGCGAACTCGATGTGCTGACCTCCCTATGCCGACCGGCTCTGTCGGATGAGGCGTTCGTCGCTCCCGCCACCGCTAGGGAGATTGCTTCCGACCTGGTCGTGACCGAAGCCGCGGTCAAGCAGCACCTGCTTCGTCTTTACCAGAAGTTCCGGATCCCAGAAGGCCCTAACCGGCGCACCCGTCTCGCCAATGAGGTCGTGGCGCTCGGCCTGGTCCGGCCGATGCCTCCAGCGGAACGCGGCGGCGGCAAGACCGAACCAGCCAGGCCAGGCGGCGCACCACCCAGCGGCACGAGTCCGCCGGGGCCTAAGGCAGGGCCTGGTGGGGCGGGGCCTGGTGGACCAACAGGCACAGCACCACCCGGCGGCGGGCCGCAGGGAACAGGGCCTGCGACCGCCGCGCCGCGGGGTGCAGGAGCACAGGCTGGTGCAGGAGCCCAGGGTGGCCCGGGAACGCAGGGTGGCCCGGGAACGCAGGGTGGCCCGGGAACACAGGGTGGCACGGGAACACCCGGCGGCACGGGAACACCCGGCGGCACGGGAACACCCGGCGGCACGGGAACACCCGGTGGCACGGGAACACGCGGTGGCACAGGAACAAGCGGCGGCCCAGGAACACGCGGTGGCACGGGAACACCCGGCGGCACGGGAACACGCGGTGGCACGGGAACGCAGGGTAGCCCGGGAACGTACGCTGGCGCGGGAACGCGCGGTAGCGCAGGAACACGCGGTGGCACGGGAACGCAGGGCGCAGGAACACACGGCGGTGGTGGCGCCCGAGGGCGTCCCGGGGGTGGTGGCGCCGGAGGGCGTCCCGGGGCCCAGGGCGGAGCGCGCAATGGTGCCGCACCGCGCTGGGGCGCGGCGTCATCGGACGGCGAGGGCCCAGGCGAAGCGATGACGCACGGCAGCACGGCACCGCCGGGCGCGCGGGCGCGTGACACGCCCGCTGAGGACGCTCGTAACGCACGCACCGTCAGCGAACCCCAAGGTCCGGTGCTTCGCAATACCGGTAGCGCCGACCGGAAGAAAGCCACTGACACCTCAGGTCGCCGCGCCAGCTGAGGAGGAGGCTGCGCCAGTCAAGAATGGCCAGCTGAGCAGGCTGCGCCAGGCTAGGAATTGACCAGCTGAGCAGGCTGCACTAGCTGAGGGCAAACTACGCCAGCCGAGGAGGCTACCGGAGTAGCGCACTCAAGATCATCTAGCGATTACCGGCGGCCCCGCACCGCATGCACGTCCGCGATGCCTCTTTGGCGGGGCACAACCTCGCCGAAAGGCGCAGCGACCGGTCAGTGCAAGAAGTGGCGCGTGCCGGTGAAGTACAAGCTGATACCGGCGGCTTCGGCGCAGGCCACCACTTTCTCGTCACGAATCGACCCGCCGGGCTCCACCACCGCCCGCACCCCGGCGTCGATGAGCACCTGCAGGCCGTCAGGAAACGGGAAATACGCGTCGCTCGCGGCGACCGCGCTGCGCGCGCGCTCACCCGCCCGCGCCACCGCCAGCCTCGCCGAATCTACGCGGTTCACCTGGCCCATGCCGACTCCGACGGTGGCGCCGCCGGCGGCAAGCACGATGGCATTTGACTTCACCGCGCGGCATGCACCCCAGGCGAAACCGAGATCGGCCAGCGTGCCGGCGCTCACTGGCTGCCCCGACCGCAGTTCCCACGTCGCAGGGTCGTCACCTACCGTGTCGGTCCTGTCCGCGGACTGCAGCAGCATCCCGCCTGTTACCGGCCGCCAGTCGAGGCCCGGCCCACGCTCCGGCGGCGAGCAGCGCAACAATCGCACGTTCTTCCTTGAGGTGAGCACATCGATTGCCGCGTCGTCGAAGGCAGGCGCCACGACTACCTCAGTCAGCACCTCGGCGATCTGGCTGGCGAGTGTCTCGGTAACCGGCCGGTTGGCCGCGATGATCCCCCCGAACGCCGACTCCGGGTCGCACGCATACGCCTTGCGATGAGCATCCGCAACGTCGGATCCGATCGCGATGCCGCACGGATTCGTGTGCTTGATGATCGCCACACACGGCGGCGCGAAATCCCACGCCGCGCGCCATGCGGCGTCCGCATCGACATAGTTGTTGTAGGACATCTGCTTGCCGTGCAACTGGGCGGCCTGTGCGATGCCGGACCCACCCATTGACACATAGAGGGCCGCTCGCTGATGCGGGTTCTCGCCATACCGCAGCACATCTTGCCGCCGCCACTGAGCGCCGACCACCGCGGGCCAGCCCGTGTCATGTGCCGTCTGATCTGGGGCATAGACACTGGCGAACCAGGCCATGACCGCCGTGTCGTATGCGGCCGTGTACGCGAACGCGCCAGCGGCGAGGCGGCGGCGCGCCTCGAGCGTGAATCCGCCGGCTCGCACGGCCGTGAGCAGGTCAGGGTAAGCCGCAGGGTCCGTAACCACCGCCACGCTAGCGTGGTTCTTGGCTGCCGCGCGCACCATAGCGGGCCCGCCGATATCGATCTGCTCAACGCATTCCGGCGGCGCCGCACCGGACGCGACCGCGGCCTCGAACGGGTACAGGTTCGACACCAGCAACCCAAACGGGGCTATGCCGAGTTCCTCGACCTGCGCGACGTGGTCCGGGTTACTCAGGTCGGCAAGCAGGCCGCCGTGCACACGGGGATGCAGCGTCTTGACCCGGCCGTCCAGGCACTCGGGGAAGCCGGTGAGATCCTCCACCGTCGTCACAGGAACGCCCACCGCGGCAATACGTGCCGCGGTCGTCCCGGTGGAGACGATCTCGACGCCAGCCTCGTGCAGGCCACGGGCGAGTTCCTCGAGTCCCGTCTTGTCGTGGACGCTGATCAACGCCCGCTTGATCGCTACCTTGGTCAACGGCCGATCCTCACCTTCCTGCCCCGCACCGACCATCCGTCGCGCGCCATGCGACCAACCGTATCGACCAGCAGGCCTCGCTCGACCGTCTTGATCCGCTCGTGCAGCGTGTTCTCGTCATCTGAATCGAAAACGGGCACCGCGGCCTGGGCCACCACCGGACCGGCGTCGATGCCCGAGTCCACAAGGAAGATCGTGCACCCGGTGACCTTGACGCCGTACGCCAGCGCCTCCCGCGGCCCGTGCATGCCCGGAAATGCGGGCAGCAGTGATGGATGGGTGTTGACGAACCGCCCACCAAACCGGTTCAGGAACGGGTCGCCGACCAGCTTCATGAATCCGGCGGACACGACGAGGTCGGGCTCGAACGCGGCGCAGGCTCCCGCGAGAGCGCGATCCCATCCGCCACGGTCCGGATAGTCGCTGACCCGGTGCACGAACGCGGGGAGGCCGGCCCGTTCCGCCCGGGCGAGACCCTCGATACCTGGCCGGTCGGCGCCCACAGCGACCACTCGCGCACCATAAGATGTGCGCGCGGACGCGTCGATGAGCGCCTGGAGATTGGTCCCGGCACCGGATATGAGCACGACCAGGCGAGCTGACATTGGTAGTCACCATAACGGTCTGCATCGCGGCAGGCACACGAAGGGGCGAGCAGATTCCGGGTTGGCTCGGGGCATGACCGACCCGCACTGGCGCGAGATCCGCAGGCGATCAGAACGGGTAGAAGTGGCCTGGCTTCTGGCACACGAGGTGTGGCTTGTGTCCCTTGAAGATCGGGCCCGTCACGATGGTGTGACAGTGGTGGGTGTGAACGTGCCACTGTGCGAGCGCGTGGAACAAGTGAAACAAATACATCGGATCTGCCTCCAGTCGGGTCTTCATCGCCGAGCGCCGGCTCATCCACAAGTGCCGTGGGTACGTCGCGCGGCGGTGATCTGCGTGATGCCCCCGTAGTGAGCCGGGCCCGCCCTAGCGCCGCGGATCGCCACTGCTTGGCTATGTCTGGGCGCCACCTTGCTAACTGTTGCGCAGGTAATACTCTAAGCGATCGAACAATCACCGTAAGCGTGCACCCTCGTACGGCGCCAGCTTTGGGGCGGTCAGCCGCGGTCACCGGTCCGCGTTAGCTTTCTGCCCACGGGTCCAGGTAGATGCGGTGGCCGTCATCGGTCAGGTCGCCGGCTAGGTCATCGCTTCGCGGAGCCGGACCGGCCACAGCGGAGCCAGAAAAGGTGCCGGGCCTTACCGTCGGCGCGCCGGGCATCGCAGCGCCGGGTAGTGCAGCCGCCGGCGCCAGGTCCTCGATCGGTCCCCGGCCGGCGGCAAACCAGTTGGCGATCCCTGCGGAGACGGCCGCGGCGACGCCGACCTCAAGCGCGGTGACCAGGCCCACCTGCCACCCGGAAGGCCCAATGGCCGTCAGCCGGCCGCCGCCGAGCGGGCCTCCCGCGAAAGCGGAGAGCACGCCAGCGACCAGGCCTGTAGCGGCGCCGCACGCGAACCCCCACGCCGGAGCAGCCTCCACTCTGGGGGTCGGGCCGACCCGGGCGATCAGCAGCCCGCCGAAGGCGCCCGCCAGATAGGGCGTGACGAGGACTCCGAACGACACCCAGGCCGGCACACCGGAGGGCTGACCGGGCCCGTGACCGGATGGCAGCGCGGCCAGCATCGGGAACATCGGCAGCGCCCCGAGCGCGTTCCCCGTGGGCGCCACCACCGTGCCGTACCCGACGGCGAAACCGGGTCCAAGCAGGTACGCGACCGCCCAGACGATGGCGTTGGGGATGAATGCCAGCTCGAGCAGGAGCAGCATCACGCCGCCGACAATTCCTGGCGCGAGCTCGGTCGTCACCGACCGGAAGGTACCGATGTGCACGGCGAGGGAGCCACCCGCCAGCGCGGCGCCGCCGGCAGTGAGCATCGCGAGCGTGCCGAGCGTACCTGTCACCAGCGATCTCGGCCGCTCCGGCAGCAGCGCGAGCAGCCGCCGCCATGGCGCAAGCCCGCGGGCACCGCCGATGCCGCCCGCCACGAACGCGAGCAGGAACGCTGCCAGCACTGCCTGCCAGAAAGACGGTTTCGCGAGCGGTGTGCGGCCAGTGAGTGCGAGCGCGCCCGCGAGCACCGCGTAGGGCGCGGCAAGCGCGACAGCCGCGAACCCCACGTGCCGCAGCCTGACCACGTCGCCTGTGCGTACCACCCAGCGACCCGCGCGATACAGCAGCGCGCCTGGCAGGATGACGAGGCCGAGCGGAAACATGCCGATGCGCCCGCCGCCGCGGAGCGCGAAGCCGACGTGATGGCCGACGAGCCATAGCTGCGCGGCGGTGCGGAACACACCGGGAAGGCCCGCGCCGAAGCCGGCGTGCGGGGCAGCGATCCAGCCGATCAGCACCAGCGTGGTCAGGACGGCAAGGCCGCTCGCCGCGGCCCATGCAGCCGCGACTGCGCCGATGACGATCAACGGCCGCGAGAGCAAGCCCCGACCCGGGCTCCCGCCTCCGGCCTCGGCCCTTGGCGCTCCATCTACCAGCAGGGACATAACGCCCATGCTGGCAAGGACGTCGCCACGGAGCACGCAGGCGCGCCGGGCAGGGGCTGGGTCGGCTGTGTTACCTGGGGTTGGTTGCCCCCGCGGTCGCCTGGCCGCGGCTATTGCGCAGGCAAACCGGTCAGCGCGCCTGCCGCACCGCCGCTCGCGCGATGCGGGCGGTCTCGCTCGGCGTCTTGCCGACCCGGACACCCACCTTTTCCAGCGCCTCTTTCTTAGCCTGCGCGGTACCTGCGGAGCCCGATACGATGGCACCGGCGTGTCCCATGGTCTTACCCTCCGGCGCGGTGAATCCGGCGACATAGCCCACGACCGGCTTGGTCACGTGCTGATCGACGAATGCGGCTGCCCGCTCCTCCGCATCGCCGCCGATTTCGCCGATCATCACGATCGCGTCGGTCTCAGGGTCCTCCTGAAATGCCTGCAGGCAATCGATGTGGGTCGTCCCGACGACGGGGTCGCCGCCAATCCCCACACAGGTGGAGAATCCGACGTCCCGCAGTTCGTACATCATCTGGTAGGTAAGCGTGCCTGACTTGGACACCAGGCCGATGCGCCCCTCTGTGGTGATGTCGGCGGGAATGATCCCCGCATTCGATTTGCCAGGCGACGCGACACCTGGGCAGTTGGGACCGACGATCCGGGTCCTGTTGCCGGCGGCCGAGGCATACGCCCAGAACGCCGTCGTGTCGTGCACCGGGATTCCCTCCGTGATGACGACGACGAGCGGGATCTGGGCGTCGACAGCCTCGATGACCGCCGCCTTGACACCCAACGCGGGGACGAAGACCACGGACACGTCGGCCCCTGTTGCCGCCATCGCGTCCGCGACGGTGGCGAACACCGGCAGGGGCGCGCCGAGGTCGACGGTCTGGCCGGCCTTGCGCGGGTTCGTGCCGCCCACGATCTTGGTGCCTGCCGCCAGCATGCGCTGCCCGTGCTTACGACCCTCGGACCCGGTGATGCCTTGGATGAGGACCCGGCTCTGCCCGGTCAGGAAGATCGCCATCTCACGCTCCAGTCGCGGCTAGTTCCGCGGCGCGCCGCGCCGCGTCGTCCATGGTGGGGACCTGCTCAACGACGCCGATGCCGGCCTCGGTCAGGATCCGGCGGCCCTCGGCCGCGTTGTTTCCATCCAGTCGCACCACGATCGGCCGCTGTACTGTCTCCGGGCGCTCCGCGAGCAGGCCGATCGCTGACACAATCCCGCTCGCGACGGCGTCACATGAAGTAATACCGCCGAACACGTTCACGAGGACTGAGCGGACCGAAGGGTCGGACAGCACGATGTCCAGGCCGTTGGCCATTACCTCGGCGGAGGCGCCGCCACCGATGTCGAGAAAGTTCGCTGGACGAATGCCACCAAACTGTTCGCCGGCGTACGCGACCACGTCAAGGGTGGACATGACGAGGCCGGCGCCGTTGCCGATGACGCCCACCTGACCGTCAAGCTTGACGTAGTTGAGGCGTCTGGCCTTAGCCCTGGCTTCGAGCGGATCGGCGGACTCCGGATCCGCGAACTGGTCATGGTCCTGTCGTGCCGACGCGTTGTCATCCAGGGTGACCTTCGCGTCCAGGGCCATAACCCTGCCATCACGTGTCAAGATCATGGGATTGATCTCGGCCAGCGTAGCGTCTTCGTCGGTGAACATCGCCCATAGCTTTTCTGCCAGGCCGGCCGCGCCCTCGCGCGCCTCCGGCGGCAGCCCGCCCGCGGCGACGATCTCCGCCGCCTTGGCGCTGTCGACCCCGCTCAGGGCGGACACCGGCACCCGGGCAACGGACTCAGGGCTGGACCGGGCTACCTCCTCGATCTCCATGCCACCCTGAGCGGAGCAAATGGACAAAAACGTGCGGTTGGCCCGATCGAGCAGGTAAGAGAAGTAGTACTCGGCGGCAATGTCGCTTGCTTCCTCGACGAGAACCTTGCGCACCGTGTGGCCCTTAATGTCCATGCCCAGGATCGCCGCTGCTTCTGCCGCCGCCTCAGCCGGGTCATTCGCCAGTTTCACACCGCCCGCCTTGCCCCGGCCTCCGACCTTGACCTGGGCCTTAACCACCACCCGCGGCACGCCCGCTGCCGCGAACTCGGCCGCGATCGCTCGCGCCTCCGCCGGGGTCTGCGCGACCCGGCCGGTAGGCACCGGTATCCCATACTCCGCGAAGAGTTCCTTCGCCTGGTGCTCGAACAGGTCCACTAGGGTCCGTCCTTGGCTCGGCTACGTATCCCGCGTCCCGGCGCGGAACATCCTGGCAGGCAGCCTAGCCGGGGGGGCGGTGTGCCGCCCCCCCCGGCCGCAACTGATTCTGCAGCGCCTCGGCTCGCCCTCCCCCTCGATGGTGCCCGCCCTCAGCCGCTACGGGGCCAGCCGCAGGTCACCGCAGGAAAATCAACACAACTGCGGATCATGGTGCGTTCTGGGCTGGTGGCGATTCTGCGGCGTCGGCGAGGCAGAAACAATCATGAAGACGTGCTGGGCGCTGCTGTCAGGCATCAGCCGATGGCCGATCCGAGGCACCGTCAGGCAGAGGCCGCGGGAGGCACCGCCCCGGGACGAGCGCCGGGCGCGACCGTTTCTCCCGGCTCACCGAACGTGGCATAGACCCAATTCACTATCTCGTGGGTGGAGGCGCCCGGGGTGAAAACCCGTGCGACACCCAAACGCTCAAGCTCGGAAATGTCCGCATCTGGCACGATGCCGCCCAGGAAGACAGTGATATCGCCCGCGTCATGTTCGGCGAGCAGTTCGAGGACCCGGGCACAGAGGGTCATGTGCGCGCCGGACAGGATGGATAGGCCGATGCCATCCGCATCCTCCTGCACCGCGGCCTCCACGACCTGCTCAGGCGTCTGGTGCAGGCCGGTGTATATCACCTCGACGCCCGCGTCTCGCAGCGCCCGCGCGACGACTTTCGCGCCACGGTCGTGCCCGTCCAGGCCGACCTTAGCGACCACGACGCGGATGCTTGCCATCGCTTCCTCCCACCCAAGTGGATCGTGCCCTGCGGGGGAGCGTAACCGGCCGTGGCCGCCTTGCGGCAAGGGGACGCGGCGTGGAAGGCACCACGGGACGCATATGGAACGAGGTGACTATTGGGCGGGAAGGGCGCCGACAGAGCCGCCAACGCGGCAGTTAAGTCAGACCTCAGGGATCGACAACGTGGTCGCCCTTCCCGCGTAAGTCAGCATGTCGCGGTTTTCTGCCACCGGTCAAGTCGCGCCGCTAGGGCGTAGTCCCGTGGATCTTCGGCGGCCGCCGTCGGCGCGGAAGGGCCGCCGGCCTTCTGCCGCGCGGCAGCTACAACTTCTCCATCGGGGCGTAACGCAGGATCAGGTGCTTCACCCCGTCATCGCCGCCGAAGTCGATCTTCGCTTCTGCGCGCTCCCCCACGCCGCCAACGCTCACTACCCGGCCGAGCCCGAACTTGTCGTGGGTGACCCGGTCGCCTGGCACGAGCAAGGGGACCTCCCTGTTCCCTGTGACCCGCACACCGGGGCGCCTCGCCAGCTGCTCGCTGGCAGGCGCCACGGTCATGGAGGCCTCGCTGCGGCGCCAGCCGACGAGCCCAGCCGGAATCTCGGCCAGGAATCGCGACGGCGAGTGGGCCGACGGACGCCCCCACCAGGTGCGCAGCGCCGTGCGAGTCAGATAGAGGCGCTCGGAGGCCCGGGTAATCCCGACGTAGGCGAGCCGCCGCTCCTCCTCCAGCGCCCTCGTGTCTCCCAGGAGCGACCGCTGGTGCGGGAACACGCCCTCTTCCATCCCGGTGAGGAACACGACAGGAAACTCCAGGCCCTTCGCGGTATGCAGGGTCATCAAGGTCACCAAACCGCCGTGATCTTCCCCCTCGGGGATCTGATCGGCGTCCGCGACCAGGGAGACCTGCTCGAGGAAATCCACCAGCGTCCCGTCGGGATTGGCGCCCTCGAACTCGCGTGCCACGGTGACAAGCTGCGAGAGGTTCTCGATCCGGCTCTCGTCCTGCGGGTCCTCGGAATCGGTCAGCTCGGCCAGGTAACCGGAACGGTCGAGCACCGCCTCGGCGATCTGTGCGGGCGCCATGCCCGCATCAACGAGCGCCCGCAAACCGTTGATCAGCTCGTTGAAATCAGCGATCGAATGGGCAGAACGCGCGGCGAGTGCGGGCACCTCGTCGGGCCTGGCAAGGGCCGCGGGGAAGGTGATCCGCTCGCGCTGCGCGAACGCCGCCACGCAGGCCTCGGCACGGTCGCCGATGCCGCGCCGTGGCACGTTCAGGATGCGGCGCAGCGACACCAGGTCCTCGGGATTGGCCAGCAGCCTGAGATAGGCGAGCAGATCACGCACCTCGCGACGTTCGTAGAATCGCACGCCGCCGATAACACGGTAAGGCAGCCCGGTGCGGATGAAGATCTCCTCGAAGACACGGGACTGCGCATTGGTGCGGTAGAAGACGGCCACCTGGCCGGGTTTCGCTTCGCCTTCGTCCGCAAGCCTGTCCACCTCGGCGGCGACGAAAGCAGCCTCGTCGTGCTCGTTGTCCGCGACATAACCGGTGATGAGCGGCCCTGCGCCCTGATCGGACCAGAGGTTCTTCGGCTTGCGGCCGGCATTGCGCGACACCAGCGCGTTGGCCGCGGAGAGGATGTTCTGGGTGGACCTGTAGTTCTGTTCGAGCAGGATGACCTTCGCATCGGGGAAGTCCTGCTCGAACTCCTCGATGTTGCGGATCGTGGCGCCGCGGAAAGCGTAGATGGACTGGTCGGCGTCACCCACCACGCACAGCTCAGCCGGATCGTCGTGGGCGCTGCCGCCCACAAGTTCGCGCACAAGCTCATACTGGGCGTGGTTGGTGTCCTGGTACTCGTCGACGAGAATGTGCCTGAACCGGCGCCGGTAGTGCTCGGCCACCTCGGGGAAGGCCTGCAGCAGGCATACCGTCACCATGATCAGGTCGTCGAAGTCCATTGCCCCGGACTCCACGAGCCGGCGCTGGTACGCCGTGTAGGCCTCCGCGAGCGCCGTCTCCTTGTGCGTGTTGGCGCGGCTGGCGAACGTCTCGTAGTCGACAAGCTCGTTCTTCAGGTTGGACACCTGAGCGAGCATCGCCTTGGGCGCGAACCACTTCGGGTCGAGGTCGAGTTCCCTGCAGACCAGTCCCATCAGCCGCTGCGAGTCCGCCTGGTCGTAGATGGAGAAGCTGGACGGATAGCCGAAACGCCTGGCCTCACGGCGCAGGATGCGGACACAGGCCGAGTGGAAGGTCATCACCCACATCGCCCTTGCCCTGGCGCCGACGAGAGAGCCGACTCGGCTGGCCATCTCGCCTGCAGCCTTGTTCGTGAAGGTGATCGCCAGGATCTCGGCAGGCCTGACGTGGCGCTCCGCGAGCAAGTATGCGATCCGGTAGGTGAGCACGCGGGTCTTACCCGAGCCCGCGCCGGCCACGATGAGCAGGGGCGAGCGCTCATGCACAACGGCCGCACGCTGCTGCGGATTGAGGCCGTCGAGTAGGGATTCTGCCGCCACGGTGGACACGTGCCAAGCGTAGGCGGTGGCGCCGACATGTCGCGGCAAGCCAGGCGCAGCCGGACCGGCAGAACCGATCCCCAGACGCCTCAGCAGGGAAACCGCGGTCTCATAAAATGACGAGGTGATGACCGATTCCGAGGTGCGCAGAATACTGATCATCGTCGCCCACCCCGACGACATCGACTTCGGCGCGGCGGGCACGGTCGCCGCGTGGACCGATGCCGGTATCGAGGTCACCTACTGCTTGGTCACCCAAGGTGACGCCGGCGGCTACGACGAGACGGTCGATCGCGCGGCAATGGCATCCCTGCGGCGCGGCGAGCAGATGGTGGCCGCCAAGCACGTGGGAGTAGACGACGTGCGGTTCCTTGGATATCCGGACGGCCGCGTCGAGGCCACGCTTGGCCTCCGCAAGGATCTTGCCCGGGTGATCAGGCAGGTGCGGCCGCAGCGGCTGATGTGCCCGACGCCCGAGCGCAACTACCGGCGGATCGGCCCGAGTCACCCGGACCATCGCGCGGTCGGCGCGGCGGCGCTGGACGCGGTCTACCCGGACGCGCGTAACCCGTTCGCGTTCCCCGAACTGACCGCCGACGAAGGGCTCGACGCCTGGACGGTGAGCGAGGTGTGGCTCATGGGCGGGCCCTCACCCGACCGCTACGTCGACGTGACGGACACGTTCGGAAGAAAGGTCGCCGCGCTGCGGGCGCACGAGAGCCAGACTGGCCACATGGACGGGCTCGAGGATCGCCTTCGCGGCTGGCTGACGAGCAACGCGGCGCAAGCGGGCCTGCCCGAGGGCCGGCTGGCCGAGGCGTTCCAGGTACTTGAAACCGGCTGAGCGGTCACCTTGGTCGCGCTTGTCCTCCTCGCCGTGTCGGTCGGGCTGTCCAACTTCGCCGGAGCGATCGGAATCGGTGTGCCCGGAACCGATGCGAGCATCCGATGGCGGGTGGCTGTGGTCTTCGGCGCCTTCGAGGCCGGCATGCCGATCGTGGGACTGGCGGTCGGCCACCACCTCACGGCCAGGCTCGGGGGTGTGACCCGCTGGGCTGGCGCGGCGCTGCTGATCGGGGTGGGCTGCTACGCACTAGTTGACGTGCTGCGCAGCCGAGACTCATGGTGCGGCCCGAATCCCAGTGGCGACTCCGGCGGACGCCACCACGCCACCCAGGTCGGCGACGGGCCGTGCGACGCACCGAAACGGGACCGCCACGCTGACGTGACAGGCCAGGTCCCGAGGCGCACCTCGCGGCTGCTGCTGGTGGGGCTGGCGCTGAGCATCGACAACCTCGCGGTCGGCTTCGCCCTCGGCGCCCTCGGCACCGGAGCGGCGGGCATCCTTGTGTCCGCCCTGGTCATCGGCGGAGTGAGCGTGCTGATGTCGCTGGTAGGCCTCGAATTGGGCGCCCGGATCGGAGCCGCGGCCGGGCGAAAGAGCGAGCTTTTCGGCGCGATGATCCTCATCACGGTCGCGGCGGGAATCGGGATGGGCGTCATCTGACGCACGCAGCACCTGTTAACCCTCATGACCTCGGCCAACAGTTGCACAGGGGGCTGGTGTGGCTGTTGCGGCGCCTAAGTTACGAGTAAGGCACTGACCCCGCGGAGCGGTCGCGCACGTTGTACCTGGGAAGAATCCGCGACATCGTGATTCTGGACCATCCGGCGATGGCCGCGAAGGCGACGACATCACCGGGCGTGTCCGGATCAAGGTCGGCCCGATCGTGCTGACGTACGCGGGCCGCGCCAGGTTCGTGGACCGCGACGGCGACGCGCACACGGTCACCCTCGAGGCGTCAGGCAAGGAATCGCGCGGCACCGGCACCGCGTCGGCTACGGTGCACGCCGCATCGTACGGCGAGAACGGGCAGGCTGGCCGGAACGAGCAGCCTGGCGCGCAGACCAGGGTCACCATGAGCACGACGCTGAACGTGACCGGCAGGCCCGCCCAGATGGGCCGTGGCGTGCTCGCCGACGTGGGCGGCAAGCTCGTCGAGCGATTCGCGACCAACCTGAGTGAGCTTCCGTCCGCGGATACCACCCAGGGCGACGCGCCACACGACAACGCGGCGCACGAGCAGACGGCGGCGGCCCAGCCGCCCACAGCCCAGCCGCCCACAGCCCAGCCGCCCACAGCCCAGCCGACAGCAGGCCCGGCAGCTAGCCATACTGCTGCCCAAGGCGGCAACGTCGCGGCGGCCGCTCAGGGCGCGCCCACTAGCCCCGCCACCTCCGGCAGCCCCGCCACCCCCGGCAGCCTCGCCACTTCGGACAGGTCCGCGCCCGCCGCATCCACCTCACCGAGCGGGTCCACTTCGGCCGCATCCACGCCATCGGGAGTATCCGCACCGGCAGGCACCGCGCTGGCGCGCAAGAAGGAAGGCGAAACGCTCGACCTGCTCGGCGTCGCGGCCGGGCCGGTGGCCAGGCGCGCCATCCCCGCGCTCGGCGTTATGCTCGCGGCGATCCTCGTCCTGCTGTCGCTCAGGCGCACGAAGCGCAAGAACAGTCCGTGAGCTTCCGTCGGCAGGCGGTCCGCTAGAGGCGCACCGAGCATGAGGCTGCTGACCCGCGGGCCTGATCGGGCCGATGCCGGCCACCTGCTTGCCGCGCAAGGTGAGTGAACAGGGTGTAGCCGCCGGCCTCGGCCACCCGTGGCAGCGCCAGCGCGGGCCATAGAAGAAATCGGCAAGTACCACCCCAAGCTGGAGCCGTAGCTCATTGAGATCGACTCCGAGCGCGCGCAGTACTGGCTGTCGGTCGGAGCGCAGCCGACCGATCCGGTTCGCAGCATCCTCAAGATCACCGGGGATTGGCAGCGGTTCCACGGTGAGGACGGTGCGGAGGGCACGCTGAAGATCGCGTCACCAGGGGCGGACAAAAACTGCGGTCTCACTTGCCCGCATGTGCCACCGCGACGGCCCCGCGTCCACCGTCTCGCTTACGCCGTGACGAGAACAATTCCTAGGGCGGCGAGCACCAGCCCCGCCCGCTGCACGGCGCGCATCCGCTCACCGAGCACCGCCCTGGCCAGCAGCACCGTCATCGCCGGGTACAGCGAGGTGATCACCACGGCCAGGCTGAACAGCCCATGCCTGGTGGCAAGCACGTAAAAGATATTGGCCGCCGCGTCAAGGATCCCGGCGCCGAGCGCCGTCAGCACCGCGGCCCGGTCCGTTCGCCACCGAAGCACCCTCGCCCGCTTCAAAACGACCGCGGCGAGCACCGCCACGGCGCCCGCGCCGCGCGCTGCGACGAGTGGCCACAGGTCACCCCAGCCGCTGGCGCCGTGCCCTGCGTTCCGCAAAAATACGAAGAACAGCCCGAACGCCGCCCCGGCCGCGACACCGTACAGCAGGCCGCGCCGCGCGGGTGGTTGGGTGCCGCGGGCGCCTGGCGGACTGACTGAGCCAACCGAGCCGACCGTCATGGCTGAGCTTGCCGGCCCGGCAGAGCCTGCCGGGCAGCCTGCCGAACCAGGAGAGCAAGCGCCGGAAAGCGCACTATCGTCGCCGACGCTGGCCGCCATGTTCGGCGCGGCACGCTCGCGCAGCCACGCAGTGCCCCACACGAACATCCGCATTCGCTCAGCGCGGTGGGTACCGCGTGAGCCGTTAGGGTCCATGCTGACCAGCACGATCGCGGCGAGGCACGCTGTGGCGCCGCTGAGCACCGCCGGCCCGGGGCGCTCGCCCGCCAGGCCGGCGACGCCCACCGGCAGGAGCGTCGCCACCAGCGCGGAGACAGGCGCGACGACACTCATCGGGCCTACCGCGAGGCCGACGTAGAACGCGATCAGGCCGAGGCCTCCAACGGCGCCGCCCGCGGCGCCCCAGGCCAGCGCCGAAGGGGCCGGCGACGCGCCGCCAGCAAGCAGCGCTGCCACGAGCATCAGCGCGACCCCGGCCGGCGCGCTCACCGTGAGCAAAGCGAGGACCGGCGCGCGCCTCGACCCCGCACCACCGAGGAAGTCAGCGGTTCCATACAGGCAGGCAGCCACGAGTGCCAAGATCGTGAGCATGCGGCACCACCTCCTCGGCGCACCCGGCGCGGGCGAGTGAGGACACCCATCGCAGTCAGGAAATTGATATAATATGGTCATTATAATGACCGAAACGCCAGGGCGGAACTTGATAACGACGATCTGACGGAGCGTTCCCGGAGATGACAGATCAGGAGGCCGTTGCGGGCGCCGTCGCCCGCACGGTCCGGGCGCTGCGCGCGGGCCACGGCTGGTCACTTGACAAGCTCGCCGCAAGGTCCGGGGTGAGCAAGGGCGTGCTCGTCGCCCTCGAGCAGGGCAAATCAAACCCGAACCTGTCCACCCTGGTGCGGATCAGCGACACGTTCGGGGTGCCCGTGACTCGCCTGCTCGAGGCCGCCGCAGAACAACGGGTTCGCGTCTCTAGCCGCGCAGCGGTGCTCTGGCGCGGCCCGTCAGGTGGCAGCGGCACGCTGATCGCGGCCACCGACGCACCGTGGGCGGCCGAACTATGGCGGTGGGAGCTAGCCGAGGGCGAGAGCTACCGCGGGACCGAGCACCCCGCCACCACCAGGGAGCTTGTCGCGGTGGAAGAAGGCACGCTCACCCTGACCGTGGCCGGCGTCCGGCACGAGGTCACGGCCGGGCGATCCGCCCAGTTCCCAGGCGGCTGCACGCACACGTACGCGAACGAACAGCCGCAACGGCTGCGGATGACGATGGTCGTCGTGGTCCCACCGGCCGACCACCGTACCTAGGAGCGGCGGAGCTGCTTATCAGTGCCCGGCGAGGGAGGCAAGCTCGAAGACGAACCGGGCCGCGTCCACCGTGCCAATGCCGGACGCGAGGTCATAGCCGGCCCGGGCGGCGAACCCGTGCACGGTCTGCAACTTGCCGCCCTGAGAGAACGAGACTGTGTTGCTGCCGCGCGTGACATCCACGATGCCGGGGGCGCGCAGCGCCGACAGCCGGTACAGCGCCGGATTGATCACACCGAGCCCGTGATGCGCCACCTGGTCGGCGAGCGCGACGACACCGGCGAACAGCGGTGTCGCCTCGCTCGTGCCACAGGTCGGGTACCAGCCCGCGGGCTGGCCCGCGAAGCTCTGGTAGATGTCGACCCCCCCGCTGCAGGCGCCGCTCATCGAGATGTCGGGCACGCCGCGATGGCTGCCGACGATATCCCGCACCGGGTTCTGGTAACCGGGGCGGGCGAAGAAGACCGACTTACCACCGCCGCTTGCCATCGGGTTCGGGCCGTTACCACCGTCGATGAACTGGTTCGTGGCCACCGTGTAGGTGTCGTTCCAGACGCTGTCGGGCGCGGTACGGTCACCGCGGGCGTTCAGGTGCAACTGGGTGGCACCGACGCCGGTGACCAGCGGGTCGCTGTCCGGCCACGACGTCACCGGGTACCGGTAGTACGTCGACTGGTCGAACTTCACATCCGCCGCGCCACTGTCGCCTGCGGCGGCGAGCACGGTCACGCCCTTGCGTGCCGCGTCGGTATAGGCGCCACGCAGGGCGAGCAGCGAGGCCTGGGACGGGAAGGTCTCCTCGGTAGCGCTGAAGCTCTGGCTGATCACGCCACCCAGGTGATGGTTGATCACGTACTTCTCCGCGGTGACGATCTGCGGGAAGCCGACCGTCCCCTCCGTCTCCGAAACCGGGGTCTCCACCAGCAGGATCCTGGCGTGCGGGGCCATTGTGTGGGCCCACTCGACGTCAAGGGTGGTCTCACCGGCCCAGCCGACCATGCCGGAGTTGTTCGGATCGTAGGCCGGGACCTTTCCCGCGGGCTGGATGGCTAGCAGCGACGGCGGCGCGGGCAGATGAAGGGCCTTGTCGAAGACCGCCAGGTCGTGCGCGACCGTCGGGGACCCGAACGAGTCGACGATGACGATCGTCTGCCCACGGCCGTCGATCCCTGTGCTCAACAGGGGCCCCAGGTTATAGGCGCGCCGGATCTGCGCGGGTTCGTAACAAGCGATCTTGTAGTGCTGCACGCAGTATGCCGTCGTCGGCGGGGCGTCGGAGGCGCCGCCCGCATGCACGGCGCCCGGCTGCACGACGATGGTGGGTGAGGCCGTCGCGACCGCGGTCGCCGCGGCGCCGCCGATGGCGGTACTGCCCACGGTGGCGACAGCGATGCCGAATGAACTGACCGCTGCCACCACGAGACGGGAAATGCGCATGTATCCCCCGGGAGTCTCGATGTGTGCGGCGCGACCCCGCGCCGCACGGGCCGACGCTAACACCCGGCCAGCACCTTTGCCAGCAAGCGAGGGGGAAATGCGCCTGATGCGCCGACTTTGCCGATTCACGGCCAGACCTGGCGCCAGCTGCCGGTATCGGGGCGGAGGCCGTTCAGGTCGGCGTTGTTGCGTCGGGCGCCAATCTCGCCACCGGATGCACCTGCAAATACGTCAACGCCGACCCCGGCTCCCCTGCGTTCCGCTACGTCCGCAGTGAACTGCAGGACCAGCTAACGCGGCCGGTGTGGGGCTGGGACACCGGACGCGCTGCCTGACCGCGGTCACTCCCACTCGATGGTGCCAGGCGGCTTGCTCGTGACATCGAGCACGACGCGATTGATCTCGGGGACCTCGTTGGTGATCCGGGTGGAGATCCTGGCGACAACGGCGGCAGACAACCGCGCCCAGTCTGCCGTCATCGCGTCCTCGCTCGTTACCGGCCGCAGGACCACCGGATGCCCGTACGTGCGGCCGTCTCCCTGCACGCCTACCGACCTGACCTGGGCAAGCAGCACAACGGGGCACTGCCAGATCGCCCTGTCCAGCCCGGCGCGGGTGAGCTCTTCCCTGGTGATCGCGTCTGCCGCACGCAGCACCCGCAGCCTGTCCGCGGTGACCTCACCGACCACGCGGATCGCCAGCCCCGGCCCCGGGAACGGCTGGCGCCAGACGATCTCGGGGGGCAGCCCGAGCTCCTCGCCGACCCTGCGGACCTCGTCCTTGAACAGCAGGCGCAGCGGCTCCACCAGGCGGAACTGCAGGTCCTCTGGCAGGCCCCCGACGTTGTGATGGGACTTGATGCTTGCCGCTCCCGCACCTCCGCCTGATTCCACCACGTCCGGGTAGAGCGTGCCCTGCACGAGATAGTCCACGCAGGCACCGTCCGCGCCCGCGGCGGCGACAATCTCACGGGCCGCCTGCTCGAAGACCCGGATGAACTCCCGGCCGATGATCTTTCTCTTCTGTTCGGGGTCCGTCACGCCCGCGAGCGCGTCGAGGAACTGGCCCGCCGCCTCCACCACCTTGAGGTCGACGCCGGTCGCGGCCACGAAATCCTTCTCTACCTGCTCCGCCTCACCCTTCCTCAGCAGGCCATGGTCGACGAACACACAGGTCAGCTGGGAGCCGACGGCGCGCTGAACCAGCGCGGCGGCGACCGCGGAGTCCACGCCACCGGACAGGCCGCAGATCACCCGACCGCCTCCGACCTGCGCCTTGATCTGCTCAATCTGTTCCCCGACGATGTTCAGCATCGTCCAGGTGGGCCGGCACCCGGCCGCCTCGAGGAAGTGGCGCACGATGGGCCGGCCGTGCTCGGAGTGCAGCACCTCCGGGTGGAACTGCACACCGTAGAGGCGGCGGGCGCGATCCTCCATCGCGGCGACAGGCGCCTGCGGGCTGTGGGCGGTGACCACGAATCCCGGCGGCGCCGCCGTGCATGAGTCGCCATGTGACATCCACACCTGCTGGCGGGCTGGAAGGCCGGCGAAAAGATCGCCCTCGGCCGCCGCGGTACCCACCTCGAGCACCGTGCCGCCATACTCGCCGGTCCCGGTCCTTGCGACCGTACCGCCGAGCCCGGCCGCCATGAGCTGAAAGCCGTAACAGATGCCGAGCACGGGCACGCCTGCCTCGAACAAGCCGGGGTCGCCTGGTGCCGCTGGCGGCGCGGGCGGCGCACCATCGGCGTACACGGACGCCGGGCCACCGGAAAGGATGATCGCCTTCGGTTCGCGGGCCAGCATCTGCTCGACCGGCATAGTGTGCGGGACGATCTCTGAGTAGACGTGGCACTCACGTACCCTGCGGGCGATCAGCTGGGCGTACTGGGCGCCGAAGTCCACCACGAGGACGGTGTCGAAGTCACCAGCGGCGTGCACGCGACCGCCTCTCCATCAGGCCTGCTGAGGCGGCCAGTCTACGAGGCAAGGGCCACGAGCCTCGCCAGACCGGCGGCGCGCCGCGCCCGGCGCCCAGGCGCGCCCGATGGGCAGCGATGCGGATGCCCGGGCAGGGTCATCGCGCTCCCGCCCGCGCGGCGGGGTGCGCGCGGGCCGGATGCGCGTGCGCCGGATACGCGGGCGCGCCGAAGGGTCAGCGTATGTGCAGCGCCTTCATGAGCTTGAGCGAGCGGCTGAGCATGCCCGCGTACGCCTCGCGGCTCATGCCGAGCACAGGATCGAATCCGAGCACGTGCTGGCTGGCGACAGTCTGCGCGTCGGTGTACTTGAGCAGGCCCTCCGCGCCATGCCTGCGGCCGACGCCCGACTCCTTCATGCCGCCCATGGGCGCGGCGTACGACGCCCAGGTGGAGGCGTATCCCTCGTTGATGTTTACCGTGCCTGCCTGAATCCGCGCTGCGACCCGGCGGCCCCGGGCGACGTCCCGCGTCCACACGCTGGCGTTCAGGCCGTAGGACGTGTCGTTGGCGCGGTCGATCGCTTCCTCCTCGTCGTGCACGCGGTAGACCGACACGACGGGCCCGAACGTCTCG
>Ga0335077_10001328_pt1 | contig 29292 bp, 21 predicted proteins | sample Lox_Sample_31_FD_207151 | JGI IMG/M metagenome (GOLD analysis project Ga0335077, IMG submission 207151) | Soil microbial communities from Loxahatchee National Wildlife Refuge, Florida, United States - Lox_Sample_3.1 | ecosystem: Environmental > Terrestrial > Soil > Wetlands | place: USA... | reverse complement strand
GCGTGCGCGCTTTGTCTTACACCTTTTCAACAGTCGGATGGAGGGCGTGTGCCGGATTGTCGCCCACTCGGAGACTGTCAAGAAACGGCGTTCGCGGAGATGAGAGCGCAAGCGACCTTCGACGAACGCTCACTTCACACAACCAGACTTAGAGCCCACGTGATTCAGTGAGGGCTCAATTTCCCAGTGGGCCGTCATCCGACATCTGAGAATCCATCGCGTTCCGCGAGCCAAAATTAATGCTTTCCGACGTTCGTTTTATGTTAGGCTCTTCGCCACCCACCGACGGAGTTCGTCGTCCCAGCCGACCCAAAAAGTAATCGCCAGGTCCAGAGACGGAGGAGTCCAAGACTACCCAAAATGAGGACCTGATGACCCAGACCACTGCTACGCAACGGGGCGCCGTGCCTGAGCCCTCGCAGTTCAACATCGACCGCACACATCCGGGTCGGTGGACGATTACGTTCAACAACCCGCCGATCAACATCTTTGTTCCGTCAGCGATCGGCGAATTGGGAACGCTGCTGACCGAACTCGAGGCGGACCCGTCCGTGAAGGTCGTAGTATTCGTGAAACCGGTTCGGTCGCGACTAATTCGGGTCTTCGTGCATATGTTGGGATTGCTCCAGAACTATTTGCGGCAAATGCTGGATTCCGCACATTTATGACTGCTTTCTATAAGGACCGGCGCTATGATGGGGACGCCTTTCTGCATCAGCAGAATCCCTTTGCCAGGCGGAATGTCACGGCGATTGTGCTGGAGGTGCCGAGCGAACTGATTGGGAAAGGAAGAATCAACGCATGGGCGACGATCTCCCTCTTTGGCCATGCGCCGGAGGTACAAGTTTCGCGTTGGGGCCTGCCTATGGTTACGCATCTCTTCCTGAACGACCCGAGCGATCCAGAGGTGAAAGAACAATTCAATGCGTCGATTCCGTCTGAAGATCTGGAGCGCTTCGCGAAGTCGATCGCGGATTTTGCGGAGAAGATGACGACCTATGCCGGTTCGGCGGCGGACCCGGGTGAATACGGGAGGCTGGTCGCTGCGCGGCTTTGCCCCAACACGTTGCCTTACGAGCTTGGAACGCCCGCCGCATTTGAGGTGGCCGGCTTCAATGGCCGCACGCTCGGTGACGATGTGATGGATGTGATGTTGACGCTGGCCGCCAACACGCCAGTTGTCGATGGACTTGCTCCCGACCGCGGGCGCATTCGCAAAGATTTCCCGTATTATGGAGCGCCGTATACGGCGGAGGAGCAGGTCGGGGTGACGCCGATGCCGCGCCCGGCCAGGAAGTAGGCGGGAAGCGACGCTTGAAAATCAAAGGTGCCGGGCCTTTGGCGCGGCTTTGTGCTGCGCCTCTCGTCCTCGCCGGTCGTGAGCATCGCCAAGGTTCGCGGCCGCGCGCGCGGCATCGGTAGCGAGTTCGTGTTGGGTGTGACATGCGCTTCGCCAGCCGGCAAAACGCCCTATTCGGCAACCCCGAGGTCGGAGTCGGACTGGTCCCGGGCGGCGGAGTGATGGAATGGCTTCCGCGTTTGGTCGGCCGCTCGCGGGCGCTCGAGATCGTGCTCAGCGCCGACGATTTCGCTGCTGATATCGCCGGGCGCTATGGCCGGGTGAACCGCTCGATCGTGAACCGCTGGCCGCGGCGAAGGCCCAGATCAATCGGTTCGGGGCGCCGACAGCTACGGAGCTTCCAATGCTGGCCTGGCCCGGTGCGCAGGCGCGCCGTAGGTACCGCCAAAGTTCAACTCGAAGTCGCTCCGAACGCCGTAACCGATATTCCAATGGCTGAAAATGCTTGCGCTTCCGTTCGTCCAGAGAGAAGCCGTCGGCAGCGGCTGGGATCCGATCATTGGCTCTGTATGCGCGCCGGAGCTGTCGGACGCACCAACGCCAATTGCGAGGGCTCAACGTAGAGCTGCCCGCCCGCCTTGACGTTGGTGCCCCGAACACGATATGTTCGGACCAATCTCGCTTATACGACAAATGATACGTTTACTGATCGCGATTTGCATTCTGTCCAACGGTTTGGCCGTCGCCCAGACGCGCCAGTGGACGGACAAGGAGGCCAACGACTGGTGGGCGCGCCAGCCGTGGCTGGTGGGCAGCAACTACATCCCCGCCACCGCCGTAAACCAACTGGAAATGTGGCAGGCGGAAACCTTCGATTCCACCCGCATTGATATGGAGTTGGGATGGGCCGAAGGCATGGGCATGAATACCATGCGCGTTTTCCTCCACGACCTGCTCTGGCAGCAGGACCCCGGAGGATTTCGCCGGCGCATCGACAAGTTTCTGACCATCGCCAAGAAGCACAAGATCCGGCCGATCCTGGTGTTGTTCGATTCCTGCTGGTTCCCCTTTCCCACGGTGGGAATCCAGCCGGCGCCCCGCCGCGGCGTCCACAATTCCGGCTGGGTGCAGAGTCCCGGCGCCAAAGCTCTTGCCGACCCCGGTCAGGACACCCGATTGCTTAACTACATTCAGGAAGTCATCCTCGCCTTTTCCACCGACGACCGGATTCTGGCCTGGGACCTGTGGAACGAGCCGGACAACACGAATTCCTCGAGCTATGGAAGCTCCGAGCCCCGCAACAAGGTGGAGCGCGTCCGGGCCCTGCTTCCGCAAGTGTTCAAGTACGCGCGTGCCGGTCTGCCCACGCAGCCGTTAACCAGCGGATTGTGGAAAGGCGGGGACTGGTCCTCGCTCGATACCGTGGATCCGATCGAAAAAATTCAGGTCGAGCTTTCCGACATCATCTCCTTCCACAATTACGATAAGCCACAGGAGTTCGAGAAGCGCGTGAAATGGCTGCAGGCGTACCACCGGCCGATTCTCGCCACCGAGTATATGGCGCGTCCTCGCGGCAGCACGTTCCAGGGAATCCTGCCGATTGCCCGGCAATACAAAGTCGCGGCTTACAACTGGGGGTTCGCCGCCGGAAAAACCCAGACCTGGCTGCCTTGGGACTCCTGGCAGAATCCATACACCGACCGCCAGCCCGAGATCTGGTTTCACGACATCCTGTTCAGCAATGGTAAACCTTATCTGCAGGAAGAGGTGGATTTTATCCGCTCCATGACGGCCGGAAAAACCCCCTCCAAGGCCACCGCCCACAAGTAATCATCCAGGCCATAGCGCCCATAGAAACTTTGGATTGGACTCGCCTCCGTCAGCCTCCCTAAACTGAAATAGTTGCCACTATTTCGTGGGAATTGACGACTCCAGCAAGGACGACTCCACTAAACCAACACCAACACCAGCGCCACGCCAAAAAAGGCGCGCAACTCGGAGGCCAAATCATATGATGGCGGTATCGGAGAGCAGCACCCAAGTCGCATTACTGCATCAGATTAGTAACATCGTCAGCTCCAATCTGATTCTCGAGCGCATGCTCGAGGAATTAATCGGTCTGGCCGTGGATGTGACGGACTGTGACGCCTGCCTGGTTTACCTGGTGGATCACAGCAGCAACGAAGTTGTCCTGCGGGCCTCGCAACTCCCGCACACCTCGGAAATCGACAGCATCCGGCTGAAGATCGGGGAAGGCATCACGGGATGGGTGGCGCAGCACCGGTCAGTCGTGGCTCTCAGCTCGAATGCCGCGGCGGACGCGCGCTTCAAGCGGTTCAAAGCCCTGCCCGAAGACACTTACGAAGCGTTTCTTTCGGTTCCGCTGATCAGCAACGGAGAGCTGATCGGGGTCATCAACATCCACCACAAGGCGCGGCACTCCCACACCCCCGAGGAAATCGCGCTCGTCAGTTTCATCGGCGAACAGATGGGCGGCGCGATTGCGAAGTCCAAGCTGGCGGAACGCTCCGAAAGCGCGTCCCGGCGGATGGAAGTCCTGGCCGGGCTGGCGCAGACCATCTCGGAGGAGAACTATCTCGATCGCATCCTTCAGGCGATCGCCGAAATGCTCGCGGAAACGCTGGATTCGCCGGTCTGCTCGATCATGCTGGTGGACGAAGAACGGCGCGAACTGGTGATCTCCGCGGCTTGCTGCTCCTCGCCGGATTACCTGCACAAGATGCCGCTCAAAATCGAGGACTCGCTGATCGGCCGCGTAGTGCGGGAAGCGCGCCCCATCATGATTCCCAATGTCCTGGAAGAGAAGCAGTACCGCTATCCCGAACTGGCGCGGCGAACCGGCCTGGCTTCCCTGCTCTCCCTACCGCTCATGACGCGCGACCGCGTGATGGGGACGATCAACATCTACACGAAGGAGGTTCGCCAGTTCACCGAGGACGAGATTGGCTTCGTGAAGGTGGTGGCCGGTCAGGCGGCCATCGCCATCGAGAATGCCCGGCTGATGTCGGAAACCCTCGAAATGAAGCGCGCGCTCGAGATCCGCAAGATCGTGGAACGCGCCAAGGGAATCCTTCAGCACAAGCACAATCTCACCGAAGCGGACGCCTATCTGAAGCTGCGAAATGAAAGCCGCCGCCTGCGGCGTCCGATGAAGGAACTGGCCGAAGCGATTATCCTCGCCGACGACCTCGAAAAATAGGCCGCCAAGGTCCGTCCGCTATGATGGAACTTGCGCAAGACGCGTTCCAAACAGCGGCTCGCCGCGATTCGCACCGACGCCCCTGAACCGACGCCGCGCGCACAGGGCTTTTCACGGTCTGATCTTTACGTCTGTTTGGCGCTCCTGGCGGCCACCCTCGCGCTCTACGCTCCGGTGCGCCATTTCGACTTCGTCAACTTCGACGATCCCGAATACGTCGGCGCCAACTTCCATGTCCGCCACGGCCTGACGGTCGCCGCAGTGGAATGGGCCTTCACCTCGGGAGAGGCGGCCAACTGGTTTCCGGTCACCCGCCTCTCCCACATTCTCGACTGCCAGTTTTTCGGGCTGGCCAGCGGCTGGCACCACCTCATCAGCGTGGTGATTCACGCCCTCGCGGCTGTCCTTCTGTTCCTGTTTCTCGCCGGCGCGACCGGCGCCCGATGGCCGAGCGCGTGGGTGGCTGCCACCTTCGCTCTCCATCCCCTGCACGTCGAATCGGTTGCCTGGATCGCCGAACGCAAGGACGTGCTTTGCGCGCTGTTCTGGTTTCTGGCCCTCTCCGCTTCTGTCGCTTACGCGAAACGGCCGAGTGCGCACCGCTATCTGCTCGCGCTGCTTCTCTTCGGCTTGGGACTCATGTCCAAGCCGATGATCGTCACCCTCCCGCTGCTGCTCCTGGCGCTCGATTTCTGGCCCCTCGGACGCCTTTCGCGGGCGGGCTGGCGAAAACTCCTGCGCGAAAAGCTGCCGTTCTTTGCGCTCTCCGGGGTATCGGCCGTAGTTACTTTCCTGGTGCAGCGAGGCGCCGGTGCCGTCGAAGCGATCCACGCCCCCCTGCTCGCACGCATCGGGAATGCACTGGACTCCTACATCCTCTATCTCGTCAAAACGGCCTGGCCGGGGAGGCTTGCCGTCTTCTATCCGTATCCATCGAGCCTGCCTCTTTGGCAGCCGCTTCTCGCTGCTGCGCTTCTGGCGGCGATCACCATCCTGGTTGTCCGCTGCAGGAGCGAGCGCCCGTACTTGACGGTCGGCTGGCTCTGGTATCTGGTCACTCTGTTGCCCGTCATCGGTCTGGTGCAGGTCGGAGCGCAGGCGCGCGCCGATCGCTACATGTACGTCCCCATGGCCGGCGTTCTCATCATGCTCGCTTGGGGCGCGGCGGATCTGGTGCGCCGCTCGCCGCGGGCGAAGATCCCGGCCGTCGCCTTCGCGGCTTCCGCGGTTCTGGCCTGCGTGCCGGTCACGTGGGCGCAACTCCAGACGTGGGCGAACAGCGAGGCGCTGTTCCAACATGCCCTCCAGGTGACCGATGAAAACTGGGTGGCCCACCACAATCTCGGAGTCGCTCTGTCCAGCCAGCCGGGGCGCTTGCCGGAGGCCATTTCCCACTACCAGGCCGCGCTCGAGATCCAACCCCAATCGGCGCGCGCGCACACCGATCTGGGCAATGCGCTGGTCAGGATCCCTGGCCGTCTGCCCGAAGCTATCGCCGAGTTCCAGGCCGCCTTGAAGATCACTCCCGGCTCTCCAATCCCGCACAACAATCTCGGAAACGCTTACTCGAGAGTCTCGAAGCTCGCCGATGCCATTGGCGAGTATCAGGCCGCTCTGCGTCTGGATCCGGACTACGCGGAAGCGCACAATAACCTCGGAAGCGTGCTCGCCAGGAGCGGGCGCTTGCCGGAAGCGGTCAACGAATTCCAAGCCGCGCTCCGCCTCGACGCGGACAACGCCGAAGCCCACGCCAACCTGGGCAGCGCGCTGGCAAACCTGCCGGGCCGCCAGGCGGAAGCTCTCGCCGAATACCGCGAGGCGTTGCATCTCGATCCTGGCTCCGCCGAAGGGCACAATGGACTGGGCAGCGCGCTCGCGCAGTCCCCAGGCCATCTCGCGGACGCAATCGCCGAATTCGAAGCCGCCTTGCGAATCAGACCGGACTACGCGGAAGCCCACCAGAACCTCGGCAGCGCGCTCGCCGAATTCCCTGCCCGCGTCCCCGAGGCGATTGCCGAATATCAAGCCGCTTTGCGAATCAATCCCGGCTCCCCCGAGACGCACTACAACTTCGGCGTGACGCTCTCGAAGATCGAAGGCCGCGCCCCGGAAGCCATCGCCCAGTTCGAAGACGCCCTGCGCATCAAACCGGACTACCCCGAGGCGCACAGCAACCTGGGAGTCGTCCTCTCACAAGCCGGCCGGGTGGCCGAGGCCATCTCGCACTTCGAAGCCGCGCTGCGCCTCCGTCCCGATTATGCCGACGCCCACTACAATCTGGGCGTGGCCCTGTCGAACATACCGGGACGGATGCCTCAGGCCATTTCGCACTTCGAAGCCGCCCTTCGTTTGAAGCCCGATCCCGAACTTCGCCAACTGGTGGAGCGTTTGCGGTCGGGCCAGCGGTAGCCCTATCGCCCCGGCCGGTTCCTTTGAATCTGCGCCGCCATCATGCGGATCAATTCCGCGTTGCTCATCGGTTGCCAGCCGTGGCCCTTGAGCGGCCGGCCATACTCGAAGGTCGCTCCAGCGTCGGTGGTCCTCATGAAGTCCTCGAACAGGTAGACCGCCATGTTCAGAAAATAATTGTCGGCATCGCCGCAATACAGGTGAAGCTTGTCCTTCAATTGCGGGCCGAGCCGCGCCCAGTTGGTCTTCACGTAGTAGCTCAGGTCGTAGCCGTGGTCGCGCATATACAGCGACACCTTGCGGTTGATCTGCCCCGTCTGCTTGTCCCACAACGGCTCGGGATACCCGTCTTCGCCTACCGGCCCGTAGACCGCCTCCCACGCCATGTACTGCTCGCCCGAGCGGCCCTTGCTGCCCAGCACGGCTTCGAGCTGGCTTTTCTGCCGCACGGTCTCGACCACCTGTCCATCCGGCATCCGCATCATGGGGCGTTCGCGCGCCACGTACTCGAATCCCGGAACCTCAAACGCATTGGGGTCCTCGTAAATGTTGATCATTTCCCACTTGCGCAGATCGATCGGATCGGGATAGAAGGTCCACGTGCCGCCGAAGAAGTCGGGATGATGCACCTGGAGCGCCAGCGACTCCCACCCGCCCGTCGATCCTCCCGTCAGCACGCGTTCCCACGGGTCGCGGCTCAACCGAAAATGCTCCTCCAGGTAGGGAATTAATTCCTGGAAAAGGGCATCGCCGTAAGGTCCGTTGTTGGCGGAGTTGACGGCGTAAGAATCGTCGAAGTAAGGCGTCGGGTGCTGAAATGTCACCGCGATCATCCGCGGAAAGTCGTCCGACATCCATTCCCTGGCGAACGCCGCGCCAGCCTGTCCGCGCCCGCCCACCGTCGAATTCTCCGTGAATCCGAACGGCGCACCGAGGCCGAAGTGGCCCTGGCTGTACACTACCGGATACCGCTGCTCCGGGTGCCGGTCGTAATCCCGAGGCAGCAGCACCGTCGCGCCCAGATAGAAGGGATAGCCCCAGAAGTCGGACAGCAGCTTGCTCCGGATCTTCACGCGTTTCACCCACGCCGTATCGGGCGGCGTCTCGATGGGCGGAATCACCTTGGTGAGCTCCAGGCGGACGTCATACCCCGCTGCTGGATCGAGATGAACTTTGCGGATCTCGCTGTACAGGTTTCCCGGCGAGCGGTTGAATTTCTGCCCCTCCCACTGGTCCATGTGCGCCCAGATGGTGTGTCCGTCGGAGCGGTGAAACTGCGTGTAGACGTTCACCAGCGCCTGCACGTAATAGTCGCCGGCGGGCACATCGTTGAGGCTCTTGAGCGGATAGCCCAAAACGGAGGCATCGACGAATGCGGCCTGCCCGGGCTTCCACTGCTCAACGTCGAGGCCGAAGAAGGGAATGTCCGTGGTGCGCCATGCGCCCGCCTGCAGCCGCGGCTCGGGCGAATCCGATTTCGAGATCGCCACAAACACGCGCCCTGTGACCGGCTGTGGATGTGCCGCCGCGGCGAACACGATCTCAAATCGCGGCCCGGCCGCGGCAGCGACGGCCGCCGATGCCACGAAAAAGGCCAAAAACCGAACAGTCATGCAGCCTCCAATTACAGATTATGAACAGTTTCGGTGAATTCCAGAGCGCCCCACTAAAATAGTCAGGTGGGCAGCCACCTCAATCTATGGAAGCAGCACCTTGGGCAAGTCCCGGAATCCGTGTGGGAGCAGGCCGGGCTGGAAACACTCGTGCTGGCCGACAATGACCTGCAGGAGATACCCTCAACGATCGCGCGCCTCGAGCGGCTTCGCATGCTCGATCTCGGACACAACGCCCTGCGTTCGCTGCCCGAAAGTCTGGGCGAACTCGAGAATCTCTCGGATTTCCTCTACCTTCACGACAACCGCCTAACGTCCCTTCCCTCGTCTTTGGCACGCCTGAAGCGGCTGCGGTATTTGAATATCAGCGAGAATGCCTTCGAGACTTTACCGGAATGCATTTGCGCGATGCACGGCCTGATCGAGCTGCGGGCATGCGACAACCCGCTCGCGGGTTTGCCCGAGAGTCTTCAGCGACTCACGGCGCTGCGGGAACTGCATTTGAGGAACACCAGGCTGAAGTATCTGCCGGACGCGATCGGCGGGCTCCTCGAATTGCGGCTGATCGACCTCCGCGGTACTCCCCTCGAGTATCTGCCGCCGGCGCTCGCGGCTTTACCACGATTGGGGAAAATCGACCTGCGATGGGTCCCTGGCTTGGAACCACCCGCCTGGCTGGCGGATCTGGAAGCCCGCGGCTGCCTGGTGTACCGTTAGCTGGTCGATGAGCTACGAGCGCAACAGACCCAACGAAGCTCCTGGCTTGAACCCCGGAAACACCGAGCTCAGATCGTTCCGCCCCAGATGTCCTCGCACCAGTTCGCTCAGCACGGTCCGGAAATCCGTTGTGACGGCGAGATCGCGGCCTTCGAACAACTGCTCCTTCTCGAGCCCGGGCCACTCGCCGTAAATCCTGCCGCCCTGCACGGCGCCGCCCAGCACCATCATGACGCTGCCGTGACCATGATCGGTGCCGCCCGTGCCGTTTTCTTCCACCGTGCGGCCGAACTCGGACATCGTCACGATGACCACGTCTTCCAGGCGGTCGCCGAGGTCCTGGCAGAAGGCAGTGATGGCGCTCGAAAACTGGTTCAGCAGATTGGGCAGCTGGTTGTTCTCGTTCTGATGATGGTCCCAGCCATCCACTTCGGCAAATGCCGCCTCCACGCCCGCATCGGATTTGATCAGCCGCGCCAATTCCTGCAAGTTTCTGCCAAGCTGTCCCCCCGTGTTGTAGGATGGCCGATTGTTCGGACCCGGCCCGCCGGTTCCCGGAGCGGGCGGCGCCTGTCTCCTTCCATTTCCGGGCTCCGGAGTCATGGACTGCAGCATCTTCATGGCTTCAAATGCGTCCTTGCCGGTCCGGCGCATGGTGGCATCGGGCGTGAGCGAATACATGTTTTGAAGAATGGCCAGCCGTTCCTGATCCGAGATGTGGAAGTCCTGAACATTGCCGAGCGCAATGGCCTCGTACTCGCCGCGGAGCGTTCTGGGAACGCGGTTGGTCAGTGCAACCGCCCTGAGGGGCGACGCGTTTGGCCCGGGATCGCCGAGCGCCCGATTGAGCCAGCCGTTCCCGGCCTTCCCCGGCGTTCCGGACTCCATATAGTCCTGCGCATCGAAGTGCGAACGCGAGGGGTCGGGCGAGCCGGTGGCTTCCACAATCGCGAGGTGCTTCTGGTCCCACAGCTCTTTGAAGAACCGCAATCCCGCATGCAACCCGAACCTTCCGTCGAGATCGATTACCGGGCCGAAGGGGCCATTATTCAAGTTGTCATCCTGAGGCCGGGGAGCCTGCAGGCCAAGCGTGGGCCGCACCTCGCGATACCGCGGATCTCCGAACGGCACCACGATATTCAACCCGTCTGCCGCTCCTCGCATGAAGATCGCCACCAGAGTCTTGCGCTTCCTGCCTTCCGAAGCAGCGGCACGAGCCAGCCACATCGGCGCGTGCCCCATCCCGACCATCGCGATTGCAGAGCCGCGAAGAAAAACCCGCCGTGTCAACACAGGCCTACCTCCTTTCAAAATCGGGCGAACCCAGCACCAGTGAAGCCACCAGGGCGGGCGAGGAATTCTTGCCCGCCAGCCCGGTGGCGATTGCCTCCAGAGTCTGTTTCGAAGCGTCGTGCCCCAGAAGAGCCTTCGCGATCGAAGCGTTGTCCATACCTTGCCAGCGGGAAGCGTTGGCGAAGACGCCCGGAACTTCGCCCGCTGCAACCGCGGCGCCGAAATTCATACGCGCGATGACCGCGGTGGCGCCCAGCCAGGTCTCCGCCACATCCGGGTAACCCGTCGGCTCCATCTTCCCGTAGAGCGCCTGCCCCATGTCCGATATTTTCTGCACGGTGGGCCCCGCATCGGTCAACTCCGCTCCCATGGCGCGGATGGTGCTGGCAGCCACCTCCAGAGGCGACTTCACACGCGCCTCCCAGGCTCCTTCCGAAAGGAACTCGGGCGAGCGGAACATCGTCTCCATCACGGCGCGCAAATCGCCGTCGGTCTTCAGGAACGTCTGCGCCATGCGATCGACCAGCACCGGCGGCGGATTGTCCGCCACAAAATGGCGGGCGAGCCCCAGCGAGATGAACCTGGCGGTGGATGGGTGGTGGGCGAGAATGTCGATCACTTTCAAACCGTCTTCTTCCTGCCCGCCGGCTGGAATCTTGTGTCCGAGCACCGTCTTCTCGCCGAAGTCGTGCATGAAAGGCGCGAACACGAATTCCGGATCCTCCGGGTTTCGCACAGTCCAGCCGGTGAAGCACCGCGCTACCGCAATCACGTCGGCCTGCGTATAGCCGCCCTTCACGCCGAGGGTGTGCAGCTCCATGATTTCCCGGCCGTAGTTCTCATTCAGCCCGTGCGACAAGCGTTGCAGGCCGTTCGGAACGATCGAATTCGGCACGCCGTTGACATTTCCACGCCGCGGCGCAAAGGGACCTACGTTGAACGATTCGGGCGCCACGGACTCCCAATTGTCGAGGTAGTAGAGCATCGCGGGGTGGCGCGCCGTGGCCAACAGCAGGTCCTTGAAATGTCCCAGCACATGCGGCCGGATGGCGTCGCGCTCATAGCTTCCGATCAGAACATGGCCGAGATTGTTCGCCATGGCGACGTTCTTGGTGGAATCCACGTTGAAGTGGTTGAACCAATAATCGACCAGCACTTCTTCGAGTTGCCGGTTGGAATACACCGCCCGATAGACTCGAGCCTCCTTCAGGTCTTCGCTGACAGCCAACTGCGGCGTGCGCTTCATCTGGGCCTGGCGCCGGTACTCCGGAAAGAATACCTGGCTCTTCGGAGGCAGGACTGCCACAGCATCGATGCGCTGATCTGCATCGAGCTTTTGAATGGCCGCCATCACCCGGTCCTTCTCGCCCGAGCGCGCGTCCGCCAGATCGTCCCCTCTCAGCATGTCCTGTAATTGCGGAAAGCGCTTGCGGGCTTCCTTTAGCCTTTCTTCCTGCAGGGCTTTGCGCGCTTTTTCGGCCTCGTCCCTGTACTTGGGCGTATATTCCATCACATTCGTGGGAAGAGCCGCCAGGACTTTGGCGCGTTGCTCGGGATCCATAGCGTCGAGCGCGGCGGTCCGCTCTTCCGCGGTTCCGTTCATCACTTTGGTCCGCAGGGACTGGGACAGCCTGTTGATGGTCGCAAATGGCGGCTCCATCGTGATCATCATCCCCATGTTTTGGTTTTGGGAATAGGCCGCGATGAGTTCGGGTACCGGCATCCGCAGACTCTCGAGAGGCTTCAGCCGCTGCTCGAGAACCGGGTTCTCGGCAATTTGATCCGGATGAAGCTGCAGCTCGATCCACCTGGCAACACCGATACGACGTACCTCCTCGACACCGCCCGGGCGAGGCCCGAACGTCAGTCGATTGAGGGCTTGGACGATCTGTCGGTCAGGACTGAGTTTCTGTTCGAAAGGATCGGCCGCCGGGCCGGTGCGAGGAAGGAACATCACCCCAAAGGCGATGGTGATGGAAAGTACGCGTTTCATCTCCCAGGTACCTCCGCGCAGGAGCAATTACTCTCCAGTATAGACGGGGAATCCTCGAAAAACGGTTAACGGGCTTTCCAGTATCCGGCGCACCGGACCGAGAAACTGTGGTGTTTCGAGCAGGCCAAAAATGTCACGCGCGGCTCAGGCCAGCAGATTCACGGCTTCCCGCTCCATTTCATCGGCGGCTTTCGCCAGTTTCAGGCCGGCCTGGTAGGTGTTCTTTCCGGAGAGCAGCGACACGGCGGCATCGCTGAGTTGAGCCGTATCCCCACCCTGGGTGGAATTCTCTCCTTGGAACGCCAACTGTTTCCCGGCTTTATCGAATTGAGCTTGTGCCTGATTCAGGCCCTGCAGTGCAATCGAACAAATCTGCATAGCCTTGCTTATCGGCCGTGTCCGGCCGTTTTTGAGGGAAAACCGCGTTCGAGCTAAAATGGGCCAGTCCATGGCAATCGATCTGAACCTGCTAGCGCAGTACGACACCCCGACTATCTGCAATGCCATCGAGCTTTTCAACATCCGGCCCCGCAACGAGGGCTACATGGATGGCCGCATCCGCGCCTGTTTCCCCGAAATGCCGCCCGTCGCCGGATACGCCGCCACCGCCACCATGCGCTGTGCGTTCCCACGCCGCGAGGGCGACGTTTACGGATCCCTGGACCAGCAGGTGGCCCGCTTCTCCGAATTCCCCGGCTCCCCGATCGTAGTCTTTCAGGACCTCGACGACCCGCCGGTGGCCGCTACCTTCGGCGAGATCATGTGCAGCACGTATCAGGCATTCGGTGCCGCCGGACTGATTACCAGCGGCGCCGCGCGCGACCTCGACCAGGTCCGCCGCCTGGGCTTCTCCACCTTCAGCAACGGCGCCATCTGCTCGCACGGCTACAGCCACATCGTCGATCTCCACCGCACGGTGCGCGTCGGCGGCCTGACGGTTCACCCCGGCGACCTGATCCACGCAGACGCCAACGGAATCGCCACCATACCGCTCGAAATCGCGGACGAGGTGCCCGCAGCGGCGGCGGAGCTGGCAGCCGCTGAAGCCAGAGTCCTCGACTACCTTCGCGCCGGCAAGCCGGAAGTCCAGCGCTTTAAAGAGGCTCGTGAGGCCATGATGAACGATTTTGCGGCCATTGCCCGCCGGGTCCGCAGGTGACCGGCTGCCGGCCGATCCCTCGGCACCACCCGGAGATTTTTTCGTATACTCGTTCTTGCCCGGCGGCCCCGCCTGCACCGCGCCGCTGGCAGAAAGGATTCGATCCTGCATGACACGACGGACGATTCTCTCCAGCGCCGTATTGACGATGGCGCTTCTGCAGTTTGCAGGCCCAGCCACTGCCGCCGACATCAGCGGCAAATGGATGGGCACGATGCAGACCCCCGACGGACAGAGCCTCGAAATTACCTTCAATTTCAAGATGAGCGGCGAGAAACTCACGGGCACCGTCGCCAGCAGTTACGGAGAGGGGGAGATCACCGAAGGCAGCGTGAAAGACGACGCCGTGGCATTCATCCTCATGGCCGGCGGAGGCCAATTCAAGATTACCTACAAAGGCAAGCTGGTGGGCGACGAACTGAAGTTCAACGTCACCCTCGGTGACATGGGCGACCGGGAGATGACCGCCAAGCGCGCCCAATGAAGCCGCGGCCCTCAAGCCTGCCAGGAAGCGATTCCTCCTGGGATTGCTGGTTGGGGGGTTGCTGGTGCCGGGCTTTGTACACCGATATCTTCGAAGCCCGGTAAGCCGTTTATGTCCGACGTCCCTCTGATCGATTTTCAGAACGTTACCATCCAGCGCGGCGACCGGATCGTGATTGACGGTGTGACCCTGACCATCGCGCAAGGCGAACACATCGCCATCGTGGGTCCGAACGGCTCGGGGAAATCGACACTCATCAAGGTAATCTCACGCGAACTCTATCCCCGCCTCAAACCCGAACCGTGGTCGCTGCGCATTCTCGGCCGGGAACGCTGGCATCTGTTCGACCTGCGCAATCATCTCGGCATCGTCTCGAACGACTGGATGCAGATGTGCACGCGCGACTACTCCGGCTATGAAATCGTGCTCTCCGGCTTCTTCGGCAGCGTGGGCATCTGGCCCAATCACGAGGTCACCGCAGGGATGGAAGAGAAGGCCCGCGAAGTCATGGAGCTTCTCGAGATCGCACACCTGGCGGCCCGCGACACCAACGAGATGTCCTCAGGCGAAGCGCGCCGCATCCTGATCGGCCGCGCGTTGGTACACGATCCTCAGGCGCTGGTGCTCGACGAGCCTACCTCCAGCCTCGATCTCCACGCCACCTGCGAGTTGCGCGGAATCCTCCGCAAACTGGCCGCCAACGGAATCAGCATCATCATGGTCACGCATCACCTGCCCGACATCATTCCGGAAATCCGCCGCGTGGCGATGTTTCGGAATGGACGGGTCTATTGCGACGGCCCGAAAGAACAGGTGCTCGGTGCCGGCCCGCTAAGCGGCCTGTTCGGCATTCCCGTCGAAGTGCTGGAACGGTCCGGCTACTACCACGTGCTGTAGCGAGGCCGCCGGCTCGAGGTGGGCTATCTCTTCTCGTCCGTCGGCTTCGCGACGGGAGGTGGGGACGCCGGCCTCCAGAACTTGGGATCCACCGACACAATCTCCTCGGGCGGATTGCTCAACTCCGGCAGGAAGCGGCCGATGATGATGTTCGTCCCCAGAATGTTTTCGGCAAGCTTGCTCTGATAGGTCGCGTAGGATGATCCCAAGACCTCCTGCAGCGGCTTGATCTTATCCAGGTCGGCCAGGCTCTTGAGCAGGTTCGTGATGTAGAAGACCCCGGTAGCAGGCTGACCCGCGAGTGCCTGGCTGACGAACGAGGGGATTCCGGGATTGGCGCGCTCCTGCTCGCCCTTGACAAGCTGGAGTTGTCGCTCGTAGTCGAGAATCCTGCCCGGCCGGACCCGCACAATCGCCGTGCGGATGAAACGCGCGCTCCCCACCAGGTTGTTGTAAGCATCGGTGCTCATCGGCTCGTTCGCCGACAGGTCCCGCCGCCGGCGCCGCAGTTCCGAACGTTCGCTTTCCACCGTAGCGTCGAAATCGGCGCCCAGTTTGTGCATGCCGGCAGTTCCGAGGACTTTGGTCAGTGATCCCTCAAAAGCCTTGAGCCCTTCCTCCGCGCCTCCGTAATTGGCGCGCACGGAAGTGAAGTACACGGTGTCGGGCTCACCGTACAGGACTCCATAGGCGAGCCAGGTGTCGCCCTTGTTCTTGCGATTGATCTCCGCTTCCCGTTTGTTGATGGCATCGAATTCGACGCGCTTCCCCATTTTGACCTTGGCGATGAACACGTCCAGGTAGCCGTCCGGCATCTGCGCGGCTGCCGGGTACGCAAGTATCCCCGCCAGAAACACCCCTGCGAACACATGTTTTCTCATTTGCAATACCTCGTGATGGTCTTGATCGGCTTCGATTGTTGACCGGATACTCCCCCGCTGGAGTCTCACCTGTTCCGGTTCAAGTCAGTATACGCCTGATCCTCCTTTTCCGGAATCCCTGATTTGGGCTCAATTTGCAGTGCCATCACGGCCCAGTACTCACAATTCCCGAATGGCTCACGGAGTGGATCAATCCAGCAGATGCTGGTACTCGCCGGGGTCGAGTCCGAACCGCTCCATCTGTCTGGGCAGGTCGGGCCGAAGTGTCTCCGGTGTGTTTCTCACCCACGCCGCGATTACCGTCTCCACCCCCACGCGGTTCTTGCCATCCTCCTCGGCAAGCGCCTCTGCCGTCTGGCGCAATCGCGTCTCGGTGTCCTCGCGGACCGGCCGGGGCGTTTGGGCCAACACCTGGGCGAGTAGATCTTCGGCTGCGTCGTTCCAATTCATCGGTCGGCCGCTTCGCCGGTCTGCCCGGCCGCAGTCCTGGACAGCACCGGCACCTTGGTATCCGGCTGCAGAGGCGGATGCATGCGATGATGCCAGTCAGTGGCCTGCTCATACGCATACGCCAGCGCGAGCACCTGGATCTCCCCCAGGTTCGGCCCGCTGATCTGGAGTCCGACCGGAAGCCCCGACTTGGAAAGGCCGCACGGCACCGTGATCGTGGGGAGCCCGTAATCGTCCAGCGACCGTGTGTTCCCGGGCTTGGGATTGCGCGCCCTGGCGTTCGCGGCGCGCCCCAATTCGTCTTCAATGCTCCACGGCAACTCGCGGATGGTCGGCGTGATCAGCAGGTCCACGTCCTGCTTCCGGAAGATCTCGTCATTTACGGTGCGCCGCAACAGCCGGAGCGCCCGCCATTCGCGGATGTAGTCCACCGCGCGGCCGCTAAAGCCTCCCCCACCACCTCCGCCGCCGCGTCCGCCCGCTCCGCCGCCACCGCCCTCCGCCGCGGCAATCTCCGACCGTACGAACCCGCTTCCCAAAGCCTCGCGATACACGCCTCCTTCGCTGCCGGCGCCCGTGCCCAGCACCGAAGGGATCTCCACTTCCTTCGAACCCCTCGTCATCTTGTTGAGCAGCGCCGTCGCATCCTCCAACGCGTGCGCCACGTCCTCATCGAGCGCATCGTAAAACGGCGCCGGAATCCCGATCCGGAATTGCGAGACCGGCGCGCCAATTCCGCTCCAATAATCCGGCACCGGATAGTCGATGCTTTGCAAGTCCAGCCGGTCGTATCCCGCGATCGCCTGCAGCACCATCGCGGCATCCGCCACTGTCCGCGCAATCGGTCCGCAATGATCCAGCGACCACGTCAACGGTACGATGCCGCGGATGCTCACGCGCCCGTAGGTCGGCTTGAACCCCACCACTCCACACATCGCCGACGGCGTACGGATCGATCCACCCGTATCGGTACCGAGCGCGGCGTAGCAGTTTTCCATGGCGACCGCCGCGGCCGAACCACCCGACGACCCGCCGGCAATCAACTCCAGATTCCACGGATTGCGCACCGGCCCGAAGTAACTCACCGCCGACGTCGCGCCCGCCGCGAAGATGTGCATGTTGCATTTGCCGATCAGCACCCCGCCCGCCGCCTTGAGCCGCGTCACCACCTCGGCGTCTTCGGCGGGAATGTTCCCCGCCAGCGTTCTGCTGCCCGCGGTGGTGCGGACTCCGGCGGTATCGATGTTGTCCTTCAGGCCGATCGGAATCCCATGCAGAGGGCCGCGGAAATGGCCGGCCGCCTGCTCCTTCTCGAGCGCCTTGGCCTGCGCCAGCGCGCTCTCGCGCATCACCGTGATCCAGGCATTGATCTTGGGGTTATAGGTTTGGATGCGGGCCAGGCAAGCTTCCGTCAACTCCACTGGAGACACCTTCCGCGCCCGGATGCGGCTGGATGCTTCCTGTAAGGTCATCGCAGAAAGGTCAGTCGAGCCTTCGAAGCCAGACAGCCTGGCGCCGGCCACTGCACCCAGACCCACTGCCAGAAACTCCCGCCGGGAGGAGGAGAGCATGAATCCTTGTACCGCGCGCCAAAGCTGCTTGTCAAATGTTGCGGTTGCTCAGGGTTTGTCGCGGCGCGGGGCACTCGTGCCTGTACCCATGAGCCTGGCCGGCCCACGGAAATTCATGAAAACCCGCTCGCCGCGCGACGTGGCTCGGCTTATTGCACCACCAACAGGAAAGGGTTCGAGTACAGCCCCTGGATCCCCACGTACAGCAGCTTGGTGCCCGGGGTCTCGTTGGAGATCACCTGGAAGTTCACCTGGTAGAGACCGGCAAATCCCGGCGCGAGCCCGGCATACTGCACCTGCGCCAGGCGCGAATCCTCCACCGCCTCTACCAGCGGCTGCACGGGGTCGGGGACGGGAGGCGCCGCGCCGCCCGAGGGGATACCGGTTTCCGGGACACCCAGGCCCGTGCAGAAGATCGCCAGGTTCTCCCCCGCATGCGCCGGATTCTGCGGCGTCACGATGGTGTAGTCCGAAACGTGCACCACCGTGAAGATCCCCGGACTGAACGGAATCACCTGCACCGCCCGCGCCGCACCGGACTGTGTTCCGCGCTTCACGACAATCGACGACGCACCTGTCGCGATCTCGAAGGGCACCTGGAAATTGATTTGCCCCGGAGAGACATAATACAGGGGAGCAGTAAGTCCGCCTACCGTCACACTCACTCCCTGCAGCGCCTGTGGCAAAGGATATCCCGAAGCTCCCGCCGCCAGCGGCGCGAGTTCCGCTCCGAAGATACTCACTGCTTCGCCTGGAGTGACTACATCGCCCAGCCGGAAACTCGCGGCATTGTAAGCCGCGGTGACGAGCGGCACGCCCGGAGTAGGCGCCGGCGGCGAGAGGTCGATGCGGGCGAGAAAGCCGCCGCCCATCACGACGTTATTGGCGTTGCCGATGAAGTCGGGCGAGAAGGACGTCCCGCCTATCCAGGCGCCGCCTTTCGGGCTGATGGCCAGTGCCGCAATGTAGTCAGTTGAGGATCCGCCAAGATACGTCGAAAAGCCCAGGCTGAATCCTTTCGACGCGGGCACCAGCTCCGACACATACATGGAGCCGGGAGAGGCCTGAACCGGCTGCGCCAGCGGAAAATCGACTACTCCCGTGCGTCCGGCCACCCAGACGTTGCCCTGCCCATCCGCCGCCAGCGCCGCCGCGCCGTCGTTGAACGGAAACTCTCCGCTGCCGCTCAGATAGGTCGAGAACAGCAGCTTCTGACCTGATGGATCCAGCTCCGCCACGAAAGATGCGCCCGACTGACTGCCGGGCTTTGCCTGTATCGCATTCACGATGGGGAAGTCGCTCTCGTTCGTGGATCCTGCCAGGTAGACATTGCCAGCCGCGTCCAAGGCGAGCGCGTTGGCGGAATCGTCGCCACTGCCCCCCAGGTAGGTGGAGTAAGCCAGCTTGCTTCCGTCGCTCGAGATCTTCGTCAGAAAGGCGTCGAACCCGTTGCCCGCCGCCTTGCCCCTGACTGCCTGCAGCGCGTTCACTACCGGAAAATTCAGCGAATTCGTCGTACCGGCCACATAGGCATTTCCCGCCGCGTCCGTTGCTACAGCCAACGCCTGGTCCTGCTGTGAGCCGGCAATCAGCGTGGCCCACAGAATTGCGCCGGAACCATCCAGCTTGGCGGCAAACGCATGATTGATGAAAGTGGTGGCGCCCCCCGTGCCTGGGGAACTGACATAGATCGTGGATGAGGGGCTGACCGGGTCGAGCGCCAGGATCTGGGTGACCGGCGCGGTGGCGGCATTCGTCCACGGTCCGGTCTTCTCGGTCCAGGTGTCGCCTCCATCGGTGCTTCGCAGCAGAAGGCCGGCATCGTTGGTCAGATAAAGTGCGCCCGTCGAGTCGATCACCGGCCCGTGGAAAGCGGCACCCGGCGGCGTTACCGCGGGAAGCGGGATCGGCGTCCACGTCTGGCCCTCATCGACGCTGTGCAACAGACTGCTCTGGGATGCCGAGTAGAGGCTCGCGCCGTTGTGAGGGTCCACCGCGATCGTGGAGAGGTTCGCCTGCCCGCCTTCCACCCAGGTCTTGCCGCCATCGTCTGTGCGGAAGACCGCAGGCACGGTGGGTATCAGGCTGAACGCGCAGCAGGCGTAGACACGCGCGGAAATGATCGGGTCCACCAGGATTTGCCCTCCGGAGATCGAGTCGCCTTGTGCCGGACTGAAGAACACCGGGAAGTCATGCGAGTCCACCCAGTGAGCGCCGCCGTCCGTACTCTCGTAGATCTCCGGACTGCCCTCGGCCACATCGGTCAGCCAGAGGGTAGCCGGATTCGACGGGTCGATCGCCAGCCCGCCGAATTGCCGCACAGGCGCGGGAAGCTTGGGCGGAGGCAGATTGCCCGTGAGCACCTGCCACGCCGAGCCGGAGTCGATGCTCTTCGCGATCTGGTAGCCGCCGGTCGAGCCCACGTAAAGCGCATACACCGTGGTTGGCGTCTTCGGGTCCAGTAACACCTGGCTCGCGCTTGCGGCTGCCGCCAGCAGCGGCTTCCAGTTCACGCCGCTATCGAGTGACTGATACAGTCCCGACGAGGTCGCAGCGTAGAGTGTCGCCGGCTTTGTGGGATCGATCGCCAGAGAGTTCACGGCCAGCGCCGGGAGATTCTGATTGAGCGAGTTCCACGTGTTCCCCGCGTCGTGAGTGACTAACAGGGAAGTGATTGGCGGACGCGACTCGATCGCATTGACCGCGGGGAAGCTGAGTGAGTAACTGACGCCCGCCACGAAAGCGTTGCCCTGCACATCCACGGCAACACCCTTCGAGGCGGTAGCATTTCCGATGTTGCGGTTGTATACGATGGCCGAGCCGGTCGCGTTCAACTTCATTACCCAAGCCTGGCCGGTGGTGTTGTCCAAGGCAGAACCGGCCGGCAGCGTCCGGCCCGATACGTACACGCTGCCGTCGCGGCCGACCGCGATGCCCGAGGCGAAGTCGCGGTCGTTGCCGCCGAGATAAGTGGAATAGAGGAGGGTGGTGCCCGTGGGATCGAACTTCGCGACGTAGGCATCCTCGCATTGCTGAAAAGTCTTGCCCGGTTCCACCGAACAGTTGCCGGTGCCCTGCTGTGCGTTGATCGGGTTCACCAGCGGGATCTCGGAAAGAGTGGTTCCGGCGATGTAGAGGTTACCTGCGGAGTCCAGCGCCATGGCCCCCACCGGGTCCCCGCCGTGGCCGCCGAACAGGGCCGCGTAGCCGAGTACCGGGTCGATCAGCACCGGCCGCGTACGATCGTAGCGGCCCACCTGAAACCCCACGCGATTGTCTGCCATCACCCGATACCCGCCGTGGATCGGCCTTCCATCCTGCAGGATTCGCGGCGCGCGGAAGCGAAACTCGCTGTTCTCTGCGCGAATCGCAAGGCCGCCCCCGGATTCCAGGCGGACACGATGCGCACCGCGGAACTGCAGGACGATGAGGTCCGGCGACGCACCAGGCGCCAGCACGAAATCGTACTCCAGGCGCGATCCATCGCCGTGGTAGATCAGATCGACGCCTCGCCACACATTCCTGAATCGGACGCTGGCATACTGCGGGATGCCGGTACGCCAGCGTTGCGGATCGTCGCCGCGAAGGTCATGGGTCCTGCCCGGGAGAGACTCCGAAGGGAAGGAAGGTGTTGCAGGCGCGCCGCCGTGCAAGACCATCTTCAGATCGACAGAGAGCTGCAGCTCTCCGGAGTGTGCGATTCTGAATGTCCACGCCTCGCAGCGGGCTATCACTCCATCGCTACCCGCTGGTTCAAAGCGTACCGGAAAATGGACGATGGGGGCGGCACCGAGAGGGCCCGCAACGAATAGGAAGAACCAGAGTCCACCCATAGATACCAAACTCTAAGACCTTGGGACGGCAGGGATTTCTACGGGTGGGTGGGCTATTCCCGTCGGACTCCGACGGTTTTTCGCTGCAAGCCTATGAAACGATTAGAGCATACCCGTCTGACTCCGACGGGTCACTCGCAGGCTCCCCGCATGACTCCGTTCTGTTCCAGCACCTCCCGGACTTTCTCCACCAGGCCCGCCGGAGTGAACGGCTTTTGCAGAAACGCCACTTCTGTTTGCAGAATGCCGCTGTTGATCACGGCATTTTCCGTGTAGCCGGACATGTAGAGCACCTTCAGTTTGGGCCGGCGCCGAAGCAGCTTTTCCGCCAGCTCGCGTCCGCTCAGTTTGGGCATCACCACGTCCGTGATCAGCAGGTGAATTGGTCCTTTCTGTTGTTCCGACCGGCGGCGCGCTTCCGACGGATCGGCGAAATCCAACACCTTGTATCCCTCGCGCAAGAGCGTCTCGCGCACCAGCGTCCGGACCATCTCGTCGTCTTCCACCAGCAGGATGGTCTCCGTCCCGCGAGCCACGGCCTTGGGCTGCCTTTCGGCCTCCACCAACACGGGCTGATCGATCCGCGGCAGGTACACCTTCACCGATGTGCCGTGTCCGAGTTCACTGTAGACGTCCACGCTGCCGCCGCTCTGTTTCACGATCCCGAAGACCGTCGAAAGGCCCAGCCCGGTTCCTCTTCCGGCCACCTTCGTGGTGAAGAACGGCTCGAAAATCCGCGACCTGGTGACCGCGTCCATGCCTTCTCCGGTGTCGCTAACCGCCAGCATGATGTAGGGTCCGGGCCTCAGTCCGATGTGCCGTTCCGCGTACCTCGTATCCAGCGCGACGTTGGCCGTCTCGATGGTGAGAACGCCGCCTTTGGTCATGGCGTCCCTGGAATTCACCGCGAGATTCATCAGCACCTGTTCGATCTGACCGGGATCGGCGTTCACCCGGCCCAGGTCGGCCGGCAGCATCAGGCGGAGTTCCACATCTTCACCCAACAGGCGCTGCAGCATGCTGCTCAGGCTGCCGATCAGCTTATTGAGGTCCAGCACCTTGGGTTGCAGCACCTGGCGCCGGCTGAACGCCAGCAATTGCCGTGTCAGCGCGGCGGCGCGCTCCCCCGCCTTCATAATCTGTTCCACCGAATGGCGGTTGGCGTCCTTCAGATCCAGGCTTACCAGAATCAGTTGGCTATAACCCGAGATGATCGTCAGCAGGTTGTTGAAGTCGTGCGCGATGCCGCCGGCCAGCATGCCGACGGCCTCCATCTTTTGCGCCTGCCGCAGCTGCTCCTCCAAGTGGCGACGTCCCGTGACGTCGAGCAGGATCGCCAGCTCCGCCTCCGTCCCGCGGTAATCGATCTCGTACCTCGCGATCTCGACATCGATCGTGCGTCCCGACTTGGTGCGATGCCGCCAGGGGACGGGCGCCGGCGCCGGTGAGCCTTCCAGGCCGGCAATGGGGTCCAGCGGCTCCTCCCCCGATTGCACATCGGAGAGGGTCATCTCCCGAAATTCGTCCTGGCTGTATCCGTAAAGCGCGCACGCCGCCCGATTGGCTTCCAAAAACCTGCGGCTCTGCGGGTCCAACACCCACATGGGTTGTGGATTATCTTCAAAAAGGAGGCGGAATTTCTTGTCAGTTTCTTGATTTTTCAAAGGTCTGTTAGCCGGCATGGCTAATCCCCGACAAACCCCTTTCATCATCAGAATAACTATGTAACGCGCGAGGACTCAATCGAATAAAGCCGCTCCCTGTTCGATTGATCACGCCTCAATCGCGGTAAGTTGGTTTTTTGGCCAGTGCGAGTGCACCATACAACACATTGGCATCACCCAGTACTGTAGGTACTATGTCAATCCGTGCGTTCGACCACGCCGTAATCTGTCTGCGAACCTCTGCCCGAAGGGGTGCAAAAAGCCGCTCTCCGGCCTTCGAAATACCCCCGCCGATGACGATTCGCTGCGGATTGAGTAACATGATCGCCGCCTTCAGACCCAGAGCCAGATCCACCACATAGCGGTTGACAAAGTCGGGATTCTCCATCAGAACTTTGGCCGGCTTTCCATGGTCCCGCTCGAGCCACAACCCACAGCACATGCGTTCGAAGCACCCGCGAGCCCCGCACAGGCATTCCGGACCATCAGGCCTGATGGTGAGGTGTCCGATTTCGCCCGCGTAGGAATCCGCTCCGCGCCATACCCGTCCATCCGCATAGATGCCGCCGCCGATTCCGGTGGAGAGCGTCATATAAAATAACGGCGAACAGCCCTTCCCCGCCCCGAATTCCGCTTCGCCGATGGCGCCCACATTCGCGTCGTTATCCATGATCACCGGCGCGGCGGCCAGTTCGCGGACGAAACCGCACAGGTCGAAGTGATTCCATCCGCCGACGTGAGTGGAGAGGACCACGCGCTGCAGTTCGAAGTTGACTGGTCCGCCGAATCCGATTCCGCACCGCTCGAAAGTGAATTCCCGGCGCCAGGAAGTGACTATCTCGGTGAGTTGCGCGAGCATCCAGGGACGGCCTCCCGCGGCGTCGGTGGCGCGCGATTCACGGCGAACCAGCCGGCCGCCGTCAAAGACTCCGAGTGAGAACTTAGTGCCGCCGATATCGATGGCCAGGATCACGGGAACACTACCTCTACCTGCCCGGTCTCTCGGAATCGCGGAACCCAAACCATCAATCCAACTGGTCGAGATCGGCCAAATCCTTTAGTCGGCGGCGCTGGCCCGCTTATTCCGCTTCAGGTCTGCAATCCCAATCAGATTGACACTCACGCCCCTAAAGCCCGCGACCGATCGATTCTGGAAACATTGTGCAAACCCAACGCTGAAATCGAGGTCAAGACCTCAATGCCGAGCGGCGGTATTCCCCTCCGAACAACCTTCCCTGAGGCCTCGAACAGATCGAGTTGCCTTGAGGAATCCGAATTCACGAATAACCGCTGCCATCTTCCCGGCACTCTCCGGATCGATTCCCACCCAGATATCCTATATCACCCGTGGAGCGGGGATAACCATAGTAGTTCACCGCATAACCGCCTATTACCAGGTACGAAACCTCATGTGAGTTCAGCAACTTCAAAAACTCTCTGAAGCCGGGCGGTGGCTGGATCGTAGCCATAGGCGATCTGGTGTAGTTGTTCGAGGGCTTGCAATCGTTCCTGTGGTGTCTTCGATTTCCAAAGCGCCTTCTCGTCGGACGCGTCCTGGAGAGAGTCCACACGGAAAGCACTACGGTCAACGCGCGCCGGCTCCATTGGCAACCCCGGTTTACGCTCAGGCCGGAGGATGACGCAGCATCCCTACCACGGCGTTCACCACCACCGCCCCCATGCCTACCGGGATCGCGATCTTCCACCCGATGTCCATGAGCTGATCGTAGCGGAAACGCGGGAACGTGCCGCGGAACCAGATCATGAGGTAGATGATGCACGAGACCTTCAGCAGGAACCAGAACAGTCCGATCACCGCGTGATTCACCAGCGGAATCACGAAGAGCACGCCCAGCCCCGCCAGCAGCAATGCCACCAGCGCCAGCACCTTCTGCTGTATCGGGTCCTTCAGCCTCTTCACCATCGGCATGGTCAGCGCCGCCGAACCCACGAACAGCACCACCGGAAACGCCACATTGAGCGGGATGTCGAGCCAGGCGATGCTCGGGAACGGGCGCAGCCAGCCGCCCCAGAACAGCGTCACCGCCACCGCCGACACCACGAAGATATTGGCATACTCCGCCAGGAAGTAGAGTGCCCACCGGAAGCCGCTGTACTCGGTATGGAAGCCCGCCACCAGTTCCGATTCGGCCTCCGGCAGATCGAACGGAGCGCGGTTAGTCTCCGCCGTCGCAGCGATGATGTAGACCGCAAACGGCACGATCATGAATCCGAAATTGTCGAAGACGAACCAGATGCCGCCGTTTTGCTGGGCCAGCACGATATCGCTCATCTTCAGCGTGCCCGCCGCCATCACGCCCGACACCAGCGCGAACGCCAGCGCCACTTCGTAGCTCACCAGTTGCGCCGCGCTGCGCAATGCGCCGAGCAGCGGATAGTGGCTGTTGGAAGACCAGCCGCCCAGAATGATGCCCAGGATCCCCACTGCCGACGTCGCCGAAATCACCAGCAACCCCACATTTACATCCGCCGCCACCGAGATGTTCCGCGCAAATGGGAGCACCGCGAACGCCGTAAGCCCGGTAAACGTCGAGATCACCGGCGCACACCAGAACAACACCTTGTCGGCGTCCGCCGGGATGATGTCTTCCTTCAGCATCAGCTTCAGGGCATCCGCGATGGGCTGTAACAGCCCGTGCGGACCCACCCGCATGGGTCCCAGCCGGACCTGAAAATCCGCCAGCACCTTGCGCTCCACCAGCGTGAGATAGCCCACCACCAGCGGGAACCCCAAGACGATCACGAGCGTCACCAGCAGCGGCGCGAGCAGCGGGTAATTGGAAAAAATCGATGCCATAGTTTCTTACCGCGACAGTGAATTCTTGGCCATTTCCAGGAAGGGCTGCGGGTATATTCCGATCACCAGCGTCAGGACGCCCGTAGCCACCAGCCCCACCTGCAATCCGAAACTCGTGGACAGCGGAGCCTTCTCCGTCTCATCGCGAATAAACATGCTGCGCACGATCTTGAAGTAGTAGTAGATCGCCACCGCGACATACAAGGTGGCAATCACGGCGAGCGTATAGTGGCCGGTCTGCACCAGCGCCAGGAAGATGTAGAACTTGCCCAGGAACCCGGCGGTCGGGGGGATGCCGGCGAGCGACAGCAGGAAGATCAGCATCATGACGGCGTAACCGGGATGGCGGTGCATCAGACCGTTGAAATCGTCCAGGTCTTCGCCGATGATGTTCTCGCGCCGCATCGCCACCACCACCAGGAACGCGCCCAGGTTCATGAACGTGTACACCAGGATGTACACCAGGATGCCGTTGATTCCGGTCTCGTTGCCGGCGATCAGACCGAGCAGCATATATCCCGCGTGTGAAATCGAGCTGTAAGCCAGCAGGCGCTTGATGTTGGTCTGATTGATCGCCGCCAGGTTGCCGAGCGTCAGGGTCAGGACCGCCACCACTGCCAACATGGGCTTCCACTCGTCGGCCAGCCCGTCCAGGGGGCCGCGGAAGATCCTCAGCAGAAATGCGATCGACGCCGCCTTCGAAGCCACCGACAGGTACGCCGTTACGGTGGTCGGCGCGCCCTCGTAGGCGTCCGGAGCCCACATGTGGAAGGGTGCGGCCGAAATCTTGAACAGCAGCCCGATAGACGTGGTCGCCAAGGCCAGGAAGACCACCGGATCCCAAGGCCCCCGTTGTTGAATCGCTTCGCCCACTGCCAGCAGCGTCGTTGACCCCGAGATTCCGTAGAAGATGGAGAACCCGTACACCAGGAATCCGGTGGAAAAAGCACCCAGGAGCAGGTACTTGAGCGCCGCCTCGTTGGACCGCTTATCGGTCCGCAGGAAACCGACCATCACGTAGAAGGTCAGCGCCATCAGTTCCAGGCCGACGAAGAGCGTCACCATGTCGGTCCCGGCAGCCAGGAAATACATTCCGCATTGCGCGAACAGGATCAGCGCGTAGTATTCGCTGTGATGCTCGCCCGCGACATCCAGATACTTGTACGACACCAGCGCTACGATAATGGCCGCCGCCACGAAGATCCAGTTGAAGAAGATGCCGAAGCCATCCACTGTGACCGAACCCTCGAAGGTCGTCAGTGCGCCGTTGGCGGAGATCCAAGCCCATTGGCGAAACAAAGCCACGCCGGTGAGGATCTCCGCCAGGATCACGAAAATCGGCATGAACTTGCGCTGCCGCGGATCGGGGAACAGCGGTCCCAGGAACGGCAGATTATCGAACAGCAGAATCGCGCACCCGAACAGCGCCATCATGATCGCCGGCATGATGGAGAAGTGGTCGTTGACTGTGTAGAACTGGCTGGGATTCATTGCATGCCTCCGGCAGGGGCCAGGGGCCGGGGGCCGGGGGCCGGGGCCCGAGATCCGGTGGACGTGTCAGATTTCGATGACTGGATGGCAGCAATCGTCCGGTCAGCGCTGCCGGAGACCCGAGTGTCTACAGGAGCTGCTACGCCACTGGCCCCTGGCCCCTGTCCCCCGGCCCCTGCTAATTGCGGGCCGTTCCCCCCAAAATACCCGGGTCTCACGCGCTGCACGATCTCCGTCACCGGCTGCCGCAGGATATCGAAGTAGGGCTTCGGGAAGACGCCGATCCAGATCGCCCACGCGATTAGAGGGATGAATGTCGCGATCTCGCGGAAACTCATATCCGGTATCGTCAGATTCTTGCCATTGGTCACCTGCCCGAGCATGGTCCTCTGGTACAGCCACAACAGATATGCCGCGCCCAGAATCACGCCCGTGACCGCGAATGCCGCCCACGCGCGGTGCGCTTCAAAAGCGCCCTGCAGGATCGTGAACTCGCCGACGAAACCGTTCAGCAGCGGCAGCCCCGCCGAGCTCAGCATCGCAATCGCGAAGATCGTCGCGAACTTTGGCATCACGTGCGCCAGCCCGCCGTACTCCTTGATCTCGCGCGTGTGCCTCCGCTCGTAAATCACCCCGATCACCATGAAGAGCATGCCCGTCGATATCCCGTGATTGATCTGCTGCAGCACGCTGCCCGCAATCCCGTTGGGATTGAGCGCAAAGATCCCCAGCGTGCAGAAGCCCAGGTGGCTCACCGAAGAGTAGGCCACCAGCTTCTTCCAATCCTTCTGCATGAGGCTCACCAGCGCGCCGTAGATGATCCCGATAATCGAAAGCACCGCCAGGATCTGCACGATGGTCTGGTCCACGGACGCCTGCGGCAGCAGCGGCAGTGAGAACCGCAGGAATCCGTATGTCCCCATCTTCAGCAGGACGGCGGCCAGGATCACCGAGCCCGCGGTGGGTGCCTCCACGTGCGCATCCGGCAGCCACGTGTGGAACGGGAACATGGGCACCTTGATGGCGAACCCGATGAAGAACGCCCAGAAGATCCACTGCTGCGTTCCCAGCGGCATGCTGGTCTTCATCAGCTCGGAAATCTCGAACGTGTAAACGTGGAACTGATCGTAATGCTGGAAGTACAGCGTCAGAATGCCCAGCAGCATCAGCACCGACCCGGCCAGCGTGTAGAGGAAGAACTTGATCGCCGCGTACAGCTTTCGCGGACCGCCCCATACCCCGATGATGAAGTACATGGGCACCAGCACCAGCTCCCAAAACACGTAGAACAGGAAGAAATCGAGCGAGATGAACACGCCGATCATTCCCGTCTGCAACAGCAGAAACATCGCGTAGTATTCCTTCACGCGATCCTGCACCGCGTTCCACGACCCCAATACCGCGATGAAGCCCATCAGCGTGGTGAGCATCACCAGCAGCAGGCTGATGCCGTCGATTCCAAGGTGGTAATGCGCGCCCAGTGCGGGAATCCAATCCAC
>Ga0335077_10001326_pt1 | contig 29307 bp, 32 predicted proteins | sample Lox_Sample_31_FD_207151 | JGI IMG/M metagenome (GOLD analysis project Ga0335077, IMG submission 207151) | Soil microbial communities from Loxahatchee National Wildlife Refuge, Florida, United States - Lox_Sample_3.1 | ecosystem: Environmental > Terrestrial > Soil > Wetlands | place: USA... | reverse complement strand
CAGGATGGCGCAGACGAGCAGCACCGCGACTGCGATGGCGCCAATGATGACCATGCGGCGATCACGCGCGCTCAGCGACTCGAACCAGGCCCTCAGAGCCGACACGCTATCTCCTCGGTTTCACTTGGATGCGGCCCTCGTAGCGCGACCCGACGGCGTTCCCGGAGGTGAGATCCGCGTCCCAGCCACTCGCCCGCAGCGCCTGACTGAGATGATCGAGCACGTCGGCGTTCGGAGCGGCGACCTTCAAATCGAGAGCGCCTTCGCGAAAGTTGAGTGCCTCGATCACGCTGCCCTGAGCCGCGGGTCGTGCCTGAGACAGCGCTCCGAGCGCCGCGAGCAGACCCGAGCTCTCCCCGCCGGCGCGCACGTTGAGCAGCCGCTGCTCCATGCGGCGCCGCGCATTCGTCGCGTTGTGCTCGCCCGGCATCGCGGCACGGAAAGTCTCCTCGATCGATGCATCGAGCCTGTGCTCCGCGCGCTTGAGCACCATGAGCTCGGTGGCGCTGCCCGCGGCGTGCAGCGCGATGACACCGGCGAGCAACGCCGCTGCCAGTCGCCAGGCCCGCAGTCCACCCGTGAGCGAGCCCTGCGGCTGATACGGACCCTGCAGGAGATTGATCGCGCTGGCGGCGGAGCCGAGCTGCTGCGCGAACAACCCCAAAGGTCCGTCGGTCAACAACTGCACCTTGATGCCGTCGAAACGGTCGCGTATCGCTTCGACCTCGCGCGCGTGCTGGTGCCATTCGGGCGCGCCGGTGTAGAGAACGAGACCGCGGCCGGAGCGCTCGTGGCCCGACTCGTCCGCGCGCGGCGGCGCCGTCAACGTGAGCGCCTCGCCGATTGCTTCGAGGGGCATGGTCACCGGGTGACCGCCGGCGGGCCGCACGATGGCGCAATCCTGATCGAACAGCGCGACGGCTTGTCCCGGATTCGCGGGCAACAGGTCGCTCTCGGCATACATCGCCTCGGCCGCCAGCCCGGCATCCTTGAGCGCACGGGTGTACTGCTCCATCAACGCGCGCGAGATGACGGCCACAGGTGTGCGCACCGCATCGGCAGGGCGCTTGCCAAGGGCGAAGTGCAGCTGCTCGATGTCCTCGGCGAGCTGCTCCTCCAGAGCAAACGGAACGACTTGATGGACGCGCGCGCCGCTCTTGACCGGTACATCTACCTCGGTGAGCACTACGTCCGCGGCGGGCACGAGCACGCACACGCGGCGAAAGCCCGCGAGTGCTGCGGCCTGCAGCAGCGTGCCCTTCTGCGGCGGCTGCACCATGCGTCCCGCCCCATCCGCGACCAGCCATGAGCCGAGGGCCGGAGATTCACGATTGAGGCGAATGAGAAGCCAGTCCGCCATGGCTTCAGTCCGCGGTGAAGCTGCGCTGGATCACATGCATGCGGTTGCCACCCTCCCGATGCAGCAGACTGTACAAGCGGAATTCCAGGGTGCCAACATCCACGATACAGGTCAGGCGAAAGTAATCGGACACCATTGCGATCTGGCCGGCAGCGTAGGTCGATGCGGCATCGTTGGTGAAGGACGCCTGTAGGTCCTGCACCGTTGGGCTACAGCCATTGCCGCTCATCCGCTGCTTCGCGAGCTGCTGCGCCGGCAGCGTGCTCCAGGTGTGCTCCCCGTTTGGCAGCAGCGAATCGAGCACCGGACCCTGGGCCGTGCAGGTATTGATGCGCGTGGCTCTGGGCAGGGCGGTGACATAGGGCTGCAAGGTCAGATAGCGATTGCGCCCGAAGCCTGGCAGCGCGAGCAGCTCGCTCGCACTGGTGATCTGCCGATTCGCCGCACGGTACGGCGGATTCTGCGAGAGGTAGGTGTTGTCCTCGGCGCCTTCCGGGTCCTCGGTGATGCTGTCGGCATCGATCCAATCGGCAATGAGCGGCGCCCACTTGGTTTCGAGCCCGAGAATCTGCAACAGATTCGCGAATATGGCCTCCGCGTTCTTGTCGATCGAGCCGTCGGCGTTCACCAGGTTGTTGAGATTGAAGCGCCCGGACATGTCCTCGAGCGAGGCTTCGAGCGTCACGCCGGGCACGATCTCGACCGGACCGAGCGGCATGCCCCAGAACTGATCCGGAGAGTCCTGCGCGCCGCCCTTGGACTGGTTGCGGCTCTCGCGCAGTGCATAGGCCGCGATGGCCTCGCCCGCCTGCGCAATGAGAATGCTCTGATCGAAGGCAAAGGTGGCCTCGCCACGGCGTGCGGTCATCGCGTTCTGATAGGCCATGGCAGTGGCGAGGATGGTGCCGAGCGCGACCAGCAGGATCGCGGTGAGGAGTGCGATGCCTTGCTGGCGGGAGCGGGGCGGGGAGCGTCTCACGTGGGAATCTCGACGATGCGCACGATGCGCCCCCAGTCCTCGAGCTCGATGGTGATCTCGATCGCAAACGGACGCAGGCGCAGAGTCGTGTTGCCGTTGTTGCCGAGCGGTGGCCATTGATCCGTCCATTGATGCGCATCGGTCATGTAGCGGAACGTGACGGACTTCACATGATCGAGAAGATCGCGTGCAACGGGAGCGGTCGCCTCCGTCGCGTCGAGCACGGGCCAGTGCATGCGCCGCAGCGTGTTGTTGACCAACCGGTAGGAGGCACGCTCGAGCGCGGGCCGCTGAATACCCGCCGGGTTGGCCCAGCCGGCGCGCGTGAACACGACCAGATCACGCTGGCTAGGATCGTTGCCCGAGGAGCTGCTCGTGCCCGAGGAGCTGCTCGAGCCACTGCTCGTGCTGCTGGATGTGAAGGAGCTGCCCAGCGTGCTCGAGGAGCTGCCACCCAAGGAGCTGCCGAGACCTCCGGCGCTATTCCCACCGAGCGAGCTGCTCGAGCCGAACGAGCTGCCGAGCTCGCCACTTGCGCCCGAGAGCGATGCGGCGCTGCCGGCGATCACACCGCCCGGCTGACCCATCAGGCACGGCAGGGAATTGTCACCGATGAAATCACGCACCGGGCGCGGCGTCAGCTCGGAGAAGTCCTGCACCATCACGCGCATGGTGGTCTCGAGCGCGGTGAGGCGGTCCTGGCGCGTCTGCACCGCGTCCCGATCCTTGAGGGCCTGGTTGATGGCCCCGTATCCCATCGCGAAGATAATCGCAGTGATGAACAGTGCGACCAGCAGCTCGATGAGCGTGAAGCCCCGAGCAGCTGAGCGCGGGCGAGCACTCGAGGCGCGCAACTACTGTTCTCCCGGGCCGCTGGCGCCGGTGTTGGGCTGTGGCGTGACATTCGGCTGCGTGCCGATTCCCGGCTGGGTCCCTGGGGCGCCGTTGGGTTGTGGCGTGAGATTCGGCTGCGGGACGCCGTTCGGCGGCACGGTGCCGGCAGGGTTGGTGCCGTTCGGATTGGGAGTGCCCGGCGGCAGGTATTCCTGATACGCGGACACCAGGGACTGCGGCGCAAGCGCATCCCCGATCGCCCCTGTGATGTTGCCGATCCAGGGTGCGTCCTTTCCCTTCGGCGTGTCTGCCTGCTGCACCTTGACGTCGATGCGCAGCATGCCGGGGAAGCTCGTGTCACCCACGTCCTGCTGCCAGCGCCAGTGATGTCCGGCGTAATCCAGCTCTCCCTCCGTGGTGCCCTTGCTCGGCAGCTGCGGGGTGAGGCGTACTTGAGCGAGCTGATTGAATGCGATCCACTGGGCGAAGGTCTTGTCGCGCAGGTAGGCGGCGGTGTCCGCGGAGGAGCCGACGGTGCCGATCACAGCCGCCATGCCGATCGCGACGATCGCCAGGGCAACCAGCACCTCGATCAGCGTGAATCCCCGCGACGCGCTCACGTTTCGGTCTTCGGCAACTCGCGCAGCTTGATGCGTCCCTGATCGTCGGGTACCAGAGTCGAGCTGCGCTCTGTCCCATCGCGCGCAAGCGTCAGCTCGAAGGACGTGAGATCGCCATTGGAGAAGATCATGATGTGCGGCACGAGATCCTGCGGATCCGTTTTCTTCTTCTTATCGGAGGCCTTGGCGAGCACCACGTCGTGTGCCTCCACGGCAAGGCGCAGTGTCAGTCCGTCGGGCAGGGCGCGCTTATGCAGCGAATCGTCGCTGCCGATGTCGCCCCACAGATTGGTGCGGGGATCGAAGGCCAGAAAGCGGTAACCGTCCTGCGTGCAGTACAGGCCGAACTCGCGGGTCTGCAGCTCGGCCTGCTCGCGCGCGTAGTTCATCAGCAACACGAGTCGCTGCGTCTCGTTATCGAGCTCGCGGTCGCTACCAAGAACCGAGAGGGAGAGGATCGCGCCGGCCGTGACGATCCCGATGATGACCACCACCACCATGAGCTCGAGCAACGTGAAGCCCCGCGAGCGCTGCACGTGCTGAACCTCCCTGCGCATCGGGGCTCGCTCGCTCAGCGGCTGCCGTTGTTCGCGTTGGAGTTGGTGTTGGCGTCGAGATTCCAGTTGCCGATATCGGCGTTGTTACCTTCGCCGCCTTCCTGGCCGTCGGCGCCATAGGAGAACAGGTCATACTCTCCTCCATGCGTGCCGGGGTTGACGTACTGATAATCATTCCCCCAGGGATCCTTGAGCGAGAACCCCTGTTGCAGGTAGCCGCCCTGTTTCCAGTTCTTGATGGTGGGATCGGCAGGCTGCTGTACCAGAGCACGCAGCCCCTGGTCGGTCGTCGGATACTTGAAATTGTCGAGCCGGTAGAGCGTCAGCGCGGTCGACATGGCCTGAATGTCCTGACGCGTCTTCGCGATGCGCGCATCCTCCACGCGCCCGACCACTTGAGGGACGATCACCGCCGCGAGCAATCCGATGATGATCACGACGACCATGATCTCGATCAGCGTGAAGCCGGCATCACGCCCCGGAGAGCGGTGTACAGCTAGGAATTTGCGCATGGCTATCGATCCCGAAGCATGGCTGCCAAGTGGCGGCGGATCATAACAAATGGCCGTCTCCCAGCCTGTCGACCGGTTCCGCCGCACGCTCAAGTCGCTGAACTGCGACGGACCCTGGGGAGTGGCGCTCGCGCTGAGCTGCCTGGGGCTGCTCGCGACGGAGCTCGGCGGTGATAGGGCACGGCTGGCGCTGCGCTACGACCGTGGCGCACTCGGCAGTGGCGAGTGGTGGCGGCTGCTTACAGCGCACTTCGTCCATCTGAGCCTCGAGCATGCGGTCCTCAACGTGTTGGGCTTGGCGCTCATCTGGGCCCTGTTCGCGCGTGACTACACGCCGCGCGGGTGGCTCCTGATCCTTGCCAGCACCATCATGGCCATCGACTTAGGTCTGTGGCTGGGTGATTCGACTGTGCAGTGGTACGTGGGTTCCTCGGGCGCGCTGCACGGTGCGCTCGCGGCCGGCACCCTGGCTTACCTGCGGCGCCACGATCCGCTCGGATGGGTGCTCGCGCTCTTCCTGGTCGGCAAGCTGATCTATGAGCAATGGGTGGGAGCGCTGCCGCTGGTCACCGGAGGGGCCAGCGTCGTGGTCGATGCGCATCTGTACGGGGTCCTCGGGGGGCTCATCGCCGCGCTGTTCCTGACGCCCCGGCGCGAGCCGTTATAATCGCGCGCTTTTTTCCACTCGCCGGGAAGGCTGATCGATGACGTTCGCGCTCGTTTTTCCAGGGCAGGGCTCGCAGTCGCAGGGCATGCTCGCGGCGCTTGGCGCCGAGCCGCAGGCGCGCTCGACCTTCGCGGCGGCTGCACGGGTACTCGGCTATGACCTGTGGGAGCTGACGCAATCCGGGCCCGCCGAGCGGCTCAACGAAACCGAGTACACGCAACCTGCGATGCTCGCGGCCGGAATCGCGCTGTGGCGGGTGTGGCGCCAGCGTGGCGGGCCGGAGCCTGCCGTCGTCGCCGGTCACAGCCTCGGGGAATTCACTGCACTGGTGTGCGCCGGCGCACTCGAGCTCGAGGTGGCGATCGAGCTCGTCCGCTTCCGCGGACGGGTGATGCAGGAGGCGGTGCCGAGCGGCAGCGGCGCAATGGCCGCCATCCTCGGCCTTTCCGACGTGCAGGTCCTCGAGGCCTGTCAGACCGCTGCGGCGAGCGGCGGAGTCGTGGAGCCTGTCAACTTCAACGGACCCGGCCAGGTGGTCATCGCGGGTGAGCGGGCTGCCGTCGAGCGTGCCACGCAGGAGGCCAAGCGACTCGGGGCGAAGCGAGCGCTCATGCTCTCCATCAGTGTCCCCGCCCACAGCACTCTCATGCGCCCCGCGGCTGAACGGCTGGCGAAGAAGCTCGATGAGGTGGCGCTCACCTCGCCCCGAATCACCTACCTTAGCGCCGCAGATGTGCAGACCCATTCCGCTCCCGAGGACATCAGGCAGCTCTTGGTGCGGCAGCTCGCATCACCGGTGCGCTGGCAGGAAACGGTGCAAGCGCTTCTGGCCCGCAATGCGCGCCAGCTCATCGAGTGTGGTCCGGGCAAGGTGCTGACGGGGCTCAATCGGCGCATCGCAGGGGCGGGCGCACACGTGCAGTGCCTGGCCATGGAGGACAGCGCCTCGATCGATGCGGCGCTCGCCAGTACCCGCGAATCGGGAGATTCCCATGCTTGAGAAGGAAACCGCACTCGTCACCGGAGCCTCGCGCGGCATCGGCCACGCGATCGCACTTGGCCTCGCCGCCGCGGGTGCCCGCATCATCGGCACGGCCACCACCGCGGAGGGTGCCGCGGCTCTGACGACCACTTTGGCGTCGCACGGATACAACGGTCGCGGCGTGGTCCTCGATGTGGCAAGCGAGGCATCGATCGATGGGCTGCTCGGGGATCTCGAGCACTCTCAGAGCATGCCGAGCGTGCTCGTGAACAATGCGGCCGTCACACGCGACATGCTGCTGCTGCGTATGAAGTCGGAGGACTGGCAGCAGGTGCTCACGACTGATCTCACCTCGGTGTTCCGCCTCTCGAAGGCAGTCTTGCGCCGCATGCTGAAGGAGCGTCACGGACGCATCATCAATCTCACCTCGGTCGTGGCGCTCACGGGTAACCCTGGGCAGACCAACTATGCAGCCGCAAAAGCGGGCATTCTTGGATTCACGAAGTCACTCGCCAAGGAAGTGGCCTCGCGGGGCATCACCGTCAATGCGGTGGCGCCCGGATTCATCGACACGGACATGACACGCGCGATGAGCGAGGAGCAGCGCGGCGCGCTGCGCGCCCAGATCCCGATGGAGCGTCTGGGGACACCGGAAGACATCGCCGCCGCGGTCGTGTTCCTGGCCTCCCCGCAGGCGGCTTACATCACCGGCGAGACCTTGCACATCAACGGCGGCCTGTACATGCAGTAGGCGGCATCGCCCGTCTGCGCGCGCCTGCGTTGGATTATCGCCACAGCGGCTCTGAAGCACTCGGAGCACTGCCACGGTGCGCGCCGGCCAGGCATCATGCGTGGCCCACGCTGCGGGGTTTCGCCAAGGAAAACAATCACTCCCAGGCCTCTCGGCTGGCAGCGGCGGAGGTGTTCCCCTACAATACCGCGCCCCGTGCCACCGCCCCGGTGCGCGCGCGGCATTATCTTCTAGAAGGACAATCGCGTAATGAGCACGGTCGAGCAGCAAGTAAAGGCCATCGTCGCCGAGCAGCTGGGCGTGAAGCAAGAACAGGTCACAAATGACGCCTCCTTCGTCGACGATCTGGGCGCGGACTCGCTGGACACGGTCGAATTGGTGATGGCTCTCGAGGAGGAGTTCGAGATCGAGATCCCGGATGAGGATGCCGAGAAAATCACGACGGTGCACCAGGCCATCGACTACATCAACGAACGCCGCAACAAGGCCTGAGGGACCTCCGGGTGCCTCCGTACCGTTGGCATTGACGGTACGCATGGGCGGATAGCCACCCACGGATTCAGCACAGGTAACGTGTGACCAAGCGTCGTGTGGTCGTGACGGGTCTGGGCATCGTCTCGCCGGTAGGCAGTACGGTGCGATCGGCCTGGGAAGCCATACTGAAGGGACAGAGCGGCATCGGCCCGGTGACCCGCTTCGATGTGTCCGCGTTTCCGGTGCGCTTCGGCGGTCAGGTACGCGAGTTCGACGTCGCTCAGTACCTCTCGTCCAAGGAAGTGCGCCGCATGGACGATTTCATGCACTACGGCGTCGCGGCCGGCATCCAGGCCGTGGCCGACTCGGGCATTGATTTCAGCAAAGTCGACAGCGCGCGCTGTGGCGCCGTGTGCGGAGCGGGCATCGGCGGGCTGTGGACGATCGAGCAAGAGTACGGCGACTATCTGAAGTCGGGCAGCCCGCGCAAGATCTCGCCGTTCTTCGTACCCGCGACCATCATCAACATGATCTCGGGGCATCTGTCCATCAAGTACGGCCTGAAAGGTCCGAACCTAGGAGTGGTGACGGCCTGCACCACGTCCACGCACGCAATAGGGCTCGGGATGCGCACCATCCAGTACGGCGATGCCGACCTCATCGTCGCCGGTGGCGGTGAGATGGCAACGACCGTCTGCGGCCTCGCGAGCTTTGCTCAGGCCAAGGCGCTGTCCACACGCAACGACGCGCCGCAGGAGGCGAGCCGGCCCTGGGATCTCGAGCGCGACGGCTTCGTGCTGAGCGACGGCGGGGGTGCCGTCATTCTCGAGGAGCTGGAGTTCGCGCGGCGCCGCGGTGCGCACATCTATGCCGAGCTCACCGGCTTCGGGATGAGTGGCGATGCGCACCACATCACGCTGCCGCCGGAGGATGGTGAAGGAGCACGGCTCGCCATGGTGAACGCCCTGGTGGATGCCAAGCTGAATCCCGCGGACGTGCAGTACGTGAACGCGCACGCCACCTCGACACCGGCGGGCGACAAGGCCGAAACGATCGCGATGAAGCGCGCTTTCGGCGCGCACGCGCGCTCGCTCGCGGTCAGCTCGACCAAGTCCATGACCGGCCATCTGCTCGGGGCCGCTGGCGTGGTCGAGGCGATCTTCTGCATCCTGGCGCTGCGTGATCAGGTTGCACCGCCGACGATCAACTACCACACGCCCGATCCCGAGTGTGATCTGGACTTCGTGCCGAACGCCGCCCGGCCGATGAAGATCGACACCGCGCTGTCGAACTCCTTCGGCTTCGGCGGCACGAACGGTACGCTGATCTTCCGGCGCTTCACCTGATTGAATCCTTTCGCGGCTCAACTGAGTCGCGGCATAGTCCGCCGATGAGAGCGCGCAGATCCGCCTCTGAACCCATCGTGCGCACGCTCGGCGTGCCACCGCAGGTGCTGCGCCACCTGGCCATCACGGACGCGCAGCATTATCCGGTGCTGTTCGAAAGCGTGGCTGCAGGGCCTCTGGGACGCTTCAGCGTGCTCGCCGCATGGCCGCGAGCGGCGCTATGGTTGAGCTCCTCGGGCCGTATCGAGGGCGAAAGCATCACGCCGCAGGACGGCGGCTTCCTGGACAACCTCGAGCGCTGGTGGCGGGCGGAGCGCCAGAGCACAGGCGCAGCGGGCGGACTGCCCTTCAGCGGCGGCTGGGCCGTGTTTCTCAGCTATGAGCTGGTGCAGGAGATCGAGCCCCGCCTCGTGCTGCCGGCGAGCGCGCTGCCGTGGCATGCGTTTGCACTGCGAACACCGTGCGCCCTGGTTCACGAGCGCGCCACGGACCGTGTGCTTGCGATCGCCGAGGCAGACCAGGACGACATCCTTCAGGTCCTGGAGCGCGATGCCCACCGCGCCGCTGCCGAGCTCAATGTCAACGCGCTCGGCGGAGGCGCGGGTGCCGCTCTGCTGAACGGACTCATTCACGAGGAGGAGCCGACGCTGTTTTTGGAGCGCGTGCGCCGTGCGCAGGACTACATTCGGGCCGGCGATATCTATCAGGCCAATCTGTCGCGCGCATGGCACATAAAGATGCCGGGCGGCCCGCAGAGCGCAGCGGCCGGCGCCAGCGCGGCAGTGCCCGAGCTCTACGCGCGCCTCTGCGCAACCAATCCCGCGCCGTTCGCGGCGCTTGCACAGTGGCGCGGCGTCTCGGTCTTGAGCTCCTCGCCCGAGCGGCTGATTCGCCTCGCGGATGACGCGGTGGAAACCCGACCCATCGCCGGCACACGACCCCGCAGCCGGCGGCCGGGAGATGATGCCATCGAAGCTGCAGCGCTCATCGCCCATCCCAAGGAGCGCGCCGAGCACATCATGCTCATCGATCTCGAGCGCAATGACCTCGGCCGTGTGTGCGAGGCGGGAACCGTGCGCGTCGATGAGCTCATGGTGACCGAGACTTACGCTCACGTACATCACATCGTGTCGAGCGTGCGTGGCCGATTGCGCCCGGACGTGACACCGATCGGCGCGCTGCGCGCGGTGTTCCCCGGCGGCACCATCACGGGCTGTCCGAAGTTCCGCTGCATGCAGATCATCGCTGAGCTTGAGGGGGAAGGGCGGGGCGCCTACACGGGCTCGCTGGGATTTCTCTCTCGCGACGGCACCATGGACCTTAATATCCTGATCCGTACGATGACGGTGCGCGGCATGGAGATCTCGCTGCGCGCCGGCGCCGGCATCGTCGCCGACTCGATCGCCGAGCGCGAGCTCGAGGAGACACGCGCCAAGGCGCGCGGGCTGCTGGCCGCGTTCGAAACCGAATGGAGCAGGGCATGAGCACGCAAGCAACCGCAGGGGTGCCGCCGGAGGCACCCGATGCTGTGTTGGTGAACGGCCAGGTGCTGCACGCCGGAGAGACCCACCATGCGGCCATCAGCGTGCTCGAGCGCGGCCTGCACTATGGTGACGGCCTGTTCGAGACGATCGCCTGCCAGCGGGGACGGCCGCGGTTGCTCGACTTTCATCTCGAGCGGCTGGCGCTTGGCTGCGAGCGGCTGCGTATCGCGTTCAATCCGTTCAGCGAGCTCAAACGCGAGATCGAGGGTCTTGCCGGGGGACAGAGCTCCACCTTGCTCAAGGTGATCGTGACGCGCGGACCTGCCACGGCGCGCGGCTACGGGGCACGGGGCGACGAACATGCGACTCGCATCACTCTGCGCTTTCCCTGGCCGCAGGAAGATTCCCGGTGCATCGAGGACGGAGTCGCCGTGCGCGTTGCGGAGCTGAAGCTGGGCGAGAATCCGCTGCTCGCCGGTCTCAAGCATTTGAACCGTCTGGAGCAAGTGCTGGCCCGCGGCGAGTGGCGCGATCCGCAGATCTTCGATGCATTGCTTTTCAGTAGCTCGGGTTTGCTCGTCTCAGGCACCATGTGCAACGTGTTCATCGTGCAGGAAAAGCGCCTGCTTACGCCGCGACTGGATCTGTGTGGCGTGGCGGGCGTTATGCGCCGTGCAGTGCTGCGCGCAGCCGCGGGCTCCGGCATAGCCGCCGCGGAGACTGCGCTCGGGCATGCAGAGCTCGACGCAGCCGATGAGATCTTCCTGACCAACGCGCGCATCGGAGTATGGCCAGTACGTGCGGTGGGTGCCCGCACTCTCGTGCCCGGGCCGATGACTCGGCGCGTGCAGAAACTGATAGAGAGCCTGCTCGAGGGACCTGCGGATGCGTAGCGGGCTCATCGTTGCGGTGCTGCTGCTCGGCGCGGCCGCGGGCGCGCTGCTCGGGGTTCGCCACTGGCTCGATGCACAGTACGCGGCTGCAGGGCCCGCGCAACAACCGACACGGGTTGTCGTTGCACCGGGCAGCGGCGTGCGCGCCGTGCTCGGACAGCTCTCCGCCGCGGGCGTACTCGCTCATCCGCGTCGTACCGAGCTCGATCTGCGCTTGCACCGCCGGCGCTTCAATCCGAAGGCCGGGGAGTACGAGATCCCAGCGCACGCGAGCGCTGCCACGATCGTGACGATGCTCGTCGAGGGACGCGTGGTGCTCCAGGCGCTCACGATCGTGGAGGGCACGACGTTTGCGGATTTTCGCCACGCTCTCGAGAACGACCCCAAGGTGCATGCCACGCTGCGCGGCAAGAGCGATGCGGAAGTGATGGCTGCGATCGGTCATCCGGGAGAGCAGCCCGAAGGACGGTTCTTCCCCGACACGTACCGCTTCGCCGCCGGCACGACGGATGCGGAGATCCTCAAGCAAGCGTACGAGCGAATGCAGCAGGTACTCACGGATGCCTGGGCCCGGCATGCCGACGTGGCACCGCTCAGCACAGCGTACGACGCACTCGTCCTCGCCTCGATCGTGGAGAAGGAAACCGGTCTTCCCACCGAGCGCCCGCGCATCGCCGGGGTGTTCTTGAGCCGGCTGCGCAAGGGGATGCGGCTGCAGTCGGATCCGACCGTGATCTACGGCATGGGCGCCCAGTATGCCGGTGAGATTCGCACGCGTGATCTACTGACGGACACCCCGTACAACACGTACACGCGCGCGGGTCTGCCACCGACGCCCATCGCCTTGCCGGGCCGCGAGGCCATCCAGGCCACCGTGCATCCCGCCGCGAACGGTGAGCTGTACTTCGTGGCGACCGGGGACGGCGATGGGGGGCATCATTTCTCCGCTACGCTCGCGGAACACAATGTCGCGGTTCAGCACTACCTGCAGCGGCTGCGCGCCCAGGGCGCGATCGCGCTGCCGTCGACCGCAACCACCAGGTCTGCACGGAGCGGGCGGTGAGTCGCGGCCGATTCGTGACGCTCGAGGGTATCGAGGGCGCCGGCAAAACGAGCGTGGCGCAAATGGTGCTCGAGTGGCTCCGGGCGCGCGACATCGCCGCCATCGCCACGCGCGAGCCCGGTGGCACCGCGCTCGCCGAGCGCGTCAGAGACATCGTGCTGCATGCGAGTGCGGAGCACATCCCACCGGCCGCCGAGACCTTGCTGATGTTTGCCGCGCGCAGCATTCATCTCGAGAACCTGATCCGTCCCACGTTGTCCCGCGGCGCGTGGGTGATCTGCGATCGTTTCACGGATGCCACGCGTGCCTATCAGGGAGCGGGACGCGGTGTCGCAGCTGAGCTCGTCGAACAGCTCGCCGCGGCCGTGCACGGCGATCTGTGGCCGGACTGCACGTTGCTGCTCGATCTGCCCGTGCCGCTCGGCCTGCAGCGTGCACGCGCGCGCGCTGCAAGCGCGGATCGCTTCGAGCAGGAGCGCGAACCGTTCTTCGAGCGTGTGCGCAGTGCCTACCTCACGCTTGCTCAGCGCGAGCCCCGGCGCATCCGCGTGATCGATGCAAGCCGGCCGCTCGAGAGCGTGCGTGCCGATGTGACCGCGATCCTGGAGAAATTGCTGTGAGCGGCAGCGAGGCGCCAGGCCAGCGCTCGCCGTCATCTTCAGTGAGCGTGCCCTGGCTCACAGACAGCATGGCAGCGCTCAAAGCGGCGCAAGCCGCGGGCAGAATGCCGCACGCGCTACTCATCCAGGCAGCCGAGGGTAGTGGGGGCTCGCTGCTTGCCAACTGGTGTGCGCAGCTGGTGCTGTGCACCTCGGCAGCACCACCCTGCGGGCAGTGCCAGGGATGTCGGCGTGCCGCCGAGGAGCGCCATCCCGACCTGCTGCTCGTGCGCCCGCTGGAGGACTCACAGCAGATAAGGATAGAGCAGGTACGCGAGCTCGGCGCCGAGCTCGCCCTGAGCAGCCACCAGGGTGGCTACAAAGTAGCCATCATCGAGCCAGCGGACACGCTCAATCGTTTCGCCGCGAACTCGCTGCTGAAAACTCTCGAGGAGCCTCCGCCGCGCACTCTCCTGGTGCTCGTGGCTGCGCAGCCCTCGAGACTGCCGGCGACACTCACGAGTCGCTGTCAGCGCGTGCGGGTGCGTGCGCCCGCCCGAGCGCAGAGCCTTGACTGGCTGCAGAGCGTACGCGGATCCGGGGATTGGGATGCCGTGCTCGATGTGATCGGCGAGGCACCGTTCGCGGCTGCCACACTCGATCCCACGGCTGTTCGCAACCTGCGCACCGATGTGGTGCGCACCGTCGAGGAAATCCGCGGAGGCCTGGCCGATCCCGTCACTGCCGCCGAACGCTGGAGCCGCTCGGAGCTGCCGCTGCGGCTCGCATGCCTTGAGAACTGGCTCACGGAATGCATCCGGCAGAGCCTCGCCGGCTCCGCGGGAGCTGCAGAAGTGCGTGCTGGCGCGCACCAGCGCGGCGCGGATTTTGTCATGAATACGCCGGCCCTGTTCGGGCTTCTCGACCGAGTACGCGAGCTGAAGGCGGCGCTCCCCACGCCGATAAACCGCTCGCTTGCGCTCGAGAGCCTGCTACGATCAGTGCGAACTTGATTCCTCGGACGTGAAAACAGAAATGACTGGGCGGATCGGCGGCAATAAACCAGGACTGTTGACGCTCACCATCAAGGACAAGAGCGCCCTGTATCTCGCCTACATGCCTTTCGTGCGCAACGGCGGGCTCTTCATTCCCACCAACAGCAACTATCGCCTCGGTGACGAGGTGTTCATGCTGCTGAACCTCATGGGCGAGGACGAGAAGCTGCCGGTCGCCGGGCGCGTGATCTGGGTGACCCCGAAGGGCGCTCAGGGTAAGCGCACTGCCGGCATCGGCGTGCAGTTCAGCGATCAGGACCGCGGACAAACGCAGAAGAAGATCGAGACCTATCTCGCCGGCGCACTCTCCGGGGACAAGCCGACGCATACGATGTAGCCCACGGGCAGCTCGCGCCGCTTCTCGCTCTTTAGCCTCGGCGTTTTCATTGTAGGGTCAGGACCATAGGCGCGATTTCGCGCTCTTGGGGCTGCAAATCACACGGGTCTGCCAACCGCCAATAGGACCTTCAGCCGATAGGCGTGGTTGTCACCAAGGAGCCTCAATGCGTCAAGACGCCTGAGTCGATCTAGGAGATACCCGGTGACAACCGCACAAGAGGCACGAACCATTGCAGTCGAGGCCTACCTCTATTTCTATCCGCTGCTCTCGATGGAGCTGACACGCAGGCAGTGCACGAATGGGCCATCGGGAAAGATGCCGGGGCAGGGCCCGCACAACGCCTTTCAGAGCTTCAAGGAGTTCCCCGCGGGGGACTTCAAGACCGTCGTGCGGCCGAATTTCGACACGCTGTATTCCAGCGCATGGCTCGATCTTACGCAGGAGCCAATGGTCATTTCCGCGCCCGATACCGGCGGGCGCTACTACATGCTGCCAATGCTCGACATGTGGACTGACGTGTTTGCCTCGCCTGGCTCGCGCACCACAGGAACGGCAGCGGCGGATTTCCTGCTGACTCCTCCTGGCTGGAATGGCACGGTCCCGAGTGCGTTGACGCGCATTAGCGCCCCGACACCTTACGTGTGGATCATTGGGCGGACGAAGACTGACGGGCCATCAGACTACGCTGCCGTCCACACGATCCAGGCGCGCTACAAGATCACGCCCCTATCGCAATGGGGCAAGCCGCCGGTATCCGTCGCAGGAAATATCGATCCGACAGTGGACATGCACACCCCGCCCAAGGTGCAGGTCGACTCGATGCCGGCCGGAAAGTACTTCGCACACGCAACTGGGCTCTTCAAGGTGAACCCGCCCCACGCCACCGACGAACCCATCGTCGCCCGCATGAGAAGAATCGGCATAGAGCGCGGCAAGAGCTTCGACATCGATACGCTCGATCCGGCAATTCGCGAGGCGCTGACACAAGCTCCTAGAGAGGCTCAGAAGCTGATGGCAGCCAAGCTGCCGACCCTTGCGCGAGTGGTGAACGGCTGGCAGATGAACACCGACACGATGGGAGTGTATGGCAACTACTATTTGAAGCGGGCGATCGTCGCACGCGAAGGACTTGGCGCGAATCTGCCGGAGGATGCGGTATACCCGCTCAATCTGGGAGACCAGGAGGGAAAGCCGCTTGATGGGAGCAACCGGTATGCGCTCCATTTCGACAAAGGGGAGACACCGCCCGCGGATGCGTTCTGGAGTGTCACCCTTTACGACAACGACGGATTTCAGGTCCCCAACGCGCTCAATCGATTCGCGGTGAGCAGTTGGATGAACCTCAAACAGAATGCCGACGGATCACTCAACTTGTACATTCAGAACGAGAGTCCGGGGAAGGACGAGGAAGCGAACTGGCTGCCGGCTCCGCGGGGCGCGTTCAACCTGACCATGCGCGTCTATGGGCCCAGGGCACAGCTGCTCACGGGTGAGTGGACTCCGCCGCCGGTCACGCGCGTGAAGACGGCCAGCTAACGTACCCCCACAGCAGCCCGCGCGCACGTCTCTACGATCCATGCACCGATCGCGGCGCTGCCGCGAGGATGACGCCTTCGCTGAGAGCACGCCGCGCCAGCTCTGGGGGCGTCGACACGTGAAAAAATCTCGGCGTCAGCCGCGACGATTCATGTAATCGACGCATCTAAAGAAACATTGGAGCGTTAGAAGGGTGTCGAGTGGTTCAAGCGTCCGTGTAGGAGATTGAAATTGAATCGCGTAAATTCATTCGTTGCCGTTGTAGGTGCCCTGATGCTGCTTGGCGGTAGCGCGGTCGCCTCGAGCGCACAGGCCGCCAGCGATGCCGAGATCACCGATCAAGTGACCGGGGCGCTTCGGCAGGTCGATCCGAATCTGGGGCGCGTACAAGTCGAGACCAAGGACGGAGTCGTGACCTTGAGCGGTCAGACGAGCCCGGGCCTGGCCGCTAAAGCCTTGAAAGCAGCGCAGCGCGTGCAAGGCGTGACCAAGGTACGTAACCAGATGTCCGTGATGCAGTGAGTCGTCAGGCGCGACGAGTGGCGCGGCTATCTGGGAGCACTTGCCGCGGACGCGGCGGGGTTCGCAGCGGCGGGTGGGGCATCTGAGTTCCAGGTATCGCGGACCATCAGCCACTTGCCGTCCTTGCGCTGGAACACCGCGAGCGTCTTGCCGCTCTCAACCGTCGCACCCGACTTGTCGGTAACGGTGTAGGTGTCGCCTTGCCAGGCGAGATCACCTGCTAGACCGACGTCGCTTCTGGCACCCTCGACCACGGTGAGTCCCGCGCCCTGCATATCCGCACGTTGCTTCGTGAAGAAGTCGCGGATGGCCGCGCTACCGCGTGCCGCGGGCGCATTGGGTGCCTGCACCACCGCATCATCCGTGTAAAGCGACGCGAGGGCGTCCATATCCCCGCTGTTGAAGGCCTTATACCAGCTGTTGCCGCTGGCCCTGATGGCTGTCTCGTCCGCGGCCGTGGTATCCGGCGCTGTACTCTGCGTACAGGCGCTCAACACCGCACAGCTTGCAATCAAGACCACCGATAGTCTGTTCATCAAGGCTCTCCCGTTCATGCCGCACTGACTCGTGGACTTTTCGTTACTTGTGACGAAAGCTCGGCGGAGCATACTCCCACCGCAATGACGAGATATTCCATCTCCATGCTCGCCACGGCTGCGGTTGCCGCCTGCCGGTTACTGACCGGCGAGGTCGCCGCGCAGGGTGTGAGCAAGCCGCGGGCCGCGGACTCGGAGACCCTTGCCGAGGTGCAGGTGACGGCTCCGCGACTGATGGACCGGCGCACTTTGGACCACGTGATCGTGCCGCTCTTCGTGGAATCGCACGGCGAGCCGAGCGTCACCATCAACCAGATCGGGCGCTGGCGGGAGGGGCTCTGTCCGACCACGACCGGTTTGCTGCCCGATTTCAATGCGTTCGTATCACGCAAAGTGCTAGCCGTCGCAGGCAGCGTGGGCGCACCCGCGCCCGTGCGCATCGGGAAGTGCACGATCAACGTCGAGATCGCATTCACGCCCACCCCGCAGCAACTGCTGGATCACATCGCAAAGAGCTACCCGCGCCTGCTCGGAATGCAGCAGGGCCGGCGCATCACGCGCGCCGTACAGGCCTGGTATCTGACCGGTACGCGCTCGATGATCGGGGCGCAACGTCCCGTTGCCGGTCTCAACGGGCCGAATATCGATGCGCAAGCAGCCACCGCTCTCTCACCCATCATTAACGGGGTCCAGGCCGACTCGGAATTCGGCTCCGGGCTCGGGGGCCTCGGTCCCTCGGGGATGGCGGGCAGTCATCTCAGCAAGGGCCTCAGCAGCGAATTCCTGCATGTGCTCGTGATTGTCGATGCGGGGGCAGTGGCCGAGCACCCGCTGGGCGCGGTCTCGGACTACATCGCGATGCTGGCACTGACGCGGATGGCCTCGCTGGACACCTGCAGCGCGCTGCCGAGCATCATCGACCTGTTCTCAGCCACCTGCAGAATGCGAGCGCCGCCCGATGCGCTCACACAAGCCGATGCCGCCTTCCTGAAGGCACTCTATGCGTCGGACTTGGAGCAGAACCTCAACATCGAGCGGGGCGACCTGCACGATCGGATGCTGACGGGACTGACGGGCCACTAGGGCAGGGCGCTCATTTGCGCCGCGAGCCGCAGCGCGACTGCCTTGCGCGTTCAGCCGCTGCGGCGCAGTGCGACGCCACCGCTCGTGAGGCCGCCCCGTAGCACGTAGGCATCGAAGCCGCGCTCGACGAGAATGTAGGCGGCGGCGGAGCTGCGCCGGCCGGTGTCGCAATACACGACGTACGGCGTGTTGCGATCGAGGGAGGACAGCTTCAAGCGGATGAAATACAGGGGAATGTTGAGCGAGTCCTCGATGGCCAGGTTCTGATGCTCGCTCGGCAGGCGCACGTCGAGCCACTTGCCGCCGCGCGCGACCACCTCCCGCGCCTGCTCATAGCTCACCCACTGCAGCAGCGGCTCGTTCATGAGCTCGCGAAAGTCCTGCTTAGCAAGGCGCATAAGCACGCCATCGCTCACCATAGTGATGGTGGCGTTGCGCTTCGCCTCCGCGATCAATGCCTCCTCGCCGAAGGTGTCGCCTACGGTGAGCTCGGCGAGCTTGATGCCCTCTTTGTTGAGCGGCGTCTCGCGCGTGACGGCGCACTTGCCGCTGACGATCACGTAGAAGTAATCGCCCTCGTCGCCCTGCTTGATGACGACCTCGCCCGTGCGGTAGGGCACGCGCTGCATGCGCAGAAAGATCGCCTGGATGTTCGCTGGAGGTATGCGATGAAAGGACTTGGTCTGCAACAGTGTCGTCATCCAGTCATCGCCGCTCGCTCCTGCGAGCTGCTGTTGCAGCTCCTCGACCTCGTAGGTGCCCGTCTGATCCCAGGTGATCATCACATCGAGCAGCTCGCTGTCGATCGCCAGGTAGCTGATCTCGTCGACGGCACGTGCGCTCAAGCGGCGTGGTAGCTGGGGCGAGAGGGGATTGCGTGCATCGGCCGTGCCGCCGCGGATCATGCCGACCGTGCGCTCCCCCTCACGCAGCTCGACGAGACCGCCGACCAGCCACACCGTGCGCCGGTCCGTGTCGCCTTCTTTGAACAGGTAGCGCCCCGCCGCCATGCTGCGGATGGTGACCTTCTTCGCGAGTGCGGCAATGTTTTCGCGCTTCAGACCGTCCAGGGGCGTGAAGTTCTTCAGCACTTGGACACTGGCTTCGCGTTCTTCGATCATTGCCTTGTGAATCAATGACTTTTGATGCGGCGCAACGACCAAATGTTAACACAGCAGCCTCATCGCCCCGGAACGCTGTTCACGGTTTTCCATGCGTCTCCAAGGCACTCCAGCCCGCGTCGGGAAGGAAACGAGAACCGTATCGCCCCGCGAGCTGCCGCAGTCGTGCGATGACCGTCGCAATGCCACGCTGCCGGGCATAGGCGATCGGGCCGCCGCGGAAGGGCGCAAAGCCAGTACCGAGAATCACGGCTACATCGAGCAGATCGGGCTCCGCGACCACAGTGTCGCGCAAGCAGGCAACGGCCTCGTTCACCATCGCGAGAATCAGCCGGTCCTCGAGCTCCGGCGGAATCGCGCCTTGCGCCGGAGGCTTCACCGCCTTGCCGTCTCGCCATGCGTAGAATCCCTCGCCGCTCTTGCGTCCGAGCTTCTTGGCCGCGACGAGCTGTTTGAGCCGCGTGAGGTCGGGCGCCGCGCGCCCGAGCTCCGACGCGATGATCTCGCCAACGTGACTCGCCGTGTCGAGTCCGACGATATCGGCAAGCTCGATGGGTCCGACCGGCATGCCGAAGCGCACCGCGGCGTCGTCTATTGTTGCAAGCGCGATACCCTCTTGAGCCGCGAACATCGCTTCGTTGAGGTACGGCATGAGCACGCGGTTGACGACGAAGCCGGGCGCGCTGCGACACGGCAGCGGTACCTTGTCCAGCCGGCGCGTGAAGTTGAGCGCCCCTTGCACGATCGTCGCGTCGCTCTGCCGTGAGTGCACGACCTCGACGAGCGGCATCTGGGCCACCGGATTGAAGAAATGCAGGCCGACGAGACGCTCCGGCCGCGCGAGCCGGGCGGCGAGCGGCTCGAGCATCAGGCTCGATGTGTTGGTGGCAAGCAGCGCCTCGGGCTTCATGCGCGGCTCGAGCGTCGCATACAGCTCGCGCTTGGCGTTGAGGCTCTCGAAGATCGCCTCGATCACTACGTCGGCTTCTGGGACACCATCTCCCGCGACATCGGCGCGCAGGCGCCCGCTCGCAAGCGCCGCCTGCGCCGGATCACGCAGACGCCTCGCGAAGAGCTCGCGCGCACGTTGCAGCGCAGGCTCGACGAACTCCGCCGCGCGGTCCTGGAGCGTGACCTGCAGGCCGCGCAGCGCGCACCAGGCAGCGATGTCGCCGCCCATCACGCCGGCACCGATCACGTGCACGCGCTCGAAGGAGGCGCCGCCCTTGGCGCCCAGCGCCTTCAGCCGGTCCTGCAGCAGGAACACCCGCACCAGATTGCGCGCCGTCTCGGTCCTGAAGAGCTCTGCAATGGAGCGCGCCTCGGCAAGGTAGGCAGCCTCGCCATGCGCGCCGTAGCGCGACCACAGCTCGACGATCGCGTACGGGGCAGGGTAGTGCTCGCGGCGCGCGCGGCCTGCGAGCTGGCGCAAGAGGGCGGAGCGCACCAGGGGTCGCAGGAGCGGCAGGCCTAGCAGCCGCTCGGTGAGCGGTGCGGTGCGCCGCGGGGGTGCGCGCAGCACGAGCTCGCGCGCCGTCGACTCGAGCTCGCTCGCGGGCACCAGCCGATCGACCAACCCGATGCGCAGCGCCTTGTCGGCGCGCACCGCTCGCCCCGTGAGCATCACCTCCATCGCCGGTCGCACGCCGAGCAGGCGTACCGAGCGAACGGTGCCCCCGAACCCAGGGTGGATGCCGAGCTGCACTTCGGGCAGTCCCAGCGCGAGCGACGCATCACCCACCGCTACTCGGTACTGACAGGCGAGCGCAAGCTCGAGCCCGCCGCCGAGGGCAAAGCCTTGGATGGCCGCTACCGTCGGACAGCCCAGCTCTTCGAGCTGATCGAGTACGCGCTGGCCGGAGCGCGCGAGCTCAAAACCCTCCTCGGCATCTCGCAGCACCGTGAATTCCTTCACGTCGGCGCCGGCGATGAACCCGCCGCGCTTGCCAGAGCGCACCACGAGCCCGCGTGGCGGTGCGGCTGCGAGCGTCATGAGGTGCGCGCCGAGCTCCTGCAACACCACACGCGAGAGCACGTTGGTCGAGGTGCCCGGCTTGTCGAGCGTCAGCCAGACGATCCCATCATCGTCCCGCCTCATCTGCCATGAGGTTTCCGCGTCGCCGGCAGCCCTCCCTGTGCCATGCGCCATCAGGCGGCCGTCCTGCGCAGCGCATCGAGATCCACCTGGAAATCACACACGAGCGGACGGTGATCGGAGAAGCGCACGTCGGGCACGCGAAACTGCGTCACCTCGATGCCGGCGCTCACGAGAATGAAGTCGAGCTCGATGCGCGGCACTCGGGCCGGAAAGGAGGGGAGGCCCGCGGCGTTGGCACTGCGGAGCTCCGTCGCCCGCATGAACAAGTAGATCTCGTGCGTTCCCCAGAAGGTGTTGAAGTCCCCGGCGACGATCACCGGCTTGTGCGAGCGCATGATCAGATCGTGCAGCGAGCGCAGCTGCGACTGGCGCTGGCGATACTTGAGCGACAGATGCACCAGGAACACGCACACTTGCTCGAGCTCCAGCTCGATGATGAGGCGCTTGATGCCGGTCTCGAAATAATGAAAGCGTGCGCCGGCGACATGCGGAGCGGACAAGAACGCGTTGGCCTGCTTGCGCACGATCGGCACGAACTGATTGATGGAGCTCGTGCCGTATTTGCACTCGTAGGTGGAGTAGTGACCGAGCTCCTGGGCGATATGCTCGGCCTGATTGAGCATGCCGGTGCGAATCGAGCCCGTGTCTACCTCGATCAGGCCGACGATGTCCGGATGCTCGGCCCGCACGAATTCGGTGATCCCCTTGAGCACGCGGCGGTTGCTGCGCAGGTAGCCCGCGCCGGGAACGGGAAGATGGAATGCCGGCCCGGTGCCAGTGGCATAACGGATGTTATAGACAAGTAGACGCAACGTGCCCCTGCCGTAGGATTAAGTTGAAGTAGCGGCATTCTACTATCGAATGCCGCAAATCCCCGATGCACCGCAGCGCCGGCACTTCCGACTTGGCCGTGCCCTGCAGGCTGTGCGAGACTCAGGCGGCGGACCCCACCGCTCGCTCGGCTGGCAAGGACAGGCAATGTCCCAGGCGAATCCCATCCGTATCTTCGTGACGCATGTGTGGGAGCGCAACGACGACTATCTGCGCGTGTTCGAGTATCTCGAGAGCTCACGCAACTTCTACTACCACAATTGCAGCACGCCCGAGCAGGCGCCCGGCGGCGACAAGGAGGCATTGAAGGAGGATCTGCGCCGCCAGATCGCCACTGCGGAGGCCGTCATCGGCTTACCGAGCCTCTATCAGCGCCATCGTGAGCTCGCGACTTTCCAGCTGCTTTACGCGCAGGCCTGCCAGAAACCGGTCATCCTCATGAAGAGCTTCGGCGCTCAGGTGGCGGTGCCAAAGGAGCTCGCAGACCTGGCGAACGAGCTGATCGACTGGGATGAGCGTGCGTTGGTGGATGCGGTGCGGCGTCAGGCGCGTCACGAGGAAACGACGCGCTGGGATGTCATCGAGTTCAAGCTCGATTGAGCGTAGCTGGGCGCGCGCCGGAGCGCGCAGGGTTACGAGCTGCGTGCCTCGGCGAGATAAAGCGGAATTACCTGTGCCGTCTTGGTGTGACGGCTGCCGCCCGGCGGCAGCGCGGCGAACATGCGCACGAGCATGTGCGCAATGCTCTCCGCTTCATCGTTCGACATCTTGCGCAGCGTCGCGCGCAAGGCATCCTCGCTGCGCAGCAGCGGTGGCTCGCGTGTCAATGTGCTGCTGACGGTGTGAAAGTCCGCGCGGATCTCCTCTGGCAGATCCTCGGCCGCAAGATCCGCGAGATGATTGCGGTACGCCTCAGCCAACCTGTCCTTGATGTGGCCCGAGCGCGCGAGCGCGAGCAGCGCGCCTTGGAATTTCTCCCGTGCAGTGCTCATCAGGAGCCTCATATTTGATGCGGCCTCGAGGCGTGCCGGATTCGGGACCCGCCAGCGTCCTGCGGCCTTAGTGCATCGTGTTCTTCTGGTTGTTAAGAATGCTGATGGTTCAATCGAGTGGAGCCGAAATATAGCGCAACCTCTAGGAAAAACAACAATCACGATGCGTACGTGACCGGTAAATTGCAGCGATTTCGAGGAGGGCGGGAGCCCAAGCTTGGTCACGATAAGGTTGAGAAGGGTGAGGTAAGTTGTTGATAGTTATGAGTTATGAGTTATGAGTTGTGAGTTATGAGTTGTGAGTTATGAGTTGTGAGTTATGAGTTGTGAGTTATGAGTTGTGGGTCGAAGGTACCGAGGTTGTACTGAGCCGGAGAGCTTTCATGTCCCACACAGATCTGGACGCACGTGCGAGCGAGCGCATCGCTGCCCTGGAAAGCGAGCTGCTGGGGCTGCGTCAGCGGGTGCTGCTTCTCGAGGATCGCAACGAAGTCGTCAATCTGCAGCGCACCTATGGCTACTACCTCGACAAGGCGCTGTTCGATGAGCTGCTCGCGCTTCTGACCGAGGATGTGTCGCTCGAGTACTCGGGACGCGGGGTCTATCTCGGCAAGGCACGGGCACGCAAGCTCATGCAGATGATGCCTGGCGGACAGGGTGGGCTCGCGGCTGGGATGTTGCAGAACCATATGCAGCTGCAGGGCGTAGTGCATTTGGCACCGGATGGGCGGAGCGCCCGGGGTCGCTGGCGCGCCTTCATCATGATGGGCTCGGCAGACGGGCAGGCCGCCTGGCAGGAAGGGATCTACGAGAACGAGTATCGCAAGGAGGCGGGCATCTGGAAGATCAGCAAAGTGCACTTCTACTGCAACGTGAATGCAGACTATGAGACCGCCTGGGCCAAGGCACCCCGCGGTGTGCCCGGAATCAGCAGCGCGATGCCCCCAGATCTGCCGCCGTCAGATCCTGATTATCGGCCGTATCCGGCGGCCTACGTCCCGCCCTTTCACTACCCGAACCCAGCGCGCGCAGCGCCCTAGCGGCGCAGCCTGTGACGCTGCCGGCAGAAACGCCAGGGCATTTCGCCAGGACTGGACACCTGGCGTATCATCCGAGCGTGCTACCGTGAGGCTGAGTGGAACGTGGACTTATTCGCACCGCGACATCTGCTGATCATTCTGGTCATCGTGCTGCTCGTGTTCGGCACCAAGAAGCTGAAGTCGATCGGCTCGGACCTGGGCTCTGCCGTGCGCGGCTTCAAGGACTCCATGCGCGACGCGGAGCAGGAACCCACCGAGACTCCGCCGTCCGAGCCCAAGCAGCTTGCGAACTCGGACAAGCCCGCCGAAAAGACTGCCGCCGACAAGGCTGCCGCGGACAAGAAGACCGCGGCCTGAGGGCTTCGTCGCCGGGCCGCCAGGCTAGCCGGCCACCGGCAGGGTGACGTGCACGGTCAAGCCGGCGTCGGCATTGTTCTCCGCCCAGAGCCGGCCGCCATGCGCACGCGCGATCTCGCTGCAGATTGGCAACCCGAGCCCCATCCCGTTCGGCTTGGTTGAGAAGAACGGCTCGAACATGCGCTCGAGATTTTCCGGCTCCGCGCCAGCGCCCTGATCGCGCACGCGCAGCTCCACCTCCTGCTCGCAGGGGATGGTCGCGACGAGCAGATCGCGATTCTTGCAGCTGTCGTGGCTGACGGCCTCCGCGCCGTTCACGATCAGGTTCAGGATCACTTGCTGCAGCTCCACCGCATCGCCCATGACGTCCGGCAGCTGCTCATCGAGCTGCATCACGAGCCGCACGCGTCGCGTCATGAGATCGCTGCGCATGACGCGCGCAACCTCCCGCACGAGCTGATTGAGATCGATGCGCCGGCGCGGGCGGCGCTCCTTGCGCAGCAGACTGTTGACACGCTGGATGACGTGCGCGGCGCGCCCGCAACTCTCTACGATGTCATTAAGGCAGGCCAGCATGGCCGGCACGTCGATCTCGCCCGCCGCCAGAAAGCTCAACGCGGCTTCCGCATTGGCGGACATGGCCGTGACGGGCTGCAACAGCTCGTGCGCCAGGGATCCCGTCAGCTGGCCCATGAGGGCGACGCGGCTTGAATGGGTGAGCTCGAGCCGCAGCTGATCGATCTCCAGCTGCGCGCGGGTGCGCTCGGATAGATCATGTATCTGGGAGACGAAATACAGCGGCCGGCCGAGCGCATCCCTGACGAGCGAGACGCTGAGCAGTGCAAAGATAGTGTGCCCGTCTTTGTGGATGTAGCGCTTCTCAAGCTCATAGTGGTCGATGTCGCCCCCGAGTGCGCGACGCAGATACTCGAGGTTGGACGAGAGGTCGTCCGGGTGCGAGATCGCCTGAAAAGTCGTGTCCCGCAGCTCCTCCTCGGAGTAGCCGAAAATGCGCGTGAGCGCCTGGTTGACCTTGAGCCAGCGGCCCTCGGGCGAGACGAGCGCCATGCCGATTGCGGCGTTGTCGAAGGCGCCACGAAAGCGCTCCTCGCTCTCGCGCAGTTGCCACTGGCTCAAGCGCAGGGAGATCTCGGCCCGCTGGCGCAGCATGGCGCTCGCGAAGATCTCTCCGACCATCGTCATCCTCTGCACCATGCCATCCGTCCAGGTGCAGTAGCGACGCGTCGAGACCAGCGCCAGCACCCAGATGCTCGAGCCCGTCGCGAGGGGAATGCTCAGCACGGACTTGGCCCCGATACGCATTGCATGCTCGCGCTCCGGGGCGGCACAGGCCGGAATCTGTTCGGGCACACGCGACCAGACGATGGGCACGCCGCGGCGGTACTGCCGCGTAAGCCACGGATAGCGGTGCCGCAGCAGCTCGCTCTCGGGTGGTCCCATGCCCGCCGCGCAGTGGAAGTACTGGCATGTGATGCTGCCACCGCTTCCGGACTGTTCCCAGAAGCTGCAGCGGTCGACCTGCATGAACTGCGTCAGCCGGCGCAGCCAGATCTCGATCTGGCGATCGAGGTCATCGATCGGGGCCTTGAGAAAGGCGGCGGACAGCTGCAGCAGGAAGGATTCCAGGCGGAAGCGATAGGAGAGTCCGCGAAAGCCCTGCACAGCCTCCGCCGGCGAAACCGATGACACGCGACGACGCGGCGCGGCTTGCATTCGTCAGCTCTCTCCCTGCCAAGCTTTCTAGCTGCGAAAGGAAATGAGCCTCTTTACTCCGGCGAGCGCATGAGTCAAATAGGACCAAGGGGCCTTGTGCCCAGCGTGCAAGCTTGGGGGCTGAGCCGCGAGCTAAGGCCGCAGCTGCGGTTGTGCCCTCAGGTCATTGGTCGTTCAGCCTATCGGCTGTGCAACGCGCCCTGAATACGCACATGCGCATAATGTATATTATGTTTAATTAGGAAAGGATGCCGAGGCGCTGCGCGATTCAGAGCGGCAGTCCGCGGCCCGTCGCGCAGTCCTCCAGGTCGCGATGGACCCTACGCGGATCTCCCAGGTACGGGCGTGCACGCGCTTCATGCGACGCGCTGCCACAGCGACATGCCACCGTGCTGTCAGCTTGCGCGCTTTATATAGGCTTCGTAGGTCAGGATGACGCCGATCACGAAGAGCGTGAGTAATGACCCGTACAACACCGGAGCGTGCTGCAGGATTTGGCGTGAGTTGACGGGCGCGAGCATACGAGCCAAGCCGGCAAGGGTCGCGAGCCAGCCGATGAGCGTTATGAGGACCGACCAGTGTGGAGACCAACGGTTGTGGATGCTCAGAATCACCAGTCCAGCAACGAATACGAGGACACCCTGGATGTAGAGGCTGCCCACGGGTTCCGGCCCGGCGGGTGCGATCAACGAGCCTGCGTTGATCCATCCCGTAACCGCGACAGCGGTCAGCGCAGGTCCAAGTAGCCTGGCGAGCGCCCTTGGCCGTTCCAAGGGCACGTTGCTGGTACCGCCTTTCGCAACGGGGGGCGCGGTGTGGACGCCGCCCGCGCCAGCCCCCGTGTTCTGGGTATCCTCTGATCCGCCCAAGATGTAGTTGGCCACATCAAACCGCGTGACCTTGTGGCGGTTCAGCAGCTCGACGGCGTAACTCTGCTTCTCGCTAAAGATCGCGACCAGGACGTTGGCAACCCCGACCTCCTTCTTGCCGCTCGACTGCACGTGGAATACTGCCCGCTGCAGCACGCGCTGAAATCCCAGTGTCGGCAATACCTCGCGCTGCGGGGACTCATCCAAACGCGGTATCCCCTCCATGTGCGCCCGGAGCTCCTGCGTGAGCTGCTGCGGGTCGGCCCCTATGGCCCCCAGTATTTCGCACACTTTCGCAGCAGCGAGGAGCGCGAGCAATAGATGTTCGAGGCTCAGGAACTCGTGGTGCGCCTCACGGGCATGATGAAATGCATCGTTGAGACAATGTTCCAACTCACTAGATAGCACGTGCCCTCGACCTTGCCGCCCCGCACCTCGGGGCGTTGCGTCCCGCAAGCTTGACTGTAGCACGGTACGTTGCACGGCTCTGGCGGCAGCCAAGGGGCCGCCGTGGCCCGACGAATCGAGCTCGCGCCTCGAGCTTTGCGATGCACGTTTCCTGCTGATCCGTAGCCATGGCCGTTGACCGCAGCAAGCGATCACGACTCGTCCTGTATGTCGCCGCGGGTGCCAACCTTGCGATCGCGGCGACGAAGTTCGTGGTGGCCGCACTCTCCGGCAGCTCCGCGATGCTCTCCGAGGGCTTCCACTCGCTGGTGGACATCGGCAACGAAGCGTTGATCCTGGTTGGGATAGGCCGCAGCCGGCGCGCGGCGGACCGGAACTTCCCCTTCGGCTATTCGCGGGAGCTGTACTTCTGGTCTTTCATCGTCGCGATGCTCTTGTTCGGCGGTGGCGGGGGCATGTCGATTCTGCAGGGCGTCACGCGGCTGCGCCACCCGATCCGGCTGGGGCCTCCCTTTTGGTCCTACATCGTGATTGGCGCCGCGGCGATCTTCGAGGCCATCTCATTCATCAACGCGCTGCAAGAGATGCGCGGACGGCCGATTCCGGGGGCGTTGTGGGAGAAGATCCATCGCAGCAAGGATCCCTCGCTTTTCACCGTCCTGATCGAAGACTTCGCAGCGCTTCTGGGGCTTGCGGTCGCCGCGCTGGGCGTGTACCTGACGCATGCCTACCATAATCCTGCCTTCGACGCCGGAGCCTCGATCCTCATCGGGCTCATCCTCTGCCTCGCGGGCTGCGCCCTTGCTTATGAGAGCCGGGGCCTATTGCTGGGAGAGAGCGCCAGTCCGGCGATCGTGGCGGACATCTGCCGGATCGTGGGGAATGATCGGCGCGTAAGTGTCGTTCGAGCACCGCTCACCATGCAGCTTGGCCCCAACGACATCTTGTTGAACCTCGATGTTGAATTCCGCGAGGGAATTTCCGCTCGCGATCACGTGCAGGCGATCCGCGACATCGAAGACGAAGTGCGGCGACGGCATCCGAGCATCCGCCGGATCTTCATCGAGGCGCGGTGATCTGCATCGAGGCGGTGATGCGTTGTGCCCTATTCTTGCAGCGCGGGCCCGCGCCCCGCGGGATATACCTTCTCCCACTCACGTCCGTTGACCGCTGTGATCACGAGTTTCTCGACCGTACCCTCGTCCAGGCATCGGGCATTGACACTGAAACCGTCCGGGTGCGAGCGCGGCACGTAGAACGACTTGATGCCGCAAACCGCGCAGAACAGGTGCTTCGCGGTGCGCGTGTTGAACTGGTACGTCGTCAGCGCCTCGGCGCCTTGCAGGAGCCGGAAGCGCGACTGCGGCACGGTGAGATGCAGGTAACCGGCTTTGGCGCAGATCGAGCAGTTGCAATCCGAGACCTCGAGGATGCTCGGTGCGACCACCTCGAAGCGGATGCGGCCACAGTGGCAGCCACCGCGGTGAGTGATCATGTGTGTCTCCTTCAGCGCCTCCGGAACGCTAACCCACCGGCCTCTGCGCTGCGGCGCCTGCCAAGCCAATGACGCCCGCGACGTTCATGCTATCGACCATCGACGAGGGAATCAGAATGGTCGCGCCGCGCTCCTTCGTCGTTTCGTAGATGATGTTCATCGCGCGCAG
>Ga0335077_10001324_pt1 | contig 29324 bp, 24 predicted proteins | sample Lox_Sample_31_FD_207151 | JGI IMG/M metagenome (GOLD analysis project Ga0335077, IMG submission 207151) | Soil microbial communities from Loxahatchee National Wildlife Refuge, Florida, United States - Lox_Sample_3.1 | ecosystem: Environmental > Terrestrial > Soil > Wetlands | place: USA... | reverse complement strand
GTGCGGGAAAGCCGGTCGACCGCAGCGGTGAGCATCTTGTCGAGATCAGTTTCTGCGCTCAGCTCGCGCCCGAACTCAACGAGGGTGTGGCGGTAATCGTAATTCGTGCGATAGAAGTAGCGATCGATTCGTTCCTGGATCCACTTTCGTACTGGGTCTGCAAGGAAGGCGGTGATGACAATCGCCAACACCAAGCCGGTTGTGCCTGCGCCCGGAATGCGCGTGTGTACTAACTCGCCCACGAGCGCGATCACTGTGAAATACGCGCCTGCAATCGCGACCGCCGCCAGCGTGTATGCCATTCCGCGCTTGAAGATCAGGTCCACATCCATCAGCTTGTAACGGAAAATGGCGTAGCCAAACGTCAAAGGAAGAATGCCCAACGAGACCACGGAGGCCTTAATGGGCTCGAGGCCGAGGGCGGGAAATACATAGGGCACGACATATAGCAGAGTGAATGGCGCAATGGCGAGAACCGTGCCACGCGTGAGCCACTTCAGTTGCTGGCGAACGATGGGTCGTTTGGCTTGACTGTAGCTACGCACCAGGACCGCAGCCGAGGTGACGAAATACACGGCAAGGTAGGCCATCCATAGGCGGTCGATGCGGGACAGTAGAGCGTCACTTGCGCGCGAAAACGCAAACGCCGACGCGTGATAGGCGACCAAAACCAGTCCCGGGACGTAGATGGCTGGAACCAGCCAGCGGTTCTTTCGGACGGTTTCGGACCGATCCGGGAAGGTGAGTACAAAATGCAGCAGCAGAGCTGGCTGGAGCATGTTGGCTGCGACGTTGCCCCAATAAATCGTCCAGTCGAATGAGTTCAGTTTCCCGGTGAAATGGAACGAGCAGAAGACGAACGAAACCAGGCAGAAAATATAAAAGTGGGTTGAACCGGGAGCAGTCCAGCGGCGGAAGAGAACGTAAAGACCAATGCCGAGGTAGATGAGGCCGATGAACCTGAGCCAACCGTTGAACGTTCGCTCCTTCGAAATGAGGATAGGAGTGGCTTCCAGCGGAACGGCTCCGCGTTCCAATGAATAGGTAATTTTCGACCACGCCCCAGAGCTGTACATCAGCCGGGTTACGGTTTGGATGTTCGCGACGCTGTGACCATTAATCGCGGTAAGGCGATCCCCCGCGTCAATGCCGGCTCGGGCTCCGGGGCCGTTTGGTTCAACCCGGGCCGCGACCACCGATCCCGCTCGCTCGACCCAACGAACGCCATCATAGGGAGCGGAGAACTGGCTTTCTTTGCGAAGATTAATCCACGCCAGCGTGACTGCGGCCACGCTGAAGAGGGCCAAAAGTCCGGCGGTGAATCGAATTTGCGAGTCCCGCTCCATCGGCGACAAGGAAGGGCTTATGGTCGGTACACCCCTCCAATTAGAGAGATGCACGTTCGCTGCCAAGCTTCTGCATTGAATAGACGAACTAAGTGCCATGCCGGTAAGCGTTTCCAGAATTATAGAAGCTTTCGGACTTGCGGGTTATGCTTTTTGGAACCAAGTATCCCGTATTTGGTAAGTACCTACAGAGATGCAGTTTAGGACTGTTTCGGGAACTTGGGGCAATCGACGCGTTGGCGTCGCAAGCGGAAGTAAAAGACAATTCAGGAATGTCGAGGAAATCCGCAATTCCGGATATGAGGGAACTGTGAATATCTGTGATTCGAATCTGCCGACCGAGCACCTTTCCTGCGAGGGGTCGCGGGTCGAGTGCCGGCATGCGGGTTCAGGAGAGCCGGTCGTGTTGGTGCACGGACTCTTGGGATATTCGTTCAGCTGGCGATCCGTTATTCCCCTTCTGACTCATGATTGGGAAGTTTTTGCTCCGGATATGCCGGGCGCGGGGTTTTCTGAATGCCGGGCAGACCTGGACTGCCGTCTTGGTTCGGCAGCCCACCGGCTCCTCGCGCTGCTGGACGCGGCAGGTATTCGCTCCTGCCATCTGGTAGGGAGTTCTTACGGGGGCGCGACGGCGGTGTTGGCTGCGGGATTAGCGCCTTCCCGGATTCGCAGCCTGACTCTGGTATCGCCGGCAAATCCATGGTCCCGAATTGGCCGGAAGCGCCTGGCGTTATTGCGCAATCCCGTTATGGCGCACTTCTTTCCCAAAATGGCGAGGTCTGTCCATCCCGTCCACAGGTACTTTGTGCGCCGCATGTGGGGCGATCCTCGACGAATCACGGAGGAGACCCTGGAAGGGTATTCCCGTCCGCTAATTCGAGCGGGAATCTTTGAGCACTCCGTCAAGATCGTTCGCACCTGGAAAGCGGATATGGCACAACTTGAAGCCATGCTGCCAAAGATTGCGAGTATTCCAACGCTTTTGGTTTGGGGAAGTAAAGACCGCGTGGTTGATCCCTCATCGGCCAAGTTTTTGAGCCAGGCCTTACGTGGCGCCAGAATCGAGATTATTGAAGGTGCCGGACACCTACCGTATGAAGAGTGTCCCGAGGAATTCTGCCGAATTCTGCAGGAATTCCTGCATAGCGCTCGTGCTCAGCCCGTCAAAGGTTCTGTACGGGACGTAACCTGACACTCGTCACCCCCGGTGTTAACCTCGAATGGAATCCATGCAGGTCGCAATCAGCCAATCCACATTGCTTAACAAGCTGGCAAACAGCTTTCGCGCGGAAAATTCTGGCGCCTGGATGCGGTTCCTTTTGGCTGCTGTGGGATTGACGATGGCATTTGCAGCTGCCATTTTTTCGACCGCTGCGCGTGACGCCGGAAATGTGATCGCCACGGTTCTCCTGGCCTCTCTAGCGCTACTGATTGCGGTGAGTGTCGGCTTGGGTACTGTGCCTTATTTGGCACGACGGGTGGGCGCGAGGCGGGTCCGTGACGCGCTCGATTTCGAAGTGACGAAGACTGGCGTTTTCTATGCTCTGGTGGTTCTCTTGATTGGAATCGCTGCACTTAATACGGGCAACAACCTTCTGTACATCATCGTTGCGGCCATGCTGGCTGCGATTGCGGTCTCGGGGTTGGCTTCGGCTTTTTGCCTTCGGGGACTCGACCTGGAACTGAAGATTCCCGAACACATCTTCGCGGGCACAGAGGTTGCAGCAACGGTTTGTGTGCGCAATCCACGCCGATGGATTCCGTCCATCTCCGTTTCCGCGGTTCCGATTGAGAAGAAAACGGAGCAGAAGAGCTGGCAATTGGTTAAGACTTCGTTTCCAGTTCCGCCCTGGCGGCCACCGGAGCAGCAGTGGCTGCAACTACCGGACCGTAAGCTGCGGCGAGTCACGGTGGGAACTCCGTCCGGCGTTTTTCATGAGGCGGCGTATTTTCCGATCGTGCCGGCTGGTTGTGGACTCGAAGCCTCGGTGAAATTGAATTTTCGGCGGCGCGGTTGTTATCAGGAACGCTTCAGTCTCTCGACACGATTCCCATTCGCATTTCTGGTCAAGACCAGAAGAGCCGCTCTTTCCAGGGAAGTGCTTGTATATCCGGAGATCACAAGCTCACAAGAGGCGATAGAACTGGTTCCTCTCTTGACAGGAAAATTCGAAACGCACCTGCGGGGCATTGGCTCAGATCTCTACCGAATTCGCGAGTATCTGCCTGAAGATCCGGCCCGCCAGGTGGACTGGAAGGCGACGGCCAAATCCGGCTCTCTAAAAGTAAGGGAGTTCTCCCGTGACGACGAGCGCCGGCTGCGAGTCGTGTTCGATAATCCGGTCCTCGGTGTTCTTCAGGGGCCCCGATACGAGCGGATGGTCTCGCTGACGGCGTCTTTGGTTTGGCGGCTGGCGGAGCAGAATGTCTACATCTCCTTTGTGTCTCAGGAGTACGAATCATTCGGAGATATCTTTGGAGTACTGAGATACCTTGCTACGGCTACCCCTAAGAACGGGCCTTCGATCCTCGAAACCCTTTCGGCATCGACCGATTACAGCGTAGTTTTCACGGTTCACAAACGAGGAACCATTCCCGCCGGAGCATGGGCGAGTTCCTACTTCGTGTTTGTCGAATAAGTCAGCGTTTTGTCCTTTCGCCACAGTTGTATTTAGGTCTATACTTCGCACCGTCCTCAAAGTTTGGCGGCCGAATTCGCTCGTTAGAGGTGGATTATGCGTATTTACGAGCTTGTTCGCGAGCAACAAACCTACCGCGCCGACCTGAATCAAACCGTTTTCGAAGTTGCCCAAGCCATGGTTGCAAGGGGCATTGGAGCCGTTCCTGTACTTGAGAATGGTTTGCTGATCGGAGTGTTTTCGGAACGAGATTTGATGAAGCGGGTAGTAGTGGAAGGCTTGAATCCGCGAAACGTTCGAATTTCGGCAGTTATGACTCGAGATCCGCTCACGGTGTCACCTCAGGAGGAAATCGAGACTTGCCGCGCGCTAATGAAACGACACGGCTTTCGACACCTGCCGGTGTGCGAAGGCACGCAGCTACGCGGGATGGTTTCGTTACGCGATATCTTGCTGCATGATCTCGACGCTAAGGACGAAGAAGTGCGCATGATGCGGGCTTATATTCAGGCGGGAATATAAGGGTTCCGAGAGTTCAACTAGTAACCATGACTTTGGTTACTTCGGTTCGTAGGTAACTGGCAGAAAAGCTGTTAAGGTTCGTATCAGAGTGCGTTGATTCAGGCCGCACTGGATCGAACCACAATGTCCAGCCCCCAATTTCAGCTATTGCTGTGGATTTCGCAGCCGGCGCTGCTGTTGCCGGTGGCGGCGGTGATGTTTCGCCGCAAAATGCACAAAGAATTCCCGTTCTTTTTTGCCTTCACGGTAGCCCAAATCCTGATTTTTATGGTGGAGTTCCCGGTTTATAACCTGGCGGATTCTCATGCCTATTTCGTAACATTCTGGGTAGCGATGGTTCTAAATCTGATTCTCGACTTCAAAATCATCCATGAAATTTTTCTCGATATCTTCCGCCCATATCATGCCCTGAAAGATTTAGGAACTGTGTTATTTAAGTGGGCCGCCCTCATCATGATTCTGGTGTCATTAGTCCTGGTATCGACTACTCCTCTTTGGAACGACCCCATATCGAGTACGGTGCTGCTGATGCAGCGATGCATGCGGGTGGTGCAATGCGGGTTGGTGCTTTTCCTGCTTGCCTTCTGCAGCCATTTAAACGTCTCCTGGCGCAGGCTGAGCTTTGGCGTTGCGCTAGGGTTCGGGATTATCGCTGCGGGAGACCTAATCAGCTACGCGCTCTTTGCGGGTGGGCATATTTCCCCGAGTAACGTTGCGCTAACTACAATGGCGACGTATAACCTCGGCGCGATCGTGTGGCTGGTGTACTCGGTGCTAAACCGCCGCGAACTCGCTATGACCGTATTGATACCGCAACGCTGGGACAACGCGTTAATGGACTTACACGCGCAGACTGAACCTGAGTCGCTGATTCCAATGTTCGAGCACATGGTGGACCGGGCATTCTCCCGCACCCAGGATGGCCACGCCTAATTAGTAGTCCTTGGTGTCTGTCTCCTACTTTTTCCCGTTTTCCGGAATTCCACATTCTTTTGTTAAGACCCTCTTGACTGCACGGGTATAATTCCTGCAACTAGGGTTTCCGCTCCCAGGGAACCCACACGTTAGGAGAAAGCCTATGACACGTGCGGTCAGGACTTTGATCCTGGTGGTAGGCATCGCATGTACATGTCTGGCAGCGGCCGCCCCAATTAGTACGAAAGCGAACGACGGTCCGCCGGCACTGTGCTGGCACTGTCCACCCCAGAGCCGTTAATTTGTGCTGCTAAAGTGGATTTTGTAATGGGCCCAAGACTGAGAATCAGTCCGGCCCTTTTTTCTTTTGTGGGCCGCTGAGAATCTAGCGAAATTCGGGCGTCGCCATGGCGCTCTTTTCAGCCGTTTCCTTTACCAAAAAACCCATTTTCGGATGTGAAGGCTCAAGATCGACACGGACTCCATGCTTGCGAAGTGATTCGGAGGATATGGGGCCAATAGACGCGACCATCGCACGTCCGAGTCCGGATAAAAAGGCATCCCTGAGCCGCATTTCTTCCGCAACCCGTAAGGCATGAACAAACTGTACTGAGGAAGTAAATAACACCACGTCGATTTTTTTCGCTGTAACTTCGTCGATTGCGTTTTTTAACGGACCTAACTCTTCCGGCAGTCCCCAGCGATAAACCTGAATCGTGGTAACTTCGGCGCCGCGCTCGCGCAGTGCCGCACATAACTCAGAGCTCGGTTCACCATGCTCCTGAATCGCGATACGTGCTCGTTCCATCCGCAGTTTCGCTGGATTATCGTCAATCGCTTTCACGACCTCGCGCCAGGTATTAGGTTCCGGAACCGTCAGGGTAATCGGCACACCGAATTCGCGCATTACGGCTGCGGGTTTTGGGCCACGTACAACCACACGAGTTCGGCCAAGGGCATCCAGGAATTCCTGACGCGGGCAGACACCCTCTGCGGCTTTGACCAGTGCTCGAGCACCCACTCCGGTCATGAGAATGATGGCGTCAAAGCCCTGCTTCAGAATTTTCCGGATGGAGTTGAGTTCGTCATCATTTGGCGATTCAATCTCGCGCGTCGAAGGTGCAATGACCGGCACGCCGCCGTAGTTGCGGATGAGTTGCGCGATTTCCTGCGCCCGCCGGCTCTCGAATGAAAGCACGCGACGGCCACTGAATCCTGGCATATTCCAGCTCCGATGATGAAGTGGAGAATATCAGGTTTGAACCAGTGGGCTCGAGACTGAATGCGGATGTTTGGAGATCAGGAGAAGCAATGGGGCTCAGAAACCCTGCCGCCATTACCTAAAAGGTTAACTCTGGCCTTTATGCCCAGCAAAATCCGTGATATAACGCCCTAAGGTCATCGAGCTCCCAGGAGACAGGGATATGAAATTGGCTTATCTGGCCAATGAGGCCTTAGAAATTGAGGACCTCGAAAAAGGAGGGCTTGTGTCCGAAGCACGGACAGGAAAGAGATTTCCGCTCGAACTGCCGATTAAGATCCACGGCGAAAAGCAAGGGAGCGTTACCGGGAACATGAGCGCCGCCGGTGTTTACATCCGCGGCAATCCCGCACTGGAAATAGGATCAAACGTAGAATTCGAGATCGCCCTGCCGCCGGAACTGACCGGCGCAACTGAAAACGTGGTCGTGCAGTGCAAAGGACGCGTAGTCAGGAAAGATGCAGGCGCGAGCGGCGAAGGCCAAGGCGTGGCGTGCGTGATCGATACGTACGACTTTGTTCGGCAGCCGTAATCACGAGGTGCTAAGGCAATGCTGAAACTCATTCTGGCGGATAATCAGGCCATTTTTCGCGCGGGCATCGCCAAGGTGCTGGCGGTCGAGGACGAAATGCGCATCGTCGCGCAGGCGCAGACCTCTGAGCAGATGTTCATGGCGCTCGATAAATTTCGCGCCGCGGTTCTCGTTGTCGCCGGTGGTTTTCACAACGACTTCAACGCCGTGGTGCAGGCTGCCAACAAGGTTCGCACGCGCGTAGTCGTGCTCGGCGACACGGGCGAGAGCGCGCAGAAGTATATGGGGGCGGGGGCGCACGGTGTTGTGTATCGCAACGTGACGAGTTCGGCATTAGTCGATTGCGTCCGCAAAGTGGCGCGCGGAGAAACCTGGATTCAGGATATTGCTGTTCCGAGCGAGCTGACCGAAAACGATATGGTCGGGTTGCGCGTCCGCGACCGCTTGACCGCAAAAGAACTGCGTATCGTGGCTTTGATTGTTCAGGGCTACAAGAACAAAGAAATCGCTTCGCAGCTTGGCACGACCGAGCAGGTCATCAAGAATTATCTTCGCAATGTGTACGACAAGATCGGCGTATCAGATCGCCTTGAGTTGGCTTTGTTCACGATCCACCATAGGATTCTGAACGAGGCCGCAGCCGCGACCGCTGCCGCCCATCAGCAGCCGCAACCAGGCCCGGCGGGAGTTGCGTCATAGAATTGAATCCTTTCAGAATTTGTAATTCGGAAATTTGGTAATCGGGTAATTTGAAATTCTCCATCCCGCGAGCAGTTGAAATTACTCAATTACAAAATTACTCAATTCCCTCGAATTACTTCCGTACCGCATTTCCACTTCATATCCGCGATAGATTTTTTCAATTGGACTCCGCTGCTCTCGTTTGACAGACTGATTATGTCTTCCAGAAAGCTGTGTGGTAGGGAAGACGAACTCCGCAGTTCGACCGCAGCCCAGGGTTGGGCAATTAGTTCCATCCGGACCTCGTAGTCAATCCCGACAACTGAAGACCTTTGGCGTAAGCGCAATCTTTGCGCAGGCGCCGCCGTGTTTTCCAGCTCAACAGGAGAAGATATGAAACCGAATGGGAAGCATTTCGCAGTTCGCACTGTGTTCCTCGCACTGTCGATGGTCACTCTGTTTTCACGTATTGGAAGTGCCGAGATGATGCGGGGAAGGTTCAAAGTCACGGCCGAGACGCACTGGGGGAAGTTGCTGCTCTTACCTGGTGAGTACGAATTTACCCTTAACGATGACAATCCCTCCGGCACACTATTGACGGTCCGCTCTGAAGAGTCCGAATGGAGCGGCATGATATTGGCTGAAGCCGTTTCTGCAGCTAAGCTCAGTGACGGCACCAAGCTGATACTCGCCAGATCCGAGAGCGGACTGTATGTAGAAGCTCTTTGCCTGGGCAATGTTGGAACTACTTACATTTACGCCACGCCTAAATCCGGTAAGTTCACTCGGTTGACGAAGGTTCAGCCGGCGAGCGCTACCCTGGCGTCTGTTTCAGCCAGTCAGCATTAAACAAGTAAGTAAAAGGCGCGGAGTCCTGTACTCCGCGCTGTTTTTGGCGGTCCTGCCAGCTAGTGGGAGAGCACTTGGACCTGCTCGCGGTATATTCATGGGGCGTGAAAATCTCCATCGCCCTGATCACTCTTAACGAAGAAGCAAATCTCCCGCGCACTCTCGAAAGCCTGGTGCCGCTGGTGCGCGACGGACAAGGCGAAATCATCGTTGTAGATTCTGGGTCCACCGACCGTACCCTCGAAATTGCGGGTTCATTCGGTGCGAAGGTCTTTAACGAACCATGGAAAGGATTTGCCGCGCAAAAAAATTCGGCGATGGAAAAGGCATCTGGCGATTGGGTGCTGCAGTTGGATGGGGATGAGGCGATCGAACCGGAACTCTCTGCCGAGATAAATCGAGCCGCGGATTCCGCGGGAAATTTGATCGGTTATTTCATCCCTCGAAAAAACTTTTTTCTTGGTCGCTGGATTAAACACGGGGGTTTTTACCCAGATCCGAAACTGCGACTGATTCGTCGCGGTGCGGGAAAGTTCGAAGAATACGGTGCCCACCCTACGATCAAAGTCAACGGCCCAACCGGCCGTCTAAGGCACGCTCTCATTCACAACGCCTATCCAACCCTGCGTGGATACATCGATCACATGAACAGTTATTCGTCGTCGGGGGCAGTGGTTGCAGTCGAGAGGGGATATCACGGATTCAGTGTTTTGAACATCTTGGTACGTCCAGCGCTAACATTTATTTACAACTATTTTTTCAGACTCGGATTTCTCGATGGTCGAGAAGGGCTCTTGCTGCACCTCTACCATGCGGTATACGTCTCGTGGAAGTATGCAAAGGCGTGGGAACTGGCACGAAAGTCACAACCTCAGTGATGCTCCGTGCAACCCTGTGTTCTCTGTGGTTGCTTTTTAAAAACCTTCACCACAGTGGGCACCGAGTTTCACGGAGAACGGCCACAGAGAGCGGCGTTTTCAAACCGACCAAGCGGTCGCCAGTTCGGCTTGCTCGTGTTCTGACTCTCTCCTATGATCGATTCGTAGGCAACGGACGCGCCATGGCGAACAAAGATCGCTCGCAAAAGGCGAGCTCGGTAGGCGAATCCCCAATATCCGACGTAAGCGAAAAGCGAACTCCTTGCGAGTCGGAGAGGCGCTGGGCCGAGAAGACACTTCTTCCGGCGCTCGACAAATCTCCAGAGAAGCCTATTGGCGCGCCCACCGGGATCAACCTCGACGAGCAAGGTCGCGCGCGTTTCACCACCGTATCGGGGATGCCAGTTCGGCGGCTCTACACGCAAGCCGATCTTCCGGAAGATTGGGATTACGAAGAATATCTCGGCTACCCCGGCCAGCCGCCATTTACGCGCGGCATTCACGCGACCGGATACCGCGGCAAGCTTTTCACCATGCGCCAATTCTCCGGGTTTGCCTCTCCCGAAGAAACCAATCGCCGCTACAAATACCTGCTCGAACATGGCGGAAGCGGACTTTCTGTCGCATTCGATTTGCCGACCTTGATGGGCTACGACTCCGATCATCCGGCCAGCGAAGGCGAAGTCGGCAAATGCGGCGTGGCCATCGATTCGCTCGAAGACATGGAAATTCTCTTCAACGGGATTGATCTCGAGAAGACAACAGTTTCGATGACGATTAATTCGCCGGCGTCAGTTTTGTGGGCGATGTATCTGGTGGTTGCTGAAAAGCAAGGCGCCGATTGGATGAAAATTTCCGGCACGATTCAGAACGACATTCTAAAGGAATACATTGCGCAGAAGGAGTACATCTATCCGCCGGCGCCTTCGATGCGGCTGGTGATCGATACCTTTGAGTTCGGTTCGAAATTCACCCCGCGTTTCAACACAATTTCTATCAGCGGATATCACATCCGCGAGGCGGGCTCGACTGCCCTGCAGGAACTGGCATTCACGCTTTATGACGGCGTGGAATATGTCGAGTGGGCGCGCCATCGCGGGCTCGATGTGGATGAATTCGGTCCGCGCCTGAGTTTCTTTTTTAACGCGCATAACGATTTCTTCGAGGAGATCTCGAAATATCGGGCAGCCCGCAAAATCTGGTATCGAGTGATGAAAGATCGCTTCGGCGCCAAGAACCAGCGCACCTGGCTGATGCGGTTCCACACGCAGACCGCCGGAGTTTCACTTCCGGCGCAGCAGCCGATGAATAATATTGCGCGGGTAGCGATTCAGGCGTTGGCAGCGGTGCTCGGCGGAACGCAATCGCTGCACACTGATGCCTACGATGAAGCACTGGCTTTGCCCACTGAAGAAGCCGCGCGAATCGCACTGCGCACGCAGCAGATCATCGCCTACGAATCAGGCGTTACGCAGACAGTTGATCCGCTCGGGGGATCGTATTTCCTTGAAAACCTCACGCTAAAGATGGAAGAAGGCGCATTCGACTACTTCGGGAAACTTGATGCGATGGGGGGCATGGTGAAGGCGATCGAGCGCGGATATCCGCAGAAGGAGATCGCAGAATCCGCATATCAGTATCAGCGGGCGGCCGAGGCGAAGGAGAAGATCATCGTCGGGGTGAACGAGTTCACAATCGAAGAAGAACCGCCGAAGACGTTGTACATCGACGAAACGGTGGCGCAACATCAGACGGCTAAACTGAAAGGGCTGCGTGCGCGCCGGTCGAATGAAGAAGTTGTGCGGCGAATCGATGCCCTCAAGAAGGCCGCGGCGCAGGAGGTCCACCCCGAGTCCAGCGGGAACGTTTCCCGTGCCAATACGATGCCGTACATTATCGATGCGGTGCGCGCGTATGCGACGGTGGGTGAGATCTGCGACGCGCTGCGCCAGGTGTATGGGACGTATACGGAAGTGAGCGTTACGTGAGCGAATCAAATGCTCTCCAGCACAAGTAATTTTGATCGACAGAACGAGAGTTGGCCGGCGCTGGCATTCGACGAATGGAAGGAGACCTGCGCCACATTGCACATGTGGACGCAAATTGTCGGCAAGGTGCGGCTTGCGCTTACTCCGCTTATTAATCACTGGTGGAATGTTCCTCTGTACGTGAGCGCGCGCGGCCTGACCACCTCGCCGATTCCCTATCAGGATCGACCGTTCGAAATGTGGTTCGACTTTTTGGACCATCAGCTCGTTCTTCAGCTGAGTGACGGCACACGCAGGACAATTCCGCTCAGGGCTCGCTCCGTCGCGGGCTTTTACCAGGATGTAGTGAGTATGCTGCAAGCGGCCGGGATCGAGGTAAAAATCTGGCGCATGCCGGTCGAGGTTCCTGACCCGATCCCGTTCGATGAAGATCGAGTGCATGCATCCTATGATCCTGTGGCCGCCCAGAGGTTCTGGCGAATCTTGTTGAGTGTAGAAAGCGTATTTGGAGAATTCAGGTCGAGGTTCATTGGGAAGTGCAGTCCCATTCACTTTTTTTGGGGCAGCTTTGATCTGGCGGTGACGCGGTTTTCAGGACGTCGGGCTCCCGAACGGCTTGGGGCGGATGCAATTACAAAAGAAGCTTACTCTCACGAAGTAAGCAGTGTTGGGTTCTGGCCCGGTTCAGGAAATATGCCGGCTGCCGGGTTCTATTCCTACACAGCACCGGAGCCGGAAGGATTTCGGAATTGGCATGTACGGCCTGCCGCAGCTCATTACGATCAGCAACTAGGCGAGTTCATTTTGACGTATGACGATGTGCGGAACGCAGCGGCACCCGCAGCCACATTGCTTGATTTTTGCCAGAGCACATACGAGGCAGGAGCAACGCTGGGCAAGTGGAACCGTGATGAGCTTGAAAGAGCGGCGGTGACGACCTCGTACAAATCTGCTTGACCGTTTAGATTTGGGCCTCAGTTCCGCGTCTGGCCGGTCCCAATCACCTGATACTTCGTCGAGGTCAACTCCCGCAAGGCAAATGGTCCTCGGCAGTGCAGTTTTTGCGTGCTGATGCCCATCTCAGCGCCGAAGCCGAACTCTCCGCCATCGGTGAACCGCGTCGAAGCATTCCAATACACCGCCGCCGAATCGACAAGCCGTAGAAAGTTATCGGCATTTGCTTGATTAGCGGTGACGATGGTCTCCGAATGCTTGGTCGAATAGCGGTTGATGTGCTCGATGGCTTGATGCACGTTTGCAACGACTGCGATGGCCATGCACAGCCGCAGATACTCTTCGCCCCAGTCGTTTTCTTTGGCAGGGATAACTTCCTGCGTAAGGCGGCACGTCTCAGCATCGCCGCGAACTTCGACGCCGGCATCGGCCAGCTTACGGACGATTTGCGGAATGAAGTCAGAGGCGATTCGCGAGTCCACCAGCAGTTTCTCTGCGGCATTGCAGACTGAAGGGCGTTGAGTTTTTGCATTCAGAATGATGCGACTCGCCATTTCAAAATCGGCGGACTCATCCACGAAAATATGGCAGTTTCCTGCGCCGGTTTCGATGACGGGAACTAGAGAGTTCTCCATGACGTGGGTGATCAGTCCGGGACCGCCACGCGGAATGACGACGTCAACCAGGCCTCGAGCGCTGATCAACTCCTGCACGCTGTCGCGACTGCTGGAGTCGAGCAGTTCGATTGCACCGGCGGGAACGCCGGAGACGCCTGCCATGATTTCCACAAGAATTTGATTGCTGCGCGCAGCCTCTTTGCCTCCGCGGAGCACGACAGCATTTCCCGTTTTCAGGCAAAGCACGGCTGCATCCACCGTTACATTGGGACGCGATTCGTAAACAATTCCGATGACTCCAAGCGGCACGCGCACTTTGCGAATAATGAGCCCATTGGGGCGAATCCATTCTTCCAAAATTTCGTTGATCGGGTCAGGCAATTCGGCGACGTCGTGAACTGCACTGGCCATCACTGATATCCGCTCAGGCGTCAGCAGCAGGCGGTCGTGCATGGCACCGGAGAGATTTGAAGATCGAATATCTTCTTCATTTGCGCGCAGGATTTCTGCCCTGCGGCCGTCAACGCTGGCGGCGATCCGCAGGAGCAAATCATTCTTCTGCGCAGTCGAGAGCTGTGCCAATAACCGAGAAGCTTTTTGCGCGCGCGCCAGTTTTTCGCGAGTGGACATTGCGACTGCTGCGCTGCCCGCCATATCAGGCCTTGACCTCTCTGGGTGGGAAAAATGTCCCCGTCTTGCGGGCGATGGCTTTTGAAATTGCCTCCGGATCACGCCCGTTAACGATCGCGACGTTCACGCCCGCTTCGCTGGCCATTTTTGCGGCCCGCAGCTTGGAGCGCATGCCTCCGCGCCCGAGCTTACCATGACCATTGCAAAGCTCTTCCATTTCCGGCGTGAGCGTGCGAATCGTTCGCACCAGGCGAGGCTGTTTGCCGTTCGGAAGGTAGAAGCCTTCCACATCGGTCAGCAGCAAGAGCCAGTCTGCTTCAACGGCGGCTGCTAAGAGTGCGCTGAGTTCGTCGTTGTCGCCGAAAGCGCCTTCGAGTTCGCGTACGGAGACGCTGTCATTTTCGTTTACGATTGGGACCACGCCGAGCCGAAGTAACTGATTCAGCGCGTTCTGCAAATTCTGGTAACGCGCAGTGTTGGTGAAGTCATCACTTGAGAGCAGTAATTGCGCCACAACTTTCTTACCAAAAAACAATTGCTCATACGTGTGCATGAGCGCGCTTTGGCCAACTGCCGCGCAGGCCTGCATGAGCGGAACATTCGAAGGTTTGTCGCCGAGGCCCAGGCGCGCCATACCTGAAGCAATCGCGCCCGAGCTCACGATCAGAAATTCATGTTCGGGCAGATCGAGCTGATCGACGAGCGAGCGCAGCTGTTTCGTGTCAATGCGCCCGCCGGGCGCGATCAGGCTGGTGCCGATTTTTATTACAAGACGCACGGTCGATCTACATACTTTACAAGATTCCCAGCTCTTGACGCGGCCATGAATGGCCGCTCTTCCGCGCTACCATTGAGAGACGCCATTTCACGATTGAACAGGGGATGTAAGCCTGGCGGGGAATGCTTTTCGACTTTGCCTCCACACGCTCACTTCTGCGAAACTGTTCGCTTGACTAACTCGGCTCCCAATTTCGAATACGTTCCGCGCATTGAGGCGATTGCACGCGAGGCGGGCGCGCTGCTCATGCAGCACTTCGACCAGCACATCAAAGTCGAGTACAAGGGCGACGCCGACTTGGTCACGATCGCGGACCGCAAATCCGAGGCGCTAATTCGCGATCGCATCAGCACTCAGTTCCCCGGTCATGACATTCTGGGTGAAGAGGGCGGCCTGGCCGACACAGGCAGCGATTTCCGCTGGTACGTGGATCCCCTAGACGGGACGACAAACTTCGCGCATGGGTTCCCCGTGTTCTGTGTCTCGATGGCCCTGCAGCACAAGGGCCAAATGATCGCGGGAGTTTGCTTCGATCCCACTCGCGATGAACTGTTCGCGGCCGAGCGCGGCAAAGGCGCGTTTTTAAATGAGAAGCCAATTCAGGTTTCGACTGTCTCAAAGCTTTCTGAGGCGCTGGTGAGCACCGGATTTCCCAGCCACAAACGCCACAAGAATCCGAATATCTACTTCTATCACCAGATCACCTTGCGCACCCATGGCGTGCGGCGGGCAGGTTCGGCGGCGCTTGATCTGTGCTCGGTTGCATGCGGCAGGTTTGATGGCTTCTGGGAATTCAATCTCAATCCGTGGGACACCGCGGCGGGAGTGCTGATCGTCGAAGAAGCCGGCGGGCGCGTTTCCGATTTTCACGGTGGCCCATTTCAACTGAATAGCCGGGAGACGCTGGCCTCGAATGGCTTGATCCATGACGCGCTGCTGCACGAGTTTCAGCAGATTTTCTCGGGACGCGGGCTCGAGCCGTTGCCTGATCCGCGGGAATACGCGAAGCAACCCTAAGATTGCCTCCCGTCTCCAACAACTCTGAATGCTGCTCTGCTTCGGGCGTAAAATATTTTTGTTGCTTTTTTGAGCGCGAGGCGGACCTGTCATGGATGCCCTGCTGAACCGGCAAATCGCAAAGCGCCCCGAAACGGTTCGTCTCGAGGGGCGAATCTTTTTTCTCACTGAAGACCCTGAACTGATAAAACGCCAGCTTGCGGGCGAAGACCTTAAGTGGGATTCGAAAAATCCGCAAAACAATCCCAAGCTTCGCGATGACATTTCGACCGACGAGATAACGCCTGCTCATATCTGTTTCTTTTTCGACGAAACTCTGGGTGAATTTCCCTATACAGGACTGAAGTGCGGCAATGAAGTGCCGATTCAACGAGGCGACGTCAAGAAAGGCGGCTTCGTTGCGGCGGTGAGCGGTAAACGGCGCGGCAAAGGATCCAGCCGCGAGCAGTCGCCTTATGCCGAGCTTTGCGCCGGCATCAAGCTGGTGATCGCCGAAAATATAGAGCGCATTTACAAGCAGAATTGCCAGAACCTCGGCGTGCTCACGTCGACGGATTTTTCGCTGATCGACAAGATCCGCTCCGGGCAGGAGATTCCACTCGCAGAATTCACCAAAGGTGAAGACGAGATCACGCGGCAGATCATTGAGTATGGCGGTCTCTTCCAATTCAATGTCGCGCGCTTGCAGCAGAAAGTTTTTCTTGCCCCGATTGAGACTAAGCCGCGGCCGATGACGTTGGCCGAGAAAATTTTTGCGAAGCACATGAGTTCGCCCTCTGAACAGGTGGGCACTCGCGCGGTGAAACCTGGCGATTCTGGATTTGCCCGCACGGATCTGCGCTTCAGCCACGAGTACGTCACTCCCATGGCGGCGATCTTTTTCGATCAGTTGGTCGGACGGGATGCTCCGGTGAATGATCCCAGTTCGGTCGTGTTCTTCCGCGATCACCTGACTTTTCTCGATGAAGTTCTTTCAGAACAAAAGCGCAAGATGGGTTTGCTCGATCTCGCGACCCAGCTGAAATTGAAGCAGGGCGAATTTGCCAAGCGTAAGGGGATTCGCTTGCATGGAGAACTGACGGATCGTAAAGGTGCGGAGGGAATCTGCCACTCGGTAGTACTCGAAAGCTATGCATTACCCGGTCAGCTGATTGTTGGTTCCGATTCGCATACGCCGCACTCTGGAGCGATCGGCTGTGTTGCCTTCGGAATTGGCACGACTGACGTTTTCAACTCCTGGATCACCAAGGATGTTCGGGTTCGCGTGCCGGAATCAGTAAAGGTAGTGATTCGCGGTAAAAAACATTCGAATGTGACCGCGAAGGATTTCATTCTGAAGATCCTTAGCCTGGATTACGTGCGCAGCGGTAAAGCACTGGCGAAGGTGATTGAATACTCGGGTGAGGCGATTGAAGAACTCAGTGTCGATGAGCGCGCCACCATGACCAATATGGCGGCGGAGATCGGCGGGTTCACTGGAATTGTCGCTCCCGACAGAAAAGCTGTCGAATTTCTCATGGAGCGACGCGGTATGAGCCGTTCCGAGGCGGAACGCCTGATCGACGGCTTGCGAAGCGATCCCGGTGCCCAATACGCGAACGTGATTGAACTCGATGCGTTCGAGATCACGCCGATGATCGCGACCCCGGGCGATCCCGGAAACGGCAAGTACATTCGCGAGCTGAACACACCGATTCCCGTAGAACTCGCCTACGGTGGCACCTGCACGGCCGGCAAAAACGAAGATATGGATATGTATGCCCGGGTATTATCGGATGCTTTGCAGCATGGAAAGCGCGTGGCCGATTCCGTGCAGTTCTATATTCAGTTTGGTTCACAGGAGACTCGCGACTACTGCATCCGGAAAGGTTACCTCGGCATTTTTAAGAAGGCTGGCGCGCACGTAATTGAGCCGAGCTGTGGCGCCTGCATTAATGCCGGACCAGGAGTTTCGACGCGCACCGATCAGGTCGTAATCAGCGCACAGAATCGAAACTTCCCCGGCCGCAGCGGTCCGGGGCAGATGTACCTGGCAAGCCCGCTCACGGTTGCAGCCAGCGCGGTTGCCGGTTATATCGTCGAATATGAGCCCAGCGAAGAGCTGGTCAGTGCATAAGAGTTGCGGAGTTTGAGGTCGCAAATTGCGACCTCAAAAATTTTTCCGGACGGTCTGGATGCTGCTCTGTACAGCCGGGCAAGCGTCAGCTAATAGCGCGAATTGCGGTGGGGGATGCTGGAGGCAGATCGAACCCGATCCGGCGTCCGGAGCGCGCCGGCGGCGCCATCAGCCTGCGAATTGCCTCTACGAGTTGCTGGATATCGACGTCATGATTTTCGAGGCGCCGTTCGATCTGCGACAGTTTAGAAAGGATCTCCTGGTTTGCAGCAAGAGCTTCACGCATTCGCACGAAGGCCCTCACAACAAAAATACTCATCTTAGTGGCACGCTCGGAATTCAATACGGTTGCAGCCATAATGGCGCCGTGTTCGGTGAAAGTGAACGGACGATAGCGTCGTCCGCCGCGGCCGCTGTTTGAGGTCGCATTTTGCGACCTCAAAAATTCCAGCTCGGAACGAGTAAGGCGAAGCATGAAGTCTGCGGGAAAGCGCCTTCCATTTCGCTTTATCTGTTCATTCAGGCGCTTGACTGTGACGCCATAGAGCTCGGCCAAATGAGAATCAAGAATAACTCTTTGGCCACGCAGCACCAGAATCCGCGAGTCCACGCGTTTGACTAAGGCTGTCACTTTCTTGACCCCATCAATGGACAATAGGTTCATACATAATTTCCTCAGCCGCAAGTTCGTCGATCACATATCGCTTGTGACATCCATCACATTCCTCCATAAACGTGGTGCTGTAGGCTGAACCGGGTTCGCCCGTCTCGGGAATTTTTTCGATGCTTTACAAAACTCTCAGCGCCGCGGTCTATGGTATCGATGCCAGCATCATCGAAGTGGAAGTGGACGTCTCAGGCATCAAGTGTGACGAAGACCACTTTCATACCGTGGGCCTGCCGGATGCTGCCGTACGCGAAAGCCGCGATCGGGTCCGAGCTGCGCTGAAAAATTGCGGATACGACATTCCGCTGACCCATATCACGATCAATCTCGCCCCCGCAGACATCAAGAAGGAAGGCTCGGGCTTCGACCTCCCTATGGCATTGGGCATATTGGGCGCTTACGGCGGGCTTAACAAGAAGGACGTCCCGGACTGCCTGTTCGTCGGCGAGTTGTCGCTCGATGGTGGCATTCGCAGCGTGCGCGGCGCGCTGCCGATTGCTATCGAGGCCCGGGGGCGCAAAATTTCTCGCTTGGTCGTTCCTGAGCTCAATGCCAGAGAGGCGGCGATGGTGAACGGGGTTTCGGTGTATCCGGTTAAGTCGCTGATTGACGTCATTCACTTTGTGAATAGCGGTAATGGAATCGTGCCGCTGACCGTCAATCGCGATGCGCTGTTGAGCGAATCGCAGCAATTTCCAATCGACTTCAAAGACGTGCGCGGACAGCAGACTGCCAAGCGTGCGCTAGAAGTGGCATGTGCGGGCGGCCACAACATCCTGATGATCGGCCCGCCTGGATCAGGCAAAACCATGCTCGCCAAGCGGATTCCGACAATCCTGCCTCCGTTCACTTTCGAAGAGGCGCTCGAGACTACCAAAATTCACAGCGTCGCGGGGGTGCTTGACCACGGTGCGGGACTTGTTGGATTGCGCCCTTTCCGTTCGCCGCACCACACGATTTCCGACGCGGGGTTGATTGGCGGAGGGGTGGTGCCGCGACCAGGCGAGGTTTCGCTGTCCCACAATGGTGTGCTTTTTCTCGATGAACTGCCGGAATTTCCGCGAAATGTGCTCGAGGTCATGCGGCAGCCACTCGAGGATGGCACGGTCTGCATCGCTCGGGCTTCGATGTCGCTGACTTTTCCCGCACGGTTCATGTTGGCTGCAGCCATGAACCCCTGTCCCTGCGGTTTTTTCAACGACCGTTCGCGCGAGTGCCATTGCACGCAGGCGATGATCCAGCGTTATATGCAGAAGATCTCCGGTCCGCTGATGGACCGGATTGATATTCATATCGATGTGCCGGCGGTTAACTACAAAGAAATGCGCGCTGGGATCGAGCCGGAAGCATCGGCGCAGATTCGCGCACGGGTTGAGCGGGCTCGGGAGACTCAGCTGAAGAGGTTTGGAGCATCGGCTGCTTTCGGGCAAAGTGCCACCGGTCTGCTCAGGGATTCGGACAAGAGTTTCCGACCCACAAGGGCAGTCTATTCGAATGCTCAAATGACGCCTCGGCATATCCGCACGTTTTGCGAGCTATCTGCGGACTGTGAGCGCCTGCTGGAGCGGGCCATGACGCAGCAGGGACTCACAGCCCGGGCGCATGATCGGATTCTGAAAGTGGCCCGCACCGTGGCCGATCTTGAGGGGTCGCAAGCTATTGAACCTAAACATATTGCTGAGGCGATTCAGTACCGCAGTCTGGATCGGTCTTTCTGGGCATAAATGGGGTGCTTTCCAGGCGAGCCTCAGTTTCCGACTTCCCATTGCAGTCCGAAGTGTCCTAGTTATTAACAAGCCCATTTACAAAAATCCTTGACGCGCCGCACCCTAGGCTGTAGGTTAGGGTGTTCCGAAGGTCTTGGGCCAGATTCCTGATGAACCTCCGCTCGAAAGGCTCTGGTCGATGTAACCGAGAAACTTTCGGCCACTTCGGAGCATCTATACAAAGTAGCCAGAGCTTTTTCCTGTAGAACTCATCTGTTTTCAGTATCTTACAGTTTTTCTGGTAGGTAGGCGTTCGCCAGATTTTCGGCAACGAAGCTACGCGTACGCTAATCAAATCCTGGAGAGAAAGGACAACCCCCATGCGCTCTGATCGCGTTTTTGACGCTTTACATACTTTGCGGAACCGTTATATGCTTTGCCAGCTTGCCTCGAAGGCCACGCGCAAGTTTCATAAGCCTAATACCAGAATCCAGGAAACCATGAACGAAGTTCTGGATCGGATTGCAAGCTCTGAAAAGCAAACGGTTCTGTCGGAACCGGAGCATTTTGTAGAGGCACAACGGCGGGCTGCTTAAAGAAGCAGCCCCAACCCTCCTGCCTGAAATATCCTGAATCTCCCTGAAAATACCTTCCTTATTTCTATCTCCTCGCAGGTGAGCTAATGACCATTGCAGAACTCAAAGAAAAAAACATAACCGAACTAACCAAGATCGCCCGCACGCTCGATCTTCCGGGCGCCAGCGGAATGCGCAAACAGGACCTGATTTTCAAAATCCTGCAGGCGCAAAGTGAAAAAGAAGGCCACATTTTTGCCGAAGGCGTGCTTGAAATATTGCCTGATGGCTATGGCTTTCTGCGTTCTCCCGACTACAACTACCTGCCGGGCCCGGACGACATTTACGTTTCGCCATCGCAGATTCGCAAATTTGACCTGAAAACTGGAGACACCATCAGCGGTCAGGTGCGTCCGCCGCACGAAGGCGAAAAATATTTCGCTCTGGTTAAGATTGAAGCCGTCAACTTCGAATCGCCGGAAGAAGCGCGCAACAAGATTCTCTTCGATAACCTGACGCCGCTGTATCCGCAAGAGCGGCTCAAGCTTGAAACCGTGCGCGAGAACATTAGTGCACGCGTGATGGATTTGTTGACGCCGCTCGGCAAAGGCCAGCGCGGATTGATCGTTTCGCCCCCGCGCGCCGGCAAAACGATGTTGCTGCAAAACGTGGCGAACTCGATCACAACAAATCATCCAGAAGTTGTGCTCATCGTTCTTCTCATCGACGAACGTCCGGAAGAAGTCACCGATATGCAGAGATCGGTGAAAGGCGAGGTAATTTCTTCGACCTTCGACGAACCGGCAGCGCGGCACGTACAAGTTGCGGAAATGGTGATTGAGAAGGCGAAGCGCCTGGTTGAGCACAAGCGCGATGTCGTGATTCTGCTCGACTCAATTACGCGACTCGCGCGTGCTTACAATACGATTGTTCCGCCATCGGGCAAAGTGCTCTCCGGCGGCGTGGATTCGAACGCATTACAGCGGCCGAAGCGCTTCTTTGGTTCGGCGCGAAACATTGAAGAAGGCGGATCGCTGACCATCATCGCAACTGCGCTGATCGACACCGGATCGCGTATGGATGACGTGATCTTTGAAGAATTCAAAGGTACCGGCAACTGCGAAATCATTCTCGACCGCAAACTGGTCGATAAGCGCACCTTCCCGGCCATTGACATCCAGCGTTCTGGAACACGAAAAGAAGAACTTCTGATTCCAAAAGATGACCTGGCCCGCATCTGGGTCCTTCGAAAAGTGCTGAACCCGCTCTCACCGGTTGAAGCGATGGAGCTCTTAATCGAACGCCTCGCCAAAGCTCAGACGAACAGCGAGTTCCTGGCGAAGATGAGCCAGTTATAAAGCAGCTTTCAGCCATCAGCTGTCAGGAAAATCGTTGGGCTTGCGATGCGCGCTTGCTTCCCCTGAGTGTCGAAAGCACTTGCCTCGGGTCATTTGGCTTTACAACGCTTTACCAAGCTTAACGACTCTTTACGCGAATTCAGCAACTCTGGTAAGAGAAAATGGCATCACTTGCCCCAGTAGCCCAAAAATTATCCAAGGAGCACTACGTGATACGTTTCTTGAAGGTCCTGAGCGTTGGTCTGCTTGCCCTCGCGATTGCTCTCCTCAGCGCCGGATGTGGATCCGGCAGCACACAAGTCCGCTTAATGAACGCGATGAATGGAGAATCGAGCGTCAACATGCTCATTGCCAACAGCGCGGTCGCGAGTGGGGTGGTGTACGGTACAGCTTCTTCCTACGCCAAGGCCAGTTCGGGCTCACAAACGGTGCAAATCCAATCGGGCGGGGTCACGCTGCTGAATTCTTCGCTTAGTTTTAGCGGCGGAAACAATAACACCGTCCTGGCGACCGACTCCGGCGCGACGGTTTTTACCGACGATAGAAGCACTCCTCCTACCAACGACATAGAAATTCGTGTAATCAATGCGTCCAATTCACTGGGCCCTGCTGATGTGTACGTGGTGCCGTCCAATACCACCGACATTTCGACAATACCACCCACCGCTACTCTGGCTTTCCAAGCCGCTTCAAACTATATACAACTCGCGGCCGGCAGCTATGAAGTGTTGTTGACGCAGAGTACCTCGAAGAACGTGATCATCGACAGCAACCCGCTTTCGTTGAGCGCCGGCCAGGTCCGTACAGTTGTCTCATTGGATGGAAACGGAGTCTTCAGTACGGCCGTGCTCTCTGATTTGAACTGAGGGCTGCATCTGCAGCCTCGACTCGCGTTCCAGTTGCGACAGCGGTGAGATTCCGATACTTTTCGCCGCCACCAACATCGCATCATCCTGGCCCAGCGGCTCACCGTTGGTTCTCCGATCTCCGCACTTGGCGGGCTCTTCAGCTATATTCAATTGCGAATGGATTGGCACAGCGAAGCGAGCAGACTCTACGCAATTCTTGATTCTTCGTGCTTCCCGGATGCGCTGCATTTGTTCCAGGCCGCCGATGAGCTCGTTCGTGCTGGCGTGCTGATCGTTCAATACCGAAATAAAAACGGCATCGCGAGAGAAATGCTGGCGCATGCGCGAGAATTACAGGCACGCACCGGATCGCCAGCAAAGTTAATCATGAACGACCGAGCGGACCTTTGCCTTGCGGCGGAGTTCGACGGCGTTCACGTTGGTCAGGATGATCTCTCTCCCGAAAGCGCACGGAAAGTCGTTGGGCCGAAGAGGTTGCTAGGAGTTTCTACGCACAACCCTGAGCAGGTTGCGGATGCCGATCTGATGCCGGTCGAGTACATCGCGGTTGGCCCGGTATTCTCGACTACAAGCAAAGCCAATCCTGATCCCGTCATCGGTCTCGCCGGTGTGCGGCGCGCCCGCGAACTCACCCACAAACCGTTGGTCGCCATCGGTGGCATCACGCGCGGAAATTGCCGGTCGGTGATCGATGCCGGGGCCGACTCTGTTGCGGTAATATCCGATCTGGTGCGGGAGACCGGCAAATCAGCAGAGGAATTTTTGCAGATTCTGGGGTAAAGTTTAAAAACCAGTGGCTCGTGAATCGTGGCTCGTGCTGCATAGTTCGGTCAACCACGAATCTTCGATTCACGAAACACGAATCACGAACCCCGAGTCGCGGAGATTATCCTGACCGTCGAAACCAAGACCGCTCCGCCCAGCACCACGATTTCAGCCTCTTCCTCCACCGACCGCGAATTCGTCAAGGGCCTCGGCCTTACCAGCTCGACCATGCTGGTGATGGGCTCAATGATCGGGTCGGGCATTTTCATCGTCTCGGCGGAAATTGCTCGCGAGGTCGATTCGCCGGCTTTGCTGATTGGGGCATGGCTCGTTACGGGATTCTTAACGATTACCGCGGCTTTGAGCTACGGCGAGCTGGCCGCCATGATGCCACATGCTGGCGGACAATATGTTTACCTTCGCGAAGCGCTTGGTCCGCTCTGGGGATTTCTTTACGGCTGGACTCTGTTCCTCGTGATTCAAACTGGGACGGCGGCGGCGGTGGGAGTTGCGTTTGGCAAATTTCTTGGCGTCTTTTTCCCGTCGATTTCTTCGAATCACTGGATCATCCATTTCTGGAAGGTGCCGCCGATCACGATCGGCTCCATGGTCCTGGGCAATATGGATGTGGGGATCAATACCCAGAACCTGATGGCCATTCTGCTGGTGGTGGTGCTCTCAATCATCAACATTTTTGGCGTGAAGCTTGGTGCGCTGATTCAGGATGTATTCACGTTTGCGAAGGTTGCGGGACTACTGGGCCTGGTCATTGTGGGAATCTTTATCGGCCGCAACGCCGCCGCTTTGGCCGCAAATTTTGGCGCGAACTTTTGGCATAACGCGTGGGCTTCGCATCCCATTCAGGTGGGGGTTGGCGGCCCGGTCGTTCTGGTTGGAACGCTGACCATTCTTGCCGTCGCGCAGGTGGGGTCGCTTTTTTCCGCGGACGCATGGAATAACGTAACTTTCACCGCCGGTGAGGTTATTAATCCAAAACGCAATATTCCGCTTTCGCTGGCGATGGGAACGGGTGTGGTGATTGCGCTTTACGTCGCCTGCAATGTCATCTACCTGAACATTCTGCCTTTGCAGGGTACCGCGAGTGGCGCAACCATTCTGCAGCGCGGCATTCAGCATGCGACCGAAGATCGCGTCGCGACCGCGGCACTCACGCAGATGTTTGGCAGCTTTGGCGGATATTTGATGGCTGCTGCCATCATGGTTTCGAGCTTCGGCTGCGCCAACGGGCTGATTCTTTCCGGCGCGCGCGTTTATTATGCTATGGCCAAAGATGGACTGTTCTTTCGCGGCGCGGGCAGGCTGCATCCCAATTACAGAACGCCGGTAAAATCTCTGATGGTGCAGATGGTGTGGATTTGCATTCTTTGCATTTCCGGAACTTACAGCCAGTTGCTCGACTACGTAGTATTTGCTGTGCTGGTGTTTTACATTCTGACGATTGGCGGGTTATTCGTGTTGCGGCATACAAGGCCGAATGCGGAGCGTCCGTACCGTGCCATTGGATATCCGGTGCTGCCGGCCATCTACATTGTGATGGCCATCTTCATCGATATTGTGTTACTGCTCTATAAGCCCCAATATACTTGGCCGGGCCTGATTATCGTGCTGCTCGGAATTCCCGTTTTCTACGCGTGGCGTATGCGGCAAAGGACTAGCGAAGCCCCCACCGCTTGAGGAGAACCTATATTCATGGCTAATTTGTTCGCCAAAAAGCCTCTTGAAAAATTGATGGCAGAGGCGCAGGAGACCGGAGAGCACAGTCTGCGGCGGGCCCTCGGTCCAATCAATCTTGTGACGCTTGGTATCGGCGCCATTATTGGCGCGGGCATTTTTGTAATCACCGGACAGGCTGCGGCGCAGTTCGCCGGACCTGCAATCGTCATTTCATTCATTCTGGCAGGAACCGCCTGCGCGTTTGCCGGACTTTGCTACTCGGAATTCGCGTCCATGATTCCCATCGCCGGCAGCGCCTATACCTACTCGTATGCAACGCTTGGGGAATTGGTCGCGTGGATCATTGGCTGGGACTTGATTCTTGAATACGCATTTGGCGCGGCCACTGTCGCGGTAGGCTGGAGCGGCCACCTGCGCGCCTTTATGCACGATCTCGGAATGAACCTTCCCGATATGCCGAGATCAGATTTCATGTTGTTCGGATTGCCAGTTCACTTGCGCTACGACTACATCGGCTTCCTGGTGATTCTGGTAATCACTACCATCCTGGTGATCGGGATCAAAGAATCGGCAAATTTCACTACCGCAATCGTTTTCCTGAAAGTTGCAGTGGTGTGTGTATTCATCGCGCTTGCCACAGCTTTCCTGGTGGCGCATAACTGGAAGCCGAACTACTGGCATCCATTTATTCCGCCAAACACCGGCGAGACCGGCTCGTTTGGATGGTCCGGGATTTTGCGTGGCGCAGGAGTCGTGTTCTTTGCCTACATCGGGTTCGACGCTGTTTCTACGGCCGCTCAGGAAGCAAGCAATCCTAAACGCGACATGCCTATCGGCATTCTGGTTTCGCTTGTCATCTGCACTGTGCTCTACATTCTTGTTTCAGGATTGCTGACCCATCTCGTTCCCTACACCCATCTCATGGTTCCTGACCCTGTCGTCGTCGGCATTCGTACAACCGGGCATCCGTGGGCGACTTTTCTGGTGGAGATTGGAGCACTCGCGGGTTTAGCCACAGTGATGTTGGTAATGTTGCTCGGCCAATCGCGAGTTTTCTATTCCATGTCACGCGACGGATTACTATGGCCCTGGGCCAGCAAGATTCACCCGCGCTTCCGCACTCCCTATCTGAGCTCCATCGTTGTGGGGATTTTCGTTGCCGTGCTGGCGACGCTGGTCCCATTGAGCGTATTGGATGAGATGACAAGCATAGGTACGCTGCTCGCGTTCATGCTCGTGAGTGCGGGAGTTTGGGTCATGCGAAAGACGCATCCGGATGTGCCCCGGCCGTTTAGGACACCGCTCGTGCCGCTGGTCCCAATTCTCGCTATTGTTTTTTCGGGGGGGCTGATCTACGGTCTTTCACCCGCGACCAAGTGGCGGCTGGTTATTTGGCTGATCATTGGATTGGTGATCTACTTCACCTACGGCCGCAAGCACAGCAAAGTGCAAGTGTCGAAGAAGCAAGCCACGGAGCCGAAACCTGCGCCAACTATGGCCGACTAAAGGCGTCGGGCTATACCCCTTATTTATTCCGTTGCCGCTCCGGCGTAAGCTGGTAGCGGCAATTCTCCATGCGGGCCGTTCACAACCTGAAACTCATCGCCATCGCTCTCGCCATCCTCACCTTCATTGGCATGGCGGGATTTCACTTCATCGAAGGATGGACGTGGTTCGACGGCTTTTACATGGTCGTGACTTCGTTTTCGACCATCGGTTATCAGGAGGTGCATCCGCTCTCGCACGCAGGGCGAATTTTCAACGTTGGATTGATTCTGGTCGGCGTGTCGCTGGTGTTTTTGGGGATCGGGTCGCTCACGCAAGCTTTGCTAGAATTCTCCCTGCGAAGCTTCTTCGGGCGGCGAAGGATGGAGCGCGAAATCGACCGTCTCAGCGATCACTACATTATTTGCGGGGCCGGGCGTGTGGGGCGCAGCGCGGCACGCGAGTTGGCTCGGCGTCCGGTGCCATTCGTGATTGTTGAGCAGAACGAGGAGAAAGCCGCCCGCTACAGCAATGAGTGGCTGATGCTGGTCGGCGATGCGACACAGGAGCAGACGCTTCGCCAGGCACACATTGAGCGTGCGCAAGGATTGGTGGCTGCCACAACTACCGATGCGACGAATCTCTACATCGTGCTAACCGCGCGGCATTTAAATCCCACCCTGAAGATCATTGCCCGTGCCAGTGAAGAAAATGCCGAAAAGCATCTGCTCAAAGCCGGCGCTGACTCGGTGGTTTCGCCCTATACATTCGCCGGACAGCGTATCGCGCATTCATTCCTGCGTCCGCACGTGGTCAGTTTTCTCGATGCGGCAACGACGCATTTGGGAATGGATTTAGAAATCGGAGAAATCCAGGTGACCACGAATTCGGATTTCGCCGGCAAAACCGTCGGTAGCTCGCGCATTCGCCAGGAACGCGGAATCATTATTCTTGCCATCAAACGTGCTGATCGAATGCACTTCAATCCCGCGCCGGACGACGTGATCGAACCGGGCGATTGCCTGATCGCCATGGGCCAGCCCTCAGAACTTCGGCACTTGCAAGAGACCGCTGCCATACCGTCATGAAAATCGTAAGTTCGAGCGAGATGCGCGAAATCGATCGCGTGACCAGCGAGCGCTTCGGCGTACGCTCGCTAACGCTGATGGAGAATGCCGGATCGGCAGTGGCCGAGTTTGCGCGTCTTGCGTATCCGAACGCGAAGACATTCGGAGTTATTTGCGGCAAAGGCAATAACGGCGGCGATGGCTTCGTGGTCGCGCGCAAATTGCACGAAGCGCGCAGGGAAGTGCGACTGTTGCTTCTGGCTGATCCTGCCGAGCTGCGCGGCGATGCGGCCGTGAATTTCGCGAAGTTGCCTAAAGCTTCGATCGCTGACGAGATCGCATCGCGCTTCGCGATATTCAAGCAATGGGACGAAGCTGCACGCGACGAGGTTTTCAGCTCCGACCTCCTAATTGATGCAATTCTCGGCAGCGGGTTCCGGCCTCCGGTGCATGGAATCTATGCGGAAGCCATCGCAAAGATTAATGCCGCCACGCCGCCGGTAATCGCCGTGGACATTCCGTCCGGCGCCGATGCCGAGGTAATGGGCGAACAAACCGGAGCGGTTGCACGTGCCGATGCGATCGTTACTTTCACCGTTCCTCGTCCCGCACATATCTTTGGAAACCTGACTCAGGGCCCGACCGTAATCGCACCCATCGGCTCGCCGGAGGAGGCGATTCAATCTTCACTGAATTTGACTGTAACTACGCCAAAAGAAATTGCTCCGCTGATCGGCCCGCGGCCACGCGATTCGAACAAGGGCATGTACGGTCACGTGCTGGTTGTCGGCGGGTCACTCGGGAAAACCGGAGCCGCAGTAATGGCCGGATTCTCCGCTCTGCGCACGGGCGCTGGACTGGTGACTGTTGCCTCGCCTCGTTCCGTATTGCCAATCATCGCCGGCTATCACGCGGAGTTGATGACTGAGCCTCTGAGTGAAACCGAAGCGGGAACGATTTCGCTAGAAGCCTTCCCGCAGTTCGAGGAGATCGCTGAAAAGAAAACCGTGCTGGCGATCGGGCCGGGAATCTCACGCAACCCGAGCACCGCGGAATTTGTTCGCGCCGTAGTCCGCAAATCGCAAACGTCGATCGTCCTCGATGCCGATGGGCTCAATGCGTTCGAAGGCCGAGCGAATCTGCTGAATGGCCGCGACCGAACACTGATACTCACGCCTCATCCTGGCGAGATGGCACGATTGACTGGGCTAAGCATCCCGGCCATTCAGCGCGACCGGGTTGATGTTGCGCGCTCGTTCGCACGCGAGCACGAACTTATTCTGGTTTTAAAGGGAGATCGCACGATTATCGCGAATTCTGATGGCGAGTGCTGGGTGAATACAACGGGTAATCCCGGTATGGCGACCGGCGGTACGGGAGACATTCTCACCGGAATTGTCGCTGGGATGGC
>Ga0335077_10001323_pt1 | contig 29325 bp, 24 predicted proteins | sample Lox_Sample_31_FD_207151 | JGI IMG/M metagenome (GOLD analysis project Ga0335077, IMG submission 207151) | Soil microbial communities from Loxahatchee National Wildlife Refuge, Florida, United States - Lox_Sample_3.1 | ecosystem: Environmental > Terrestrial > Soil > Wetlands | place: USA... | reverse complement strand
CAGAACAGGTTGAACGGAACGATCTTCATCTTCACCAAAATGAAGAGGATAACCAGGTAAACATTGAGAATGGCGACAATCACCGCGGCGCCTCCTGCTTACGCGCCGCCGGAATGTCGACATAGGCCCAGATCAGCGCAACCGGCCATAAGGCAAAGCCGCAGATCAGCGTCACCCAGCCGGCGACGTCACGGCCTGCGCCCAGGGATGATTACGGCTCCTGGCGATATGCCCGGGCAGTGAACCGGCGATGAAGAAAATCGCGATCGCACTCGCGACCAGGATCAGAAGAACAATCCAGGCAAAGATATCGATCATGCGCGCCCTCCCGATTTCCGCGCCGCAGCCTTGCAGGCACAATGCAACGTGTCGGCTAGGCGCCAATAGCCGACACGTTGCAATAGAAGTGAGCTACGTCAGCCACCTTGCGGCTTCTGCAACATCTGCTCCATGATCTGATCGACGCTGAAGCTAGAAGGCCTCTGCCGCGGAGGAAATTCTCTGAACGTGGCAATGAACTGCCCTACGATACCTTGCGCCGGCACGACGAGAAAACTTCGGCGCAGCAAATAGTCATTATACGTGTTTGAGGTAATTTCAGCGCGTTCATAGGGATCCATACGCAAATTGAACATGGTTGGAGCCCGCGTACAGACGAATGGCTCGCGCCAGACCGCCAGCGTTCCTTCGGCCCTTTGCTCGCAGAAAACAATCTTCCAGTTGTCCACGCGCAGCGCCACGAGCTGGCCATCGTCGTTAAAATAAAAGAACTCCCTGCGTGCCGACTTGTCTTGCTGGCCAGTCAAATAGGGAAGCTGATTGTAGCCATCGAGGTGAACCTTGTAGGTGCGTCCACCAGTTTGCCAGCCTTGTAGGAGCCTGTCCTTAACGGCGGTGTCGCCAGCGGCAGCGATCAACGTTGGAAACCAGTCCAGGCCGGAGATCATCTCATTCGAGATGCTACCCGCCCGGATGCGGCCCGGCCATCGCACCATAGCGGGCACCCTGAAAGCGCCTTCCCAGTTTGAATTTTTCTCGTTCCGAAATGGGGTCATGGCCGCATCAGGCCACGAGTTCATGTGCGGACCGTTGTCGGTGGTGTAGACAACGATTGTATTGTTGGAGATGTTGAGATCGTCGAGCGCCTTAAGCAGTTTCCCGACATCGCCATCGTGCTCGAGCATGCCGTCGCCATACTCATTATCGGGCATACCGCTTTGGCCCCGCATTGAGGCGCGCACATGCGTAAATGCGTGCATGCGCGTTGTATTCATCCAGCAGAAAAACGGTTTGTTAGCCTGCGTTTGCCTTTTGATGAAATCAATCGCGGCGTCGGTCGTTTCGTCGTCGATCGTTTCCATCCGTTTCTTGGTGAGCGGACCAGTGTCCTCGATGGTCTGCTTCCCGACTTTCCCAAACCGCGGATCAATGGTTGGGTCGTCGCGGTCTGTGGCTTTGCACTTCAGCACACCACGCGGCCCGTACCGCTCCCGAAATCGAGGATCCTTCGGATAGTCCGGATGTTCGGGCTCTTCTTCGGCGTTGAGATGATAGAGATTACCGAAGAATTCGTCGAAGCCATGTACCGTTGGCAGGAACTCATTACGATCCCCAAGATGGTTCTTGCCGAATTGCCCGGTTGCATAGCCCAGCGGCTTAAGAGCTTCAGCGATCGTAATGTCCTCAAACTGCAAACCAAGCGTCGCCGCTGGCAGGCCAACTTTTGAAAGGCCGGTGCGCAAGGTCGCCTGTCCTGTGATGAACGAGGAACGTCCGGCGGTACAGCTCTGCTCCGCATAGTAATCTGTAAACATCATACCTTCGCGTCCAATGCGATCGATGTTCGGCGTCCGGTATCCCATAACGCCGTGTGAGTATGCGCTGATATTGGATTGGCCGATGTCGTCGCCGAAAATGACGAGAATGTTCGGTTTCTGCCCCGGCTGCGCCGGTTGCTGCGCTTGCGCCTGCCTCTGTTGCCCCTGTGCGACGCGCGGTGTCGCGTTTAAGGCCGAAGCCGCAGCCAGAGTGGTGCCCCCGAGCAGCATGTTGCGGCGACTTACGTGGTTTCGCCCCTCATTGTCCTTCTTGCTCATCAGGTCCTCCCTTTCAACAAATTGACAGCGGGGGACGCGTCCCCATCGTGAGCGACGGACACCTTTTGACGCTTTTCCGGACAATCAGTTGGCGCCCGTGCTTTCCTTTTGCTGCACTTTTGTAACCGGCGGTGGGTTCCACAAACCGGTCAGCGCCTCCGATTTCGGCGCATAGAGGCGCATCGTAAGATTGAATGGTCCCTTTGGCGCCGGGAGCCAGTTGGCCTCCCGATCCGCGCCGGGGCTTTCGTTCTGGAAGTAAAGTGTCAGCGATCCGTCGGCGTCGCGTTTGAATGGCATCCAGCTGCTCACCGCAAAGCGGTTGAGTGAGTTTGCAACCTGGAATCCCTCCGGGTCGTAAAGCGTGATCGACCAGAATGCATCGACCGGAGGAAGCTCATTGCTGGCAAAGCGAATGGCATATTTGTTCGCGCCATCCAGCGGCTTGCCGGCTTCGTCACCAAGATTGAGCGGATAGATCGCATCTTCGGGCACATTTGCGCCAAGTCCGGCCTGCGCAACAATGGCGCGCTTTAGATAGTAATTTCCGTACACGCCCATGGTGTCGGTATTCATCGACCAGTAATTTGCGACACGGGCCATGGTCGGCGTCTTCCATTCCATCAGCTTCTGTGCCTGTGCCGGCGCGTCGTCGATTGCCTTCCGCACTGTTGCGTCAAGTTTGGCAGTGTCAAAGCTCTTGCCCGCCTCGAAGCCGATCCGTTTCAGGCGAGCGATGATAGGCTGATCGGTATCGTGCGGCGGGTGGAGCTTGAGTAACTCGGCCGCATAAGCAAAAAATTTCGCGCCCTCCATCGTATCGACCTGTCTTTTCGGCGGCGTCTTGGTGTCGACCGATGGGTCTATGACTTGCTTTACTGCGACGGTCGGCTTGCCCCATCCAGACAACGGCGTGAGCTTGTAGCCCTTCTGGATGGCATGAACCGCCTCGTAGTCTTGCGGTCCATCTGTCTTGGTGCGGCCGATGATCCACACGTAAGGCGTCGGCGCATCGATGCGCGTCATTCCTGCCGGGACCTTGCCATTCCACTTTGGCGGTACGAGCAGGAAATTCGCCGCCTTAGTGCCCGTCGTGCGCCAGCCGGGGGAGGCGAAGACGTCGGTCCACATATCGAGCATCGGGAGAAGATAGTAGCGGCCATTTGTGTCGGGGGCCGAAACGACCATCGGCCCGCGGGTAAGGTCCACCCACGCGCTTGAATAAAGCGTATCGAAGTTGGGACGAACGACAGCCCTCATGTCTGCGGTGGGAAACGTGGGAATGTTGTCAAAGGTATTCGTCGGACCGCCGATACCGGTGCCTGGCGGAGAATTGATGAGCTGCTTGCGTGTCACATCCATTGTGATGAGCGGGTAGAAATAGATGTAAGCCTCCTGCGCAATGGCACGCGCCTCCGCTTCGTTGGTTCCAGCTGCCATAGTTTGCGCGCTTGACACGGTTGCAAAGGCAAGAGTTGCAAGAATGCCTGCTGACAAAAACAGTGAGACTTTTTTCATTACGCTTCCCTTTCCCGAATGACGCACCGAAATCCGATGTGGCTGGTTGAAGTATCAATTGGCTGCGCGTGGCGCGCAGCCGGGCGATAGCGGCGGCAATAGTTCGGCGCGCAAAGGTGCGATCCGCCCTTGAGAACCTTCCGCGGAATCCTGATGTTTGGCTGGCGCGGATCGTAGCTTTCGGCTTCCGGTCCGCCGCGCGGATTTTCCGGAATACAGCACGCCTTTGGCGCATCGGCCTGGTGTTTTGGCGAATACCAGTCGCTGGTCCACTCCCAGACATTGCCGATCATGTCGTAGAGATCGTAGCCGTTCGGTGGAAAGGCGCGGACCGGCGTCGTGCGTTCGAAACCGTTGGGGCTGCGCTTCTGGTGTGGAAATTCGCCTTGCCAGGTATTGGCCATCTGCCGCTCGCCCGGCATGAACTCGTTGCCCCACGCAAATTCGGCGTCTTCCAGGCCACCGCGAGCGGCGAATTCCCATTCGGCCTCTGTTGGCAAATCCTTGCCGGCCCAGCGCGCATAGGCGAGTGCATCGGAATAAGCGACATGCACGACCGGATGATCATCGAGCCCGTCAATATTACTGCCGGGCCCATATGGATGGCGCCAATCGGCGCCCTTCATGAACATCCACCACTGGCTCCAATCACGCAGATCGACGGGATGATCCGGCGGCGTGAACACCAGCGATCCGGCAAACAACATGTGCGGGAGCGCGCCGGGATAATGTGTCGGATTGGGTGGAATCTCGGCGAACGTCACATGGCCGGTTTCGCGCACGAATTCCCTGAATTGCGCATTGGTGACCGGGGTGCGGTCAATCCAGAATGGATCAACGGTGACCCGGTGGACTGGCGCTTCTTCTGGATAGTGCTTGTTCGATCCCATGCGGAAGGTGCCGCCAGGGATGTGGACCATGTTTGTGTGTAGCGCCGGGCCCGGTGTGTCGACTGGATCTATAACTGGCGGCTCGACGAACGACACGACTCAACTCCCGCATCGGCAGGGGCAAGAACAAAGCCGCAGACATGTTGCGGCGGATGCCGCGTGTCATCAATTGACGAAATTGTGATGGGCCAGCATCGCTGATCGACGGCGCGAGCTGTTCCGAATTCCGTTCTCACCCGGTTTTTGCGTTCACGCTAAGTTCCCGAAAGTCTTACGTTTTGCGGCATCCCGGTACGGCGGCTGTGGCACGACTGTCACGCCTGCGCGGATTTTCGGCGATCTGCCGTCCGCCCAATGTGCTCCGTCACACGACAGCCTAATCTGTCGACTCGAAGGCGAGGCGACGGTGAAACAAGTGGCGCATAGCAAGCTTGCAAAGCAAATAGCACTCTGCGCACTCGTCGCGATCAGCTGTGCTGCGAAACCGGCCATTGCCGACGAAGGCGGCGTGAGTTTCTGGGTCCCGGGCTTCTTCGGCAGTCTGGCAGCGACGCCGCAGGTACCCGGATTTTCATTGGCCAATGTTTTTTATTACAACCAGGTTTCTGCCGGCGGGAACGTGGCGTTCGCGAAGCAGGTACCTGGCGGCAACATAAACGTGAACTTCAACGGCAACCTCAACGCTAACGTTCACGGCAGCGCCGAGCCATTGTATCTCGCGATCCCGGGCTACACGTTTGCGACACCGGTGTTGGGCGGTCAGGCCAACATCAGCTTGGGAGTACCCTACGGACGAATTGAGAGCAGTGTTGACGCAACAATAGCGGGCAACCTGGGATTGGGTGGTCCCGGATTTACGATTGGGCGCAGCCTCACCCAAACGGCTACCGGTTTTGGCGATCTGCTACCAATGGCTTCCCTGCGCTGGAATTTTGGCGTCAATAATTTCATGACCTACTTGACGGGAAATCTGACGACGGGAGTGTATCACTCAAGTTCAATTGCCAATCTCGGTATAGGACACAACGCAATCGACGCGGGCGGGGCCTATACTTACTTCGATCCGAAGACCGGACGCGAATTTTCCGCCACACTCGGCTTCACCTACAACTTCGAAAACGAGCACACGAACTACCAGAACGGCATCGACATGCATCTGGATTGGGGTGCATCGCAATTCCTGACCAAGCAGTGGCAAGTTGGACTCGTTGGCTATTGGTACCAGCAGCTCTCCTGCGACAGCGGCTCAGGCGACCGCGTCGGATGCTTCGAATCGCGCGTGGTCGGAATTGGACCGCAGATCGGCTACATCTTTCCCATCAGCAAGGAATGGCAGGGATACTTGAATCTCAAGGGCTATGGCGAATTTGCCGCACAGAACAGGCCCGATGGCTGGAACGCCTGGCTGACATTCGCGATAACGCCCGCAGCGCCTGGCGAAGCGCCGCCGTCGTCCAGACGCATCGTCACGAAATAAAGTGTAGCCCCGCCGAAAACACTAGGCGGGGCTACCGAATACAACACGCCGGGGTGTGGCGGGACCCGACGATTGCACTCGAACTGTAGTCGTGGCGGATGCGAGAATGGTTCATCTCATCCGCGTCGAAAATCGCGTCAGCTGAAAATTACTGAAAAGATGTGAGAGGCGAGGGGACCCAACAGTGTCTCCAGCACCAAGCTGAAAAGGCCATAGAGCAGCGCTGCGGCCCAGACGGCCGATAAGCCCAGTCCAAAAGTCACGGCGACCGCCGGCCAAATTCGACGAAAGGATGCGGCGGCTTGCGGGTCATGTGTCATCAATCCATTTGACGGACGATCGATGACAAAGGTTCAAAGCATTTTTGAATGATTTACTGCCGAGGTGTCTTGGCACCGGTGGCTTGCTCCCGTCGCCTGCCATTGATACCTAGTCCCAGACTGGTCATGGCCGGGCTATCCCGGCCATCCACGTCTTTGAACGAACACCCGAAATGCCGGCCAAGACGCCTTTTTACATTACCACCGCGATCTCATATCCGAATGGCCCACCGCATATCGGCCATGCCTATGAGGCGATCGCCACCGACGCCATCGCGCGCTTCATGCGGCTCGATGGCTATGACGTCTATTTCCTCACCGGTACCGACGAGCACGGGCAGAAGATCCAGCAGACGGCGGCGAAGGAAGGGCTCACGCCGCGCCAATTGCTCGACCGCAACGTCCCACGCTTCGAGGCGATGGTTAAACGGATGAATTGCTCGAACGACGACTTCATCCACACGACTGAAGAGCGTCATCACCGCTCATCCGAAGCGATCTGGCAGCGGATGGAGCAGAATGGCGACATCTACCTTGGCAAATACGCCGGCTGGTACTCGGTGCGCGATGAAGCCTACTACGCCGAGAACGAGACCCATCTGAATGAGCAGAAAGTACGCGTCGCCGCCAAGACCGGCACGCCAGTCGAATGGGTCGAGGAGGCGAGCTATTTTTTCAAGCTCTCCGCCTATCAGGAAAAGCTGCTTGAACTGTACGCGCGGCCGAATTTCGTGCTGCCGAAAGAGCGGCTGAACGAGGTCGCCAGCTTCGTGCGCGGCGGCCTCCAGGATCTGTCGATCTCCCGCACCACGTTCGACTGGGGCATTCGCGTGCCCGGGACCGACGGCCACATCATGTATGTGTGGGTGGATGCGCTCACCAATTACATCACAGGCGTCGGTTTCCCGGATACCGGCAGCGAAAAATTCAAGCGCTACTGGCCGGCATCAGTGCACGTGATCGGTAAAGATATCGTGCGCTTTCACGCAGTCTACTGGCCGGCTTTCCTGATGTCGGCCGGCCTCGACGTGCCACAACGCATCTTCTCGCACGGGTTTCTGTTCAATCGCGGAGAGAAGATGTCGAAGTCCGTCGGCAATGTGATCGATCCATTCACGATGGCCGATACCTACGGGGTCGATCAGTTTCGCTATTTCTTCCTGCGCGAGGTTCCGTTCGGCCAGGATGGCAACTACAGCCATGAGGCGATCGTCAATCGCATCAATGCTGATCTGGCAAACGACCTCGGCAACCTGGCACAACGGTCGCTGTCGATGATCGCCAAGGCTGTCGGCGGCAAGCTACCGGAGCCCGGCGCTTTCAGCGAAACGGACAAGACCATTCTCTCTGCTGCAGATGCGATGATCGGCACCGCGCGTGAGCACATGAAGACGCAACAGCTACACCAGGTGCTCAATTGCGTCTGGGCGGTCGTCGCCGATGCCAATCGCTATTTTGCTTCGGAGGCGCCTTGGGCGCTCGCGAAGACCGATCCGAAGCGGCAGGGGACCGTGCTGTACGTGACCGCGGAAATCTTGCGCCAGGTTGCGATCTTGGCGCAGCCATTCGTGCCGGCTTCCGCGTCCAAACTGCTCGATCTTCTCGCAATCAGATCGGACGAGCGCAACTTCGACGTGCTTGAACCGACCTCAAGGATCAAGGCTGGCGTGACTTTGCCGGCGCCGACACCTGTGTTCCCCCGTTACGTCGACGCAGAAGAAAAAGCGTGAGTCATGCTTGTTGACAGCCATTGCCATCTGGATTTTCCGGATTTCTCCACCGAACTCGACGCGATCGTCGCTCGCGCGCGTATGGCCGGTATCGGTCGTCTGGTGACAATTTCAACGCGGGTGCACAGGCATGCTCAGGTGCTGGTAATTGCCGAGAGGTTTCCCGAAGTCTTTTGCTCTGTCGGAACCCATCCGCATTATTCGCACGAGGAGACTGACGTCGACGCCGCCAAATTGATCGCAATTTCGAAACACCCGAAAGTGGTGGCGATCGGCGAGGCCGGCCTCGACTATTTCCGCAATAACAGTCCTCGCGACGCGCAAGCCGCAAGTTTCCGGCAACACATCGCAGCGGCTCGCGAGACAGGCCTGCCCTTGGTCATCCATTCACGTGACTGCGATGTCGATATGGCCAAAATTCTTCGCGAGGAAAGCGGGAAGGGTGCCTTCCCCGCTGTCCTGCACTGCTTCACCGGTGGCCGCGACCTGGCGTTCGCCGCCATAGACCTGGGGCACTATGTGTCATTCACCGGAATTTTGACGTTCAAGAATTCGGACGCACTACGCGAAATCGCAGCCGCACTCCCGGCCGATCGCATCCTGGTCGAAACCGATGCGCCCTATCTCGCGCCGCTGCCTTATCGCGGAAAACGCAATGAACCTGCTTACGTAGCAGAAACAGCTAAGGTTTTAGCGGATACGCGCGGCGTTTCCTCTGCCGACATCGCGCGGCTGACGACCGAGAACTTTTTCCAGCTGTTCAATAAAGTGCCGCGCGAGTTGGCAGACGCCGCATGACATTAACCTTCACCATCCTGGGCTGCGGCTCGTCGATGGGCGTTCCACGGGTGGCGCTGGGCTGGGGCGAGTGCGATCCGAACAACCCGAAGAACCGGCGGCGACGCTGCTCGCTCCTGGTTGAACGTTCGAACGCCCAGGGGCATCGGACGCGGGTCCTCGTCGACTGCTCGCCCGATCTGCGCATGCAGTTGTTGGATACCGAGGTCGACTGGGTCGATGGTGTGTTGATCACCCATGAGCACGCCGACCACACGCACGGCATTGATGATTTACGGCCGTTGTTCGTCCACAGGCGCCGCCGCGTCGGTGTTTATCTCGATGAGCCAACCTCGCGCGCCATGCACGCGCGGTTCGGCTATTGCTTCATGACGCCGCCCGGCAGTGAATATCCGCCGATTGCGATCGAGAAGCGTCTGGTGCCGGGCGAGCTGGTTAACATCGCGGGGTCTGGCGGCGCTATCGAGGCGTTGCCTGTTCTCCAGGAGCACGGCGACATCCCGTCTTTGGGCTTCAGGTTTGGCAATGTCGCCTATTCGGCGGACATCAAAGGCTTGCCGGCGGACAGCATCGCGGCTCTGACAGGGCTCGACGTCTGGATCGTCGACGCGTTACGCAAGACGCCACACCCGAGCCATTTCAACCTTGATGAGGCGCTGCATTGGATTGCCAGGATCAAACCCAAACGGGCCATTCTGACCAATCTGCATACCGATATGGACTACGCGGCGCTCCGGGCTCAATTGCCGCCGACAGTCGAGCCGGCCTACGACCTGATGAGCTTCGCTACGGGCTAAGGTGAATCTCGGCTCCGCCCGGCACTCCTTGAAGTATCGACTTTTATCCAAATTTGTTGCGAGCCCCGCAATATCAGGCCTTATGAGAGATGTTCCATAATATGTCTTATGCGAATCATGGATGTATCGTCGCGGCCGCAGCCCCGCTTTGCTACGGTCGCAGCAACGCTTTTGCCAAACCCCAAGCTCACGTCCGACCCCTGTGAAGCCATCCCGCGATATTGCCCGCCTGATCGAGATCATGGGGGCCTTGCGCACGCCTGGGAGCGGTTGCCCGTGGGATCTTGAGCAGGATTTCAGGAGCGTCGCTCCCTATACGCTTGAGGAAGCCTATGAGGTGGCCGACGCCATCGCACGCGACGATCTTGCAGGACTGAAGGACGAACTGGGCGATTTGCTCTTGCAGGTCGCATTCCACGCCCGGATGGCAGAGGAACAAGGCGCGTTCGATTTCGGCGATGTGGTTGAAGCCGTCACTACGAAGCTCATCCGTCGCCATCCGCACGTGTTTGCCGATGCTGACGGCAAGACCGCGAAGGCGGTTGAGGGGCTTTGGGCACGGATCAAGGCGGAGGAAAGCGCCGAACGCGGCGAGGAGGTGCCCAAGGGGGCGCTGGCAGGAGTGCCGGTTGCCCTGCCCGCGTTAACCCGCGCCCTGAAGCTCCAGGACAAGGCCGGACGCGTCGGTTTCGATTGGAAGGATCCGCGTGCGGTTCTCGCCAAAATTCGAGAAGAGGCGGACGAAATCGAAGCCGAGCTTGATCGTGGCGAGAAAGGCCGGATGGCCGCGGAAGTTGGCGATCTTCTGTTCGCCGTCGTCAACCTCGCTCGCCATCTCGATGCCGACCCTGAAGGCATCCTGCGCGACACCAACATCAAGTTCGAGCGCCGTTTCGCTTCGATCGAGCGCGCGCTCGCTGCTCGTGGCAAGGCGCCCAAAGATGCAAGTCTGACGGAAATGGACAAACTGTGGGACGAAGCAAAAGAGGCCGAGAAATCTCAGTCTAATCGTTGAATTTTGCACGCACCTGCGCGGCTTTGTCGGGGTCGGCGCGCACCGTTACCGCCAGCCGGCCGTCGTCACGGAGACCCTTGGACAGTACCTCGGAGTGCCGGTAGAGCCAGCTCAAACCTGCACCGTCGGCCGGATCGATTGAAAGTTCGAGAGTCTGCCGGCTTTCGCTCAAGCGCACCTCGATCGCATCGATCAGGCGATCGATGCCCTCGCCGCTCAATGCCGACACTGTCACGGTCCGACGATGTGTTGGCTGCCTTTCGACAAGGTTGAGCAACCTGGCGCGGCCTTCATTGTCGAGCCGGTCGATCTTGTTCCAGACCTCGATCAGACGCCGGTCGGAGGCTGCGATGCCAAGTTCGGCCAGCACCGTCTCGACATCTTTCGATTGCGCTCCGGAGTCGTCATGCGACACGTCGCGTACGTGCAAAATGACATCGGCTTCGATGACCTCTTCCAATGTCGCTCGAAAAGCTGCCACCAGCATGGTGGGAAGATCCGAAATAAATCCCACCGTGTCCGACAGAATGATCCGGACACCGTGTGGCAGATTGACCGCACGTAACGTCGGATCGAGCGTGGCGAACAACATATCTGCCGACAATACGCTCGCAGTAGTCATGCGATTGAACAGCGTCGATTTGCCCGCATTGGTGTAACCGACCAGCGCTACAATTGGATATGGCACGCGCTTTCGGCTATCGCGGTGCAGTTTGCGGGTGCGCTTGACCCTTTCGAGCTCCGCCTCGATGCGCGCAATACGCTCCTCGATAACCCGCCGGTCTGCCTCGATCTGGGTCTCGCCCGGCCCGCCAAGAAAGCCAAATCCGCCGCGTTGACGCTCAAGATGGGTCCACGAGCGAACCAGCCGGCTCTTCTGGTACGTGAGATGCGCGAGCTCGACTTGTAATGCGCCTTCCCGCGTGCGGGCGCGCCGGCCGAAGATTTCAAGGATCAGGCCCGTGCGGTCGATGACTTTCGTATTCCACGCCTTCTCAAGATTACGCTGCTGGACCGGCGAGACGGGGCAGTCCATCACGACCACAGACGCTGAAAGGCTTTTCACCAGCCCCGCGATTTCGTCGACCTTTCCCTTGCCGATATAGGTCGCGGGCCGGATGTCATTGAGAGTCACCAGCCCCGCTTCGACGACAGTCAGGTCTATGGCACGCGCGAGGCCGGCCGCTTCCTCAAGCCGCGCTTCAGGCGTCCGCGCATCCGCCGGCGCAAGCGCGCCATTTTTACGCGGTGGATTTTTCAACCACGGCTCAATGACAATCGCACGGCCAGTCTCAGTGCCCGTTGTGGTTGGGCTCAGGAGATCGGCGCGTTGATCACGGCGACGTACTTCCAATTAGACCTTGTCTCCGGCCGGCGGCTCGTCGGCCCCTTCGAAGAGCTGAATAGGATGACCCGGCATGATCGTCGAAATCGCGTGCTTGTAAACGAGTTGAGAATGTCCGTCCCGTCGCAACAGCACGCAGAAGTTATCGAACCAGGTCACCACACCCTGCAACTTGACACCATTCACCAGAAAGATGGTGAGAGGAATTTTGCTTTTGCGGACGTGATTGAGAAAAGTGTCTTGCAGATTTTGCGCACGATCGGCTGCCATGGCCGTTTTTCCATTTTTTGCTCGCGTCTAGCGCGCGAGACCTTTATTTGCCCAAGTCCTTCCGCACACCCTTTTTGGAGGATGCGCCGCTTTGCCCCTCGCAGAAGCGGTGCGAGGCCCGGGGAACCACTATTAGATTGCAGGTGCTTCCCCGGCGCAAGCACAAGTTGGCGTAATCCATATCAAAGCTTTGAAATAACACATTTTTTCGCGCTTTGGCCGGCGGCCAAACTGCAATGCCCCGTCCGCCGGCAAAAGGCGAGATTATTCGCTGAGCTCGGCGTGGCGGTGATAATCGCGGCGCAACGCCGTTGCGATCAAGCCGGGCGCCCCATTCCCAACGGGGCGTCCATCAATACTCACCACCGGCAATACGATCTGGCTCGCGGAGGTGACAAAAGCCTCGCGCGCGGCATAGGCCTCCTCGACCGTGAAGCAACGCTCTTCAAAGGCAAGCCCCTGAGCCTTGATCACATCGATCACCACCGAGCGCGTGATCCCCGGCAGGATGTCTTGGCCGAGCGGATGGGTGATCAGCTTCCCGTCCCGGCTCACAATCCAGGCGTTCGATGATGCACCTTCGGTGACGCAGCCCTGCTCGTCTACAAGCCAAGCCTCACGTGCCCCCTGCTCGCGCGCGCGCTGTTTGGCTAACACGTTCGGCAGCAACGCCACCGATTTGATATCGACGCGCTTCCAGCGAATGTCCGGCACTGTGATAACCGCAACTCCCTCCGCGGCGAGTTGCTCGAGTTGCTCCGGATTATTGCTGCGTGCCGTGACAACCAGAGACGGCCGAGTTTCATCGGCTGGGAATGGAAAATCCCGTCGCGCAATACCGCGGGTAACCTGAACGTAGACGATACCATCGCGCACGTGGTTGCGCCGGATCGTCTCGCGCAGAACAATCTGCATCGCGGCTGACGACATTGGACGTGCAATACGTAGTTCGCCAAGCGAACGGTCGAGACGCGCCATGTGCCGCCTTTCGTCGACCAGGCGCCCTCCCCTGACCTCGCAGACTTCATAGACACCGTCGGCAAACTGGTAGCCGCGATCCTCGACGGCGACCTTGGCATCGTTCCCTGGCAAATAGCGTCCATTGACGTAAGCGATGCGCGACATGGAGAGTTAGTCGATTCCAAGCGCCTTGAGCTTGCGATGCAAGGCGGAACGCTCCATGCCGACGAACTCAGCGGTCCGCGAGATATTGCCGCCGAACCGGCTGATCTGTGCCACCAAATATTCGCGTTCGAATACCTCCCGGGCATCGCGCAGCGGCAGGCCCATAAGCTGCTCGCCGCCATTTCCATTCGGCATGCTTGGCACCATTGAGCCCACATCCGGCGGCAGCATGCTCGCATTCATGACAGCCTCCGGGTCGCCGCCAGCAAGAATCATCAAACGTTCGATGTTGTTTCGCAGCTGTCTTACGTTGCCTGGCCAGCTATGCGATTGCAAAACTGCCATGGCATCATCGCCGATCCGCCGCTTCGGCAAGCCGGTCGCCAACGAAATCTGATCCATGAAATAATCGACGAGATCGGGAACATCCTCGCGCCGTTCCGCCAGCGGCGGCACACGGATCGGCACGACCGCAAGACGATGATAGAGGTCTTCGCGAAATTTACCTTCGGCGATCAGCACTTCGAGATTGCGCGCGGTCGACGATACGATCCGGACATCGACGGCTATTTTGGTGCTGCCGCCGACCCGCTGGAAGGTTTGGTCCACGAGCACGCGCAAGATCTTGTTTTGCGTCTCGCGCGGAAGCTCGGCAATGTCATCAATAAACAGTGTGCCGCCATGGGCTTCTTCGAGAGCCCCCGACTTGCGTCCTTCCGAGCCGTTGGATTGATCGACTCCGAACAGTTCGATTTCCATGCGATCCGGTGTAATCGCGGCTGCGTTGATGACGATGAAGGGACCGCTCGCCCGTCCGGATAATTGATGAAGCGTTCGCGCGGCGAGTTCCTTGCCCGCCCCCGAAGGACCGACCACAAGCACACGGCTATTGGTAGGCGCTACGCGTTCGATGGCCTGACGCAATTGCCCCATCGTCGCCGACCGCCCAATCAGCGTCGAGGGCTGCGGCGACATCTGCTTGAGTTGCTTGACCTCGCGTTTGAGTCGTGAGTTTTCCAGGGCGCGGTCCGCGACGAGAACCAGACGGTCAGCCTTGAACGGCTTCTCGATAAAATCGTAGGCGCCATGTTTTATGGCAGCCACAGCGGTTTCGATGTTGCCGTGACCGGAAATCATCACGACAGGCAATTCAGCATGCTCTTGCTTGACGGCGTCAAGCAATTGCAGGCCGTCGAGTTTGCTGCCTTGCAACCAGATATCCAGAAAAACCAGATTTGGCCGACGCGTTGTGATTGCCGTCAACGCGTCATCGCTGTTACGCGCGGTCCGCGTGCTGTAACCTTCATCCTGCAAGATCCCCGCCACGAGATCGCGGATATCTGCTTCATCATCGACGATTAATATTTCCGAGGCCATCAGGTCACTCGCACATGATCTTTGGATTTTTCGGGCTCAGGGTCGACTTTGCCTTCGGCGGCAAAACGTAACCGCACCCAGGCACCGCGTTGCTCGGGAATTTTCTCGGCAGCATCACGCAGCTCAATGCTGCCGCCATGCTCCTCGGCGATCCGCCCCACGATGGCGAGGCCAAGCCCTGTCCCCTTCTCCCGTGTGGTGACATAGGGCTCAAGCAACCGGCTGCGGTTTGCTGTCGGCAAGCCAATGCCGTTATCAACCACATCGATCACAATGTCCGCGCCATCTCGTGCTGCGTAAACGCGAATTTTGCCCTTCCCCAGCTCACCCGGAGGCACGGCCGCAATTGCCTCAGTCCCATTCTTGATAATGTTGGTCAGTGCCTGCGAGATCAAACGCCGGTCAAATCGCGCCGGCATCGGATCTTCCGCGATCTCTGTTTCTATATCGATTTCCGAATTTCCGACGCGCATCAGAAATACGGTTTGCCGCACCACATCGGCGACATCTTCCGAAGCAAGCACCGGTTTCGGCATCCGCGCAAAATGAGAAAATTCATCAACCATCCGCCTTATGTCATCGACCTGCCGGACAATGGTGTCGGTGCACTGCTCGAAAACGCCGCGGTCTTCGCCAATCATTTTTCCGTATTTGCGGCGCAAACGCTCGGCTGAAAGCTGAATTGGTGTGAGCGGATTCTTGATCTCATGCGCGATGCGCCGCGCAACGTCGGCCCAGGCGGATGTGCGTTGGGCGGTCACTAGATCGGTGATATCGTCGAGTGTCACCACGTAACCGCGATCGGAATCGCCCGATTGTTCGCTGGTGACCCGCACCGATAAATTGCGTTCCCGACCGTTACGGCTGATCGTGATCTGATCCTGCGTGGGAGCGCCCGATTGTGCGCCGGCCATGATGTCCGCGAGCTCAGGCAGCACTTCGTTCAGTGGCCGGCCAAGCGCTTCGCTCTCGGCGCGTCCGATCAATTTTTCTGCCGATCGGTTGAGGATGCTGACATTTCCGGCGTTATCAACGCCAATAACGCCAGCGCTGGCGCCAGCAAGCACGGCTTCCGTAAATCGCCGGCGGCTGTCGATAAGATCGCGCGCATGCATGATGTCATCGCGCTGCGTGCGCAATTCCTGCGTCATGCGGTTGAAAGTTTCGCCAAGGTGCGCGAGATCGCCTTCTGCTTGCCGTACCGGCACGCGAACATAAAGATTTCCTGTTGAGACGGCGTTGGCGGCTCCGATGAGTCGTCGGATCGGCGCAACCAGACGGTTGGCGAAATTGAAGCCAATCCAGACCGCCGAAAGAAGAACGATCAAGGCGATTACCGTGTACATCAATGCAAAGGCCACTTGTACGCCAACGCGTCGCGATTCAATGGCGGCATATTCAGTGACGCTTGCCCGGGTGGCCTGCAGCTGCGGTACGACGCGTGGGTCGAGCAGGCGGGTTATATAGAGGTAATAATTTTCGTATTGATCGAGCTTGATAATCGCCGCGACATAGTTCGTGTCCGGCAACAGGACGATTTGCGGCTCTTTCTCGGTAATGTGAGACAATGCATCGCGCGGCGGCAATGCGAAGGTCTGGTTCACATTCAGGTCAGCACGCGCGATGACCTTGAGATCTTTGTCGATCACGATCGCGGCTGCCAGCCCGCGCACAGACGCCTGGAAGGTGAGAAACTGCCGGAGCTTGTCCGGATCTTGGTCGAATATCGCTTTGGTGCGCCCGATATCGAAAGCCATCACCATGATGTCGGATCGAACGATCTGCGCATGATCGCGCAGGTAAGCTTCCGCGACGATTAGCGAGTTCTCGATTGCCGAGCGCGTGCGCGTGGAAAATAACCGATCGAGACCACGGTCGAGTGTCACACTCGCCACGATCGCCACCATGATTGCCGGAGCGGCGGCGATGATGGAGAACAGCCCTACGATGCGCACGTGCAGCCGCGCAGCAGCGCGTCCGCTGCGCCGGGCCTGCACCACCTGCCACACTTCCCGGACGATGAGGCTGAGTAGCAGCAAGACCGTCGCTGCATTCGCAAGCAGCAGCGTCACGACGACATTGTGGGTCGGCGAAATGGGTGTGAGGTCGGCTAGAACGACGAAGGTGGCGAAGGCCGACAGCAACGCAAGCGCGACCGCCATCGGGCCGAGAACGCGTGTTTCCCCACGTTTCGCGGGTGCGCCGGCAAGCGCTGTCTCGGCTGTGGCGGCCTGTTCGACGCTCATTGACCCCTGGCAGCGACAAATTGGGAGGAGTGGCCGTCCTACTGGACGTCTCCGCGAGTAGTGATGCTTTTATACAACAATGTTGCCGAATTGCGACAAATCCGCGGCGTGATTCGCTCGAAATTCACCGGGCTGGCGATCAGTTGCCGCCGCGATAAACCTGAATATCGAGATCGCGGATCTTCTTCCGTAGTGTATTGCGATTGAGGCCCAGAAGGTCTGCTGCGCGGATTTGATTGCCGCGGGTGGCCGCCAAAGCCGCTGTCAGCAAGGGATATTCGACCTCACGCAGAATACGATGATAGAGGCCGGCCGGCGGCAAGCCGTCGTCGAACCCCGAAAAATAGGCTGCGAGATGCCGCTCAACGGCGCCACTGAGATTTTCTTCCCGATGCGGCTCCTCGCTGCCGAGCGGAAGCGACGGCTGCGCCAGCTCGGCATCCACAACCGCGAGGCTGATGGTTTCCTGCGGATAGAGAGCCGCCAGCCGGCGCGCCAGGTTCTCAAGTTCACGGACGTTGCCGGGCCAGCGGTGTCGCTTGAGGCGATCGAGCGCGGCCTGCTCCATTTGTTTTGGCGGCAAGCCCTCGCGCTGCGCCTGCGCGAAGAAATGGCGAATGAGGTCGGGTATATCCTCGGCGCGCTCGCGCAGCGGCGGTAGGCGGATCGGCACGACGTTAAGGCGGAAGAACAAATCTTCCCGGAACAAACCTTGCTGGATCAACAACCGCAGATCCTTGTTCGTCGCGGCGATGATGCGCACGTCGCTCTTGATCGGCGTCCGCCCGCCAACGGTCGTGTACTCGCCCTGTTGCAGCACGCGCAACAATCGCGTTTGTGCCTCCATCGGCATATCGCCGATCTCGTCGAGAAAAAGTGTTCCGCCCTCGGCCTGCTCAAAACGGCCGGCGCTGCGAGTGTTGGCACCGGTGAATGAACCTTTTTCGTGGCCAAACAATTCGGATTCGATAAGGTCGCGCGGGATCGCGGCCATGTTGATGGCCACAAAAGTGCCAGCGCGCCGTTTGCCGTAGTCATGCAATGCGCGGGCTACCAATTCCTTGCCTGTCCCGGACTCGCCCGAAATCATCACCGTCAGGTCGGTCTGCATCAACCTCGCCAGCACGCGATAAATTTCCTGCATGGCCGCCGATCGGCCAACAAGCGGGATGCTTTCAAACTCTTCGCTTTTGACAGCAGCCGGACGCGGGTTTTTTGGCTCTGACAGCGCGCGACCAACAATGGCAATGAGTTCCTTCAGATCGAACGGTTTCGGCAGATATTCATAGGCACCCCGCTCGGAAGCGCGAATTGCCGTCATGAAAGTGTTTTGGGCACTCATGACAACAATGGGCAGATCGGGACGCGCCTTGCGGATGCGCGGAATGAGATCGAAAGCATTTTCGTCAGGCATCACGACGTCGGTAATCACCAGATCGCCATCTCCCTGAGTGACCCAACGCCACAGCGTTGCGGCATTTCCGGTAGAGCGCACCTCGTATCCGGCGCGCGAGAGTGCTTGATTGAGGACGGTGCGGATCGCGGCATCGTCGTCGGCAACCAAGATGCTTCCCGTCGGCATGTCTTGCCTCACGAGCTCTGGACCGACGGCGCATCGCCAGTGACTTCGCCGTCGCCGCTGTAAACCGGCATGAGCACGCGGAAGATGGTCCGCCGCGGCTGTGATTCACATTCGATAATGCCCCCGTGGTCGCCAACAATCTTGGCCACCAATGCAAGACCGAGGCCGCTGCCACTTTGCTTTGTGGTGACGAAAGGATCAAACAAATGCGGCATCAGGTCTTCGGGCACGCCCGGGCCGTTGTCCTTCACGCAAAACTCTAGCGGTAACGATACGCGCGTTTTACTGCCGGGGACGGACAGCCGCACGCCGGGACGGAAAGCGGTTGTAAGCTGAATTTCGCCGTCAGTTGCCGTTTCGCCGATAGCCTCGGCGGCATTCTTGAGCAGGTTGAGAAAAACCTGAACAAGCTGATCGCGATTGGCAAGAACTAGTGGCAACGAGGGGTCATACTCTTCGACGAATTTGATGTGGCGTCCAAAACCCGATTGGGCGAGCCGTTTTACGTGGTCCAGTATGACGTGAATATTCACTGGCTCGCGGTCGATAGGGCGCTCGTCTGCAAATACTTCCATGCGATCGACCAGCTTCACGATGCGATCGGTCTCATCACAGATCAGCTTCGTCAGCGGCCGATCATCATCCCCCGCCGACTGCTCGAGCAGCTGTGCGGCGCCGCGAATGCCCGACAGCGGATTTTTGATTTCATGCGCCAACATCGCTGCCAGCGCGATAACCGAACGTGCTGCTCCGCGATGGGTCAGTTGGCGATCCATCTTGTCGGCTATGGTGCGCTCCTGCAGCATGACCACGACGTGTTCAGGATATTCGGGCAATGGCGCCACATAGAGGTCCACCAGGCGCTCGCCCGGATTGCGTGGCGTTGCAAGGTCGACCTTGTATTCGTTAACCGCCGCACCACGCTGCCGTACCTGTTCGATCAGCGGCAGCAACGGAGAACCGAACGGCACCAGTTCCCGCAGCATGTGCCGGCGCAACATTGCGGTTGACGCCTCGAAGAACTGTTCCGCCGCAACATTGGCGTCGGCAATTTTGCCGTCGGGCGACACCATGATCACCGGGTGTGGCAGCGCATGCATCATCGCGTCGGCTGGTGTGTTGACGATCGCCGAGATGGCCTGGGCACGGGTCATGCGGCAGTCCTCAAGGCCAGATCGTCGTAGGCTTCGGCAAGAAAACGTCTTGCCAGTGAGGGCGCTTCCGCGGTGAGAACGCGATTGCGATAACGCTTGACCAGCTCGATCGGCGCGCCAGTAGTTACCGCTGCGGAATCGAGCGCCCACCCAAGATGTTTGCGGGCATGACGGCGACCGATGGCTTCGCCATGATGTTGCAGCATCTCATCGTAAAGCCTGTCGACCAGTTTGAATTGTTCGCTGAGCGGCGGAGCCTGCTCGCGTGTGCCGGTCGCGAGGTAGCGCGCAACCTGCCCCGGAAACCAGGGTCGGCCCTGCACCGCACGGCCAATCATGACCGCGTCGGCCCCGGAAATAGCCAGCGCGCGTATGGCATCCTCAAATGAGCGGATATCGCCGTTGACAACGACCGGAACCGAGACGGCTTGCTTGACGGCTCGCACGGCCTGCCAATCGGCAGAGCCGTCATAAAACTGGCACCGGGTCCTGCCGTGGACCGTGATGAGCTTGATTCCGGCACCTTCCGCGCGGCGTGCGAGTTCCGGCGCATTGATGGTCGAGGTGTCCCAGCCAAGCCGCATCTTAAGGGTGACTGGCACGCGGACGGCGCCCACCGTTGCTTCGATCAAGGCCAGCGCGTGGTCGAGATCGCGCATGAGCGCTGACCCTGCCACACCATTGGTGACCTGCTTGGAGGGGCAACCCATGTTGATATCGATGATGTCGGCACCTTGGGCTTCGGCAATGCGGGCGCCTTCCGCCATCCATCGCGCCTCACAACCCGCGAGCTGCACGACGTGAATTCCGACGCCAGCGCCTTCGCTTCGAACGCTGGCCTCGCGTTCCCCCCGCACCAGTCCAGCGCAGGCGGTCATTTCTGAAATGACGAGGCCGGCACCGAGCCGCTCGGCCATCCGCCGGAACGGCGTGTCGGTAATTCCGGACATTGGAGCCAAAAAGACCCGGTTAGGCACCGCAACCGACCCGACTGCAATCGAGCTGGACGGAAAACCCCTAAATTCAAAGCCCCCGGACCGCTTGCCTATCATTTAGGCTAACCTTTTTGATGCTCATACTTTAGCCATTTCGCTACGCAACGCAAGTGCTGCAGTGCAAAAAAATGTTCATGGAATAGAGGCTGTGCAAGTGCTTATCGCGTTCCCGCCGCGAGACGAACGCGCTAAAGGCAGAGGGCTCGAGGGGAGTATTCGGATGGCGCAAGTCGCAGCCGTTGTAGTCGCTGCCGGGCAAGGCGTACGCGTGGGCGGCGATTTGCCCAAGCAGTTCCGGCGCGTTGCCGGTCAAACGCTGCTTGAACGCGCCCTGTCGGCCTTCGCGGACGTCCCCAACATCGCCTTTGTGCAGCCCGTCGTACGCCCGAACGACTTGGCCCTCGTTAGCGCCTTGTCCCACAACCTGAATGTTCTCGAACCGGTATCGGGCGGCGCTACCCGCCAGGCGTCGGTACGGGCCGGACTCGAAGCGCTATTGCCGCGCTCACCTGACATCGTCCTTGTCCACGACGCGGCGCGGCCTTTTGCGAGCGCGGACCTCATTGCGCGCGCCATCGCGGCGGTCGAGAAAACCGGCGCAGCCATTCCCGCTCTACCTGTCACCGACACTGTCAAACGTGTCGACGAGGCCGGCATGGTGGCGGCAACCGTTGACCGTAATGCCATCCGCTTGGTGCAAACGCCGCAGGCTTTCGCATTCCCTGCCCTGCTGCAGGCGCATCGGGACGCCGCCGCGCAAGGGCGCAGCGATTTTACCGACGACGCCGCACTCGCCGAGTGGGCCGGGATGAAAGTGAGCGTATTCGCCGGCGAGCCCGGCAATATCAAACTCACGACACCGGAAGATTTTGCACGCGCGGAAGTCATGCAATCTGCCGTGCTTGGCGATGTGCGTACCGGCTCGGGCCTGGACGTGCATGCATTCGGTCCGGGTGATCACGTCATCCTCGGCGGCATTCGCATTCCACACGGCAAGGCGCTCACCGGTCACTCCGATGCCGACGTGGCGCTGCATGCCCTGACCGATGCCATCCTGGGCGCACTCGCCGATGGCGACATCGGCGCGCATTTCCCGCCGAGCGACCCGCAGTGGCGCGGCGCATCATCCGACCGTTTCCTCGCATTTGCCGTCGAACGCGTGCGCGCCCGCGGCGGCCGGATCGCCCATCTCGATCTTACGATCGTCTGTGAAGCGCCACGCATTGGCGAGCATCGTGACGCCATGCGCACGAGCATCGCGCGACTTGCCGGCATCGACATTGACCGGGTAGCCGTCAAGGCGACGACCAGTGAGAAGCTCGGTTTCACCGGACGCGGCGAAGGCATCGCGGCCTATGCAACGGCAACCGTTCGCCTGCCGTGGGGCTGATGCGATGGCGGACACGAAATTGCACGATGCAGCGAACGCGTTGCTCGAAATCTGCAAGACAAAAAAACTGACATTGGCGACGGCCGAATCCTGCACGGGCGGGTTGGTCGCAGCGGCAATCAGTGAAATTGCCGGATCCTCCCAGGTGCTTGACCGCGGCTTTGTTACCTATTCAAACACCGCCAAGCAGCAAATGCTGGGAGTGACGCCCGCAACAATTGATGTCTACGGTGCAGTGAGTCACGAATGTGCCGAGGAAATGGCCAAAGGTGCATTGGCGCACGCTTCTGTCGATCTCGCCGTTTCAATTACGGGAATCGCAGGCCCGACTGGTGCAGTCCCCGGCAAACCAATTGGCCTTGTATTTTTTTGCGCTGCTTCACGCAGCGGCCGGGTCATCGCGCATGATCGCAAATATGGCGACATCGGCCGTGCCAATGTGCGCCATGAATCGGTTTTGCAGGCGCTGGCCATGCTGCAAGAGCTGGCGGAAAAAGAAGAGCCCAGGCCACCCGCTGGTAAAAGTTAGCATTCATCGTCAAGTGGGGGCTTTTGCTTTGTCCCCATTGGCGTAAGATTGTTTAGTCGGCCGCCGTCACGAGGCGACTTTAGACATTCATGAGTAGAATCTCCTTCGGTCGGCGGACCGGCGTCAACGAGGGGAAACGCCATGAAACGTCGTCAATTCCTGCAAGCCGCGGGCGTGGGGCTCGCTGCATCGGCTGTTGCCGCACCTGCAATTGCACAAACGCCAGAATTGAAATGGCGGCTGACAGCAAGCTGGCCGAAGTCGCTCGATACGCTCTACGGCGGCTGTGAATATTTCGCCAAGCGTGTTGCCGAGATTACCGACAACAAATTCCAGATCCAAGTCTTCGCCGCCGGCGAGATCGTCCCCGGTCTGCAGGTCCTCGACGCGGTCCAAGGCGGCACGGTCGAGATGGGTAACACCGCGATGTACTACTATTTCGGCAAGGACCCGGCCTTCACCTTCGGCACGGCGTTGCCCTTCGGTCTGAATACACGCCAGATGATTTCGTGGGTCCGTCACGGTGGCGGCGAAGAGCTGCTGAATGGCCTACTCAACGACTACAACTGCATCGGCTTTGCGGCGGCCAACACCGGCGCCCAGATGGGCGGCTGGTTCCGCAAGGAGATCAACACGAGCGAGGATCTCAAGGGACTTAAATTTCGCGTCGGCGGTTTTGCTGGCTTGATCTTGCAGAGGGTCGGCGTTGTGCCGCAACAACTCGCGGCCGGCGACATTTATCCGGCACTGGAGAAAGGCACGATCGACGCCTGCGAATGGGTCGGTCCTTACGACGATGAAAAGCTCGGCTTTGCGAAAATCGCCAAGTACTACTATTACCCGGGCTGGTGGGAGGGCTGCGGCCAGGCTCACAATCTCATCAATCTCCAGAAATGGCGCGAACTTCCCAAGCCTTATCAGTCGGCAATCATCACAGCATCCAACGACGCCTGGGTGTGGACGTTGTCGAAATACGACTACGTCAATCCACCCGCCCTCTTGCGGCTGGCAGCCACCGGCACGCAACTACGCGCGTTCCCGCAGCCGGTGCTTGAAGACTGTTACAAGGCGGCAAGCGGCCTTTACGACGAGTTGTCGAAGACCAGACCGCACTTCAAGAAACTCTACGAGAGCCTCGTGCCCTACCGCACGAACGCCTACGCGTGGTTGCAGGTCGCCGAGCTCGGGTTCGACAGCTTCCAGATCCGCATGCGCGCACGGACCTGATATAGCAGTGAGCGTTAGCGGCTCCGGAGCGCTTGGCTCCGGGGCCGCTTTTCATTGCCTGTCGGTCTTTGCGCGGTTAATAAATTTCAGCAGCGCGTCACAAACGTTTGGGATCACGCTATCCCATGAGCGGGTGCGGTCCTGGCGGAACAGGCGAGCGGTCGGATACCAGGGGCTGGTATCGCGATCGAGCAGCCAGCGCCAATCGGGCAAATACGGCAGCAAAACCCAGACGGGGCGGCCTAAGGCCCCGGCAAGATGGGCAACGCTAGTGTCGACCGAGATAACGAGATCAAGATTCGCTATCAGCGCGGCCGTATCGGAAAAGTCTCGAAGCACATCGGCGAATTGAATGATGTCCTTTTGCTCGCCAAGCACCGCCGCATCGGCGGGACGAACGTCTTTCTGCACGCTGATAAAAGTCGCGTCAGCATCCAAAAGAGCCGACAGCGCGCTCAAGTTGATCGAACGGATCTGGTCGCGGTGATGCGCCGCGTTCCCCGACCAGGCAAGTCCGACCCTGGTTCGTGTTCGCCTCCCGAGTCGCGTGTCCCATTCCATCAATTTGTGCGGCGATGCGTAGAGGTAGGGTACTGACGACGGCATGGTTTCCAACTGCGTTTCGAAGACGCGCGGCAGGCTGAGCAAGGGGCAATGCAAATCGAAATCCGGCAAGGAGTCCCCCGCGGACACGACCTGAGCAGCCCCGGAAAGACTGAGCATCAAGGGGCGAAGCCGCTCGTCGACCTCGAGGATCACTCGCGCGTCGCGGGCGGTAACCAGCGGCGCATAGCGACAAAACTGAATTGTATCGCCGAGCCCCTGCTCGCCATGAAGTAAGATTGTCTTGCCGTCGATCGTTTCGCCACGCCAAAGCGGCTGCACAAAATTGCGCTTCGCAGACGCCAAGGTTTCATATTTCCAGCGCCATTCATATTCCATCCAGCCCCGTGTGAAGTTACCGGTGAGAAGACTGAGCGAAGCCGCATTCCAATGAGCCTCCGGATAGTCCGGTTGCAAGGCAATGGCTCGATCGTAGCTTTGCAGCGCCTCGCCGTGTCGTTTGAGTTCATACAATGTGGCACCGCGATTGGAGAACGCCTCGGGATAGTCAGGCTGCAAGGCCAGCGCGTGGTCATAGCTTGCGAGCGCTTCCTCGTATCGCGTCAACGCATGCAGAGTTGTACCGTAGTTATAGTGGGACGCCGCGTGACCGGGATTGAGACGCAGCGCACGATCGTAGCTCGCCAGCGCCTCTTCGAACCGCTTCAACCTGTTCAGCACATTGCCACGATTGCACAGTGCTTCGACAAGATTTGGCTGCAAGGCGAGCGCGCGATCGAAGCTCTCCAGTGCATGGTCGAGCCGATTCAACTCGTTAAGTGAATTTCCGCGGTTCGCATAGGCCGCGGCAAACTGGGGCCGCAGCGTGATGGCTTTGTCGTAGTTCGCGACGGCCTCCTCGTAGCGCTTGAGCGCGTGCAAGGTGCCGGCGCGGTTATAAAGCGCTTCGGCCTGATCCGGACGTATGGCGAGGGAGCGGTCGTAGCTCGCCAGCGCGTCGGCATAACGCTTAAGATCGAACAGAACTGCGCCGCGATTGGTGAGCGCCAGCGCATAGTTCGGTTGCACGGCGATTGCCTTGTCAAAGCTTTCCAGCGCCGCTTCGAGGCGCTTAAGCGCCTTCAATGTATTGCCGCAATTGGATAACGCTTCCGCGTGCCGCGGTTGCAAGGCGAGCGCACGATTATAGTGTTGGAGCGCAAGCTCATGCTTGCCGAGCATGGCTTGGACGACAGCCAGCACATAGAGTACATCGAAAGCATCGCCCTGCGTCGAGACAATTTGCTGGCAAATTTTTTCGGCTTCGACATATTGCCTTGCCCGGTATGCCGCAACAGCCTGGCCGAGGGTCGGCTGTAGTTCAAATGCGGGACTCGTCATCGCTCCGTCTTGCGGCCATCGAGAATCGGAATCACCCGATCTCTGGTTACAGGGACGCTAAAGCCCGGTGATGCGCTGTCAAGCGACCGAGGTGTTCGACGATCAGGCAGTCCGCTGGCTGCCGTAAATTTCATCGGCACGTTGTTCAAATGCTGCGGCAAAACGCCGGAAGGCGGTGTCAAACATCGCCCCCATCAATGCCGCAAGGGTGCGACTGCGAAACTCATAATCAATGAAGAAGTCAACATCGCACGCGTTTTCGCCGATCGGGTGAAAGGTCCAGCGATTCTGCATGCGCTTGAACGGACCATTGAGATACTCGACCAAAATGTTCAGGTTTGACCGGTCGAGGGTGACACGGCTGGTAAACGTCTCGCGAACGATCTTGTAGGCAACCGTCATATCGGCGACCAAAACCGCCGCGCCGTCCTTTTCCATGCGGCTTTTTATGGCCAGCGCGCTACAGAGCGGTACGAATTGCGGATACCTTTCCACATCAGCGACCAGGTCAAACATTTCGGTAGCGGCGTGGCGGACCTGGCGCTTCGTCGAAAATTGCGGCATTGAACGTCAGGCTGTGGCACGCGCGGCTTTCAGCCGCGAAAAATCCTCGCCGGCATGATGCGATGACCGCGTCAGAGGCGAAGCCGCCACCATCAAGAAACCCTTGCTATAGGCAACTGTCTCTAACGCCTTAAACTCATCAGGCGGCACGAAACGCTTGACCTCGTGGTGCTTGCGCGCCGGCTGAAGATATTGTCCTACGGTGAGAAAATCGACGTCCGCAGAACGCAGATCGTCCATTACCTGCAGCACTTCGTTCCGCTCTTCCCCGAGACCGACCATGATGCCCGACTTTGTAAACATTGTCGGGTCGAGCTCCTTTACACGCTGCAAGAGCCGCAACGAATGGAAATATCGCGCGCCCGGTCGAACCGTCAGGTAAAGCGATGGGACAGTTTCGAGATTGTGATTGAAAACGTCGGGCTTTGCCTCCACGACGATCTCCAGCGCGCCGTCCTTGCGCAAGAAATCGGGTGTAAGCACCTCGATGGTGGTCGTGGGACAATGTTCGCGGATGGCCCGGATGGTGTCAGCGAAATGCCGCGCTCCGCCATCGGCGAGATCATCGCGATCGACCGAGGTAACCACTATGTGCGCAAGCCCAAGCTTTGCGGTCGCATCGGCGACTTGCGCCGGCTCGTTTCGATCGAGATCGCCCGGTCGCCCGGTTTTCACGTTGCAAAAGGCGCAGGCCCGCGTGCACGTGTCCCCCATGATCATAAAGGTGGCATGCTTTTTCTCCCAGCACTCACCGATATTTGGACAGCCGGCCTCTTCGCACACGGTGTGTAGGCCGTTATCACGCATGATCTTCTGCGTTGCGAAGTAGCCGGGTGACACAGGCGCCTTGACGCGAATCCAATTCGGCTTCGGAAGTACCGCTGAATCCGGTTTGTGCGCCTTTTCGGGATGGCGCGGGCGCGGGTTGTTCACGAGGTCAAGGACGATCGCCATGGGCCCTACTTACGGCTGCGGCCGCGTCCCTGCAAGACTGCGGCCGATCATGCCCTTCGGATCGCGCGCCAGATCAGCAGGAAAACGACGGCGCCAATGGTCGCGGTGATCAGATTGCCCCAGAAATCCGGCACGACTTCGAGCCGAAGCTTTTCAAAAAGAAAACCGCCAACAATCGCGCCCACGAGCCCAACGGCGAGATTGTACAATAAGCCCCCGCGCCCGCCGAGAATCTGGGTGGCGAGCCAGCCGGCAATCAAGCCGATAATGATCCAGGCAATGACGCCCATGAATATCTCCCGATTTAGGATGCGGCCCGGGGCAGAAATCTATACAAATCCATACGAAATGCGAATGGCCGGCATTCGTACCCCGCCCCACCTCAAACGCCGCGATGGCTAAAACAGCACGACGACGTTCGAAAGCGAACGCCCACGCGCTCATCCTCGGTGTCTATATCGCCGCGGTATTTTTGAGTGCGCTGCTGCTGTTCGGCGTGCAGCCCATGTTCACGCGCATGGTGCTGCCGCGACTTGGCGGCTCGCCGTCGGTCTGGTCGGTGGCGATGGTCTTCTTCCAAACGATGCTTTTGGCCGGGTATGCCTACGCGCACGTGCTGATGCGCCTGCCAAATCGCTACGCGCCGATTGCGATTCATCTCATGCTTTTGCTTGTGGCAGCGCTGACACTGCCGCTCGCAATAGCTCAAAATTGGGCGCCGCCACCCGGCGCCGGTGTCGCGCCTTTTTGGCTGCTCGGATTGTTTGCCGTCTCTATCGGCTTGCCATTCTTCGCACTCGCCGCCAACAACCCCTTATTGCAGGCATGGTTCGTGTGCACCGGCCACCACGACGCGCACGATCCCTATTTTCTCTACGCCGCATCGAATGTTGGCAGTTTCATCGCCCTCCTGTCGTATCCCGTATTGTTCGAGCCTGTCTTTACACTGCGTGCGCAAAGCAAGTTATGGACTACTGGCTTTCTGTTGCTGATCGTGCTGATCGCCGGTTGCGCCTTTCTGATGGCACGCATGCCTGGTCGAGCGAGCGTGCGCGCTGCAGCTAAATCAAGACCAAAACCAGATTGGCCAACGATCGGACGTTGGGTTTTTGTTTCGGCGGTTCCATCCGGGCTTCTCGTTGCCGTCACCGCTTACATTTCCACCGACATCGCGGCCGCACCCCTGCTCTGGGTTATCCCGCTGTCGCTTTACCTGCTCACCTGGGTGCTTGTTTTCCAGCGCCGGCCACTGATCCCGCACAAACTCGCGTTGTTGCTGCAACCTTTCGCAGTCGCCGCCATCGTGACATTGATGCTCTATACGAAACGCCTGGGCTTGTTTTTCAACCTCACCGGCCATCTCGTGGCGTTCTTTATTATTGCCTTGGCTTGTCACGGGGAGCTCGCACGCACGCGGCCCGCACCGCAGCACCTCACGACGTTCTATGTCGCGCTCTCGTTCGGCGGAATGCTTGGAGGTCTGTTCGCTGGACTGATCGCGCCTTACGCTTTTCCCTGGCTGGCTGAATATCCAATCCTGGCGGTGTTTGCGGTCCTGTGCCGGCCGTTTGGACAAAACAACCTCAAGGTTTGGCCCTCCGCGCCATCGTACTGGCCGGTGATCGAACGCTCGTTCTGGCCGGTTGCTATCGGCACTGCATTCTTGCTCATCGTGCCAAGTTTCGGATTTCGCGCTGATGACAATACCGAATCGAACCTCATAGTTCTGGTTCTGGTACTTACGGCGATTTCTCTGGCGCTCCTGCGTGATCCACCCAAGTCTGCGCTTGTCGTCGCAGTCGCGTTTGCCATGATGTGGCTCTACCCGACCGATGAAATTCGCCTCGAAACGCTGCGAAGTTTCTTTGGCGTTCACAAAATACTCGTGAGCGATGACGGGCGTTTTCGCATTCTCAAGCACGGCTCGACCATTCATGGGGCGCAGATGATCGAAGATGAGGACGGCGAGCCGGTTACCGGGC
>Ga0335077_10001321_pt1 | contig 29358 bp, 13 predicted proteins | sample Lox_Sample_31_FD_207151 | JGI IMG/M metagenome (GOLD analysis project Ga0335077, IMG submission 207151) | Soil microbial communities from Loxahatchee National Wildlife Refuge, Florida, United States - Lox_Sample_3.1 | ecosystem: Environmental > Terrestrial > Soil > Wetlands | place: USA... | reverse complement strand
CTACGGGAATCGCGAGGACTTCGGCCGGTTCGTCCAGGAAGCCCACCGCCGCGACCTGCGCGTGATCACCGAGCTGGTCGTCAATCACACGTCGGACCAGCACCCGTGGTTCCAGGCCGCGCGCCGCGCGCCGAAGGACTCGGCCGAGCGCGACTTCTACGTCTGGAGCGACACGCCCGAGAAGTACCGCGGCACGCGCATCATCTTCACCGACACCGAGAAGTCGAACTGGGCGTGGGACGACGTCGCCAAGGCGTTCTACTGGCACCGCTTCTTCAGTCATCAGCCGGACCTGAACTTCGACAACCCGAAGGTCCTCGAGGCCATCTACGACGTGATGCGCTTCTGGCTGGACCTCGGGGTCGACGGCTTCCGCCTCGACGCGATTCCCTACCTGTGCGAACGCGAGGGAACGAACAACGAGAATCTGCCCGAGACGCACGCCGTGCTCAAGAAGCTGCGCGCGATCGTCGACGCGAACTACCCGAACGTGCTGCTGCTGGCGGAGGCGAACCAGTGGCCCGAGGACGTACGCGAATACTTCGGCAACGGCGACGAGTGCCACATGGCCTACCACTTCCCGCTGATGCCGCGCATGTACATGGCGATCGCGCTGGAGGAGCGCCATCCGATCACCGAGATCATGGGCCAGACGCCGGACATCCCGGAGAACTGCCAGTGGGCGATCTTCCTGCGCAACCACGACGAGCTCACCCTCGAGATGGTGACGAGCAAGGAGCGCGACTACATGTACAACATGTACGCGGCGGACAAGCGCGCGCGCATCAACCTCGGCATCAGGCGGCGGCTCGCGCCGCTGCTCGAGAACGACGTCGGCCGCATCAAGCTGATGACGAGCCTGCTCCTGTCGATGCCAGGCTCGCCGATCCTGTACTACGGCGACGAGCTCGGCATGGGCGACAACATCTACCTGGGCGACCGCGACGGCGTGCGCACGCCGATGCAGTGGCGGCCCGAGAGGAATGCCGGCTTCTCGCGCGCCGACCCGCAGCGGCTCTACCTCCAGCCCATCATGGATTCGATCTACGGCTACGAGATCGTCAACGTCGAGGCGCAGACGCGCGCACCGTGGTCGCTTCTCAACTGGACGCGACGACTGCTCGCCGTGCGCAAGGGCTTCCAGGCCTTCGGGCGAGGCTCGCTCGCATTCCTGCGGCCCGCCAATCGGAAGATCCTCGCCTACCTGCGAGAGCTCGGCGACGAGATCGTGCTGTGCGTGGCCAACTTGTCGCGCTCCGCGCAGCCGGTCGAGCTCGACCTCGCGAGGTACAAGGGCAGGGTCCCCATCGAGCTGCTCGGCCGCACGGCCTTCCCGCCCGTCGGAGAGCTGCCGTATCTGCTGACCCTGTCGGGACACGGATTTCTGTGGTTCCGCCTCGCGCTTCCCGAGACGGCGCCGGCGGGACGCGATGAGCTCGTCCCGCGCGACGAGCTTCCCGTGCTGGTGCTCTTCGACGGCTGGGCGAGCCTGTTCCGGGACCGCGTCGTGCCGTGGCGCATCAGCATGTCGGAGAAGGTCCGCGCGCAGCTCGAGGGCGAGGTGCTTCCCGCGTACATCGCCGGGCGCCGCTGGTATGCGGCCAAGAGCGAGGCGATCCGGCACGTCGAGATCGCCGACCAGGTCGAATGGAAAGCCGGCGAGCGCGGCTGGCTCGTGACGCTGACCCGGGTGGAAAGCGCGAGCGGCGAGGCCCAGACCTATTCGCTGCCGCTCACGCTCGCCTGGGAAGACACCGAGGAATCGCTGGTGAGCGCGCTGGCCAGCTCCACGATCGCCAAGGCGCGCCAGCAGGCGCAGGTTGGCGTGCTCGCCGACGCGTTCGCCGACGAGACGTTTGTCCGCGAGCTGGTCGCCGCGGTCGGAAGAGGCGATCAGGTCAAGACCGCGCGAGGAACGCTGCAGTTCAAGCCGACCAGCGCGTTCGAGCCGCTGGTCGGGCCGGACCCGGCGAGCCTGGCCGCGGCGATGGCCGGCGCGCAGAGCAGCAACACCATCGTCTCGCTGGGCGAGAGGGTGTTCGTGAAGGGCTACCGCCGCCTGCAGGCGGGGATCAATCCCGAAGTTGCGATCGGGCGCTTCCTCACCGACGTCGTGCGATTCGAGCATTGCGCTCCGGTTGCCGGGAGCGTGGAGTACACGGCCGACGACGGCCGCAGCGCGACGCTCGCGCTCATACAGAAGTACGTATCCAACCAGGGCAGCGCCTGGGACTACACGCTTCACTACCTCGATCGGCTGTTCGAGGACAGCTCGCGCGAAGCCGCGCCGGCCAGCGCGGACGCCCATGCCGGCTACGGCGCGCTGATCCGCACGCTCGGCAGGCGCACCGCCGAGCTTCACGCGGCCCTCGCCCGCACGACCGGGGATCCCGCGTTCGACCCGGCGCCCATCGCCGCAGCGGACGTCGCGACGTGGACCGAGCGGCTACGCGCGCAGACGATCGACGCGCTCGACCGTCTCGCGCGGCGGCGCGATTCGCTGCCGGAATCGGCTCATGCCGACGCCGATCGCCTCCTCGCGCAGCGCGAGCGGCTGCTCGCGTGCATCGCCGCTCATGCGAACGATGCGGGCGAAAACGCGAAGACGCGCGTGCACGGCGACTATCACCTGGGCCAGGTGCTGCTGGTGCAGAACGACTTCGTGATTACCGACTTCGAGGGCGAGCCCGCGCGCACGATGGAGGAGCGCGCGGAGAAGCAATCGCCGCTCAAAGACGTCGCCGGCATGCTGCGCTCGTTCGACTACGCGATGCACGCGGCGCTGTTCAAGTTCGTCGCCGAGCGGCCCGATACGCGCCGGGCGGTCGAGGCCGCCGCCGCGCAGTGGCGGTCGCAGGCCGAGCGCGCTTTCCTCGACGGCTACGAAGAGGTCGCGAGCGCGAACGGCCTCGCCTGCCCGCGCTCCGGGGCGGGCGGGCTGCTCGAATTCTTCGTCCTCGAGAAGGCCGTGTACGAGCTCCGGTACGAGGTCGACAACCGCCCCGACTGGGCGCGGATACCGCTGAACGGACTGCTCGATGCGCTGGAGAGCGGACGCTGAGCCGGCGGCCGCGTGAGCGCGCGTCGTGCCCGAACGGAACCCGAACGCCGAGTGATCGCCAGGAGGCTGTGCCATGGACGTCAACATGCTGGTCGAGTCGATCCGTGAATCGCTGCACCAAATCGGTGTCTTCCTGCCCAGGCTGCTGCTCGCCATCGTCATCGTCGTCATCGGCTGGCTGCTCGCCAAGGCGGTGCGCTTCGCCGTCGAGCGCGCGCTGCGGGCGATCAACTTCAACGTCGTGACCGAGAAGGCCGGCATCGACCCGTTCTTGAGGCAGGGAGGGGCGAACGTCGACACCGTGCGCGTGCTGGGGGTGCTTGCCTTCTGGCTCGTGGTCCTGGCGGCGCTCATGGTGGCGTCGAACAGCCTCGATCTCGCCTACGTCACGGACCTGATCGGCCGCATCGTCGTGTTCCTGCCCAAGGTGATGTTCGCCGTGGTGATCGTCGTCTTCGGGGCTTATTTCGCGCGCTTCGTCGCTGCCGCGCTCACCAGGCACCTGCGCGATACGCACGCGGGCGAAGCGCTGGTGCTGGGCCGGCTGGTGCTCTACGCGATCATGGTGTTCGTGGTCATGATCGCGCTGGACCAGATGGGTCTCGGAGACATCATCCGCCAGGCGTTCCTGATCATCGTCGCCGGCGTCGCGCTCGGTCTCGCGCTCGCCTTCGGCCTCGGTGGCACGCGTCGGGCCGCCGAGGTGATCGAGCGCTGGTCCCGGCCGGCGCCGGAGAAGGAGCCGCCGAAGAAGGCCAGCGGCGCTCACGATCACATCAAGCCGGTGCTGTGAGGCGACGCGTCTCGGTCTGTCCGCGCGGGGCGCGTGTTGGCGCGTCGACAGGCCCGGACGGCGCCCGGCGATGAACGGACAGGGATCTCCGGCGTGGCCCGGGCGGCCCTACCCGCTGGGCGCGACCTGGGACGGCGAGGGCGTGAACTTCGCGCTGTTCTCCGAGCACGCCGAAGGCGTCGAGCTGTGCCTGTTCGATCCCAGGAGCAAGCGCCAAGTCGAGCGTATCGAGCTGCGCGATCAGACCGACCAGGTGTGGCACTGCTATCTGCCGGACGCCCGGCCCGGCCTCCTCTACGGCTATCGCGTTCGCGGTCCCTACGATCCGGCCAAGGGTTTGCGCTTCAACCCCGCGAAGCTCCTGCTCGACCCCTACGCCAAGGCCATCGCCGGCAAGCTGCGGTGGAGCGACGCGCACTTCGGCTACCGGCTCGGCGGAAAACGCGAGGACCTCGCGCCCGACAATCGCGACGACGCTTTCGGCATGCCCAAGTGCCAGGTGGTCGACTCGGCGTTCAGCTGGGGCAACGACCGGCCGCCCAACACGCCGTGGAACGACACGGTGATCTACGAGCTGCACGTCAAGGGCTTCACCTGCCTGCACCCCGACGTGCCGCAGCGGCTGCGCGGGACATACGCGGCGCTCGGAACGCCGTCGGTGCTCCAGCACCTGCAGCGGCTCGGCGTCACCGCGGTCGAGTTGATGCCGATCCACGCCTTCATCGACGACCACGCGCTGGTCAAGCGAGGCCTCGCCAACTACTGGGGCTACAACACCATCGGCTTCTTCGCGCCCGAGGCGCGGTACTCGAGCGAAGGCACGCTCGCCGAGTTCAAGACGATGGTGAAGACGCTGCACTCCGCGGGCATCGAGGTGATTCTCGACGTCGTCTACAACCACACCGCCGAAGGCGGCCGGCTGGGTCCCACGCTTTCGTTCCGCGGCATCGACAACCTCGCGTACTACCGCTTGGTCGAGGACGATCCGCGCCAGTACATGGATTACACCGGCACCGGCAACACGCTCAATATGCGCCACCCGCGCGTGCTGCAGCTCATCATGGACAGCCTGCGCTACTGGGTGACCGAGATGCACGTCGACGGCTTCCGCTTCGACCTGGCGGCGGCGCTCGCCCGCGAGCTGCACGAGGTCGATCGCCTCTCGGCGTTCTTCGACATCATCCACCAGGATCCGACGCTCGCGAACGTGAAGCTGATCGCCGAGCCCTGGGACGTGGGCGAGGGCGGCTACCAGGTCGGCAACTTCCCCGTGCGCTGGACCGAGTGGAACGGCAAATACCGCGACGTCGTGCGCTCGGTGTGGAAAGGCGAGGGAGGGTTGATCGGCGAGCTCGCGTACCGGCTCACCGGCTCGAGCGATCTCTACGCGCACAACGGCCGTCGTCCCTACGCCAGCATCAACTTCGTCACCGCGCACGACGGCTTCACGCTCGAGGACCTCGTGAGCTACAACGACAAGCACAACGAGGCGAACGGCGAGGAGAATCGCGACGGCGAATCGCACAACCGGAGCTGGAATTGCGGCGTCGAAGGCCCCACCGACGATCCGGTGATCCGTGCCCTGCGCGCGCGGCAGAAGCGCAACCTCCTCGCGACGCTCTTCCTCTCGCAGGGCGTGCCGATGCTGCTCGGCGGCGACGAGATGGGCCGGACCCAGAAGGGCAACAACAACGCCTACTGCCAGGACAACGAGGTGAGCTGGGTCGACTGGAGCCTGCGCGCGGCCAACGCCGGGCTGATCGAGTTCGTCCGGCGGCTCACCGGGCTGCGGCGCACGCACACGGTGCTGCGGCGGCGCAGCTTCTTCCAGGGCCGCAGCATCATCGGGCCGGGCATCAAGGACATCGTCTGGCTGAACCCCGACGGACGCGAGATGTCGGACGCCGAGTGGGACCAGGCCTTCGTGCGCTGCCTCGGCATGTGCCTTCCCGGGCGCGCGCTCGAGGAGAAGGACGAGCGCGGAAGGCCGCTCGTCGACGACGACCTGCTCGTGCTCATCAACGCCCACCACGAGGAGATTCCCTTCTCGCTGCCTTCGCTCGACGGCGCGCCCGGCTGGGAGGCCGTCGTCGACACGCACTACGACTCCGGGATCGCCCCCGAGGCGCGCCATGCGCCCGGGACGCTCTATCCGCTCCAGGGTCGCTCGGTGGCGCTGCTCGCACAGCCGCGGACATGAGATGCGCTCACGCGATGCCGTTCGGCGCCGAGACCCGCGCCGACGGCCGGGTGCGCTTCCGGCTGTACGCGCCCGCGGCGTCCCGCGTCGATCTGCTGCTCGAGGCAACCGTTGCGGGCTGCGCAGCCCGGCGCCTCGCGATGAGCCGGGAGGGCAGCTTCTTCGAGCTCGCGACCTTCGCCGCGGCGGGGAGCCGCTATCGCTACCGCATCGACGATCGCATCGAAGTCCCGGATCCGGCGTCCCGAAGCAACCCCGACGATCCGCAGGGGCCGAGCGAAGTGATCGATCCGGCCGCCTACGACTGGACGGACGGGGCGTGGCGGGGCCGCGCCTGGGAGGAGGCAGTGATCTATGAGCTGCACGTCGGCGCGTTCACGCCCGAGGGAACGTTCGCCGCCGCGATCGGGCGCCTTCCCTATCTTGCCGCGCTCGGCGTCACCGCGATCGAGCTGATGCCGATCGCGGACTTTCCGGGCCGCCGCGGCTGGGGCTACGACGGCGTGCTGCCGTTCGCTCCCGACGCGAGCTACGGGCGGCCGGAGGATCTGAAGCGCCTGATCGCGGCGGCGCACGCGCAGGACCTGATGGTTTTTCTCGACGTCGTTTACAACCACTTCGGGCCGGAGGGGAACTACCTTCACGCCTACGCCCCGAGCTTCTTCAGCGAGCGCCAGCAGACGCTCTGGGGGCCGGCGATCAACTTCGATGGCGACGGCAGCCGCGCGGTTCGCGACTTCTTCATCCACAACACGCTCTACTGGCTCGAGGAGTACCGCTTCGACGGGCTGCGCTACGACGCCGTGAATGCGATCCGCGACGCGTCCCGGCCGCACATCCTCGAGGAGATCGCCGCCGCGGCGCACGCGGGACCCGGTCGCACGCGAATGATCCATCTCGCGCTCGAGAACGACGACAACGCGGTGCGCTACCTGCATCCGAGGGAGCCGAAGCTCTATCGGGCGCAATGGAACGACGACCTGCACCACGCACTCCACGTCCTCGGCACGCCCGAGCGCGACGGCTACTACGCGGACTACGCGAGCGCGCCCGTCGAGCATCTCGGGCGCTGTCTCGCCGAAGGCTTCGACTACCAGGGCCGGCCGTCCGTGTTTCGCGGCGGGCGCGCGCGGGGCGAGCCCTCGGCCGCGCTGCCGCCGGAGGCGTTCGTCGCCTTTCTCCAGAACCACGATCAGGTGGGCAACCGTGCCTTCGGCGAGCGGATCACCGCGCTCGTCGCGCCCCGCGTCGTGCGCTGCCTGACCGCGATCGTCCTTCTCGCGCCTCAAGTGCCGCTGCTCTTCATGGGCCAGGAGTATGGGGCCGGCACGCCTTTTCTCTTCTTCTGCGATTTCGGGCCGGATCTCGGCGCCGCGGTCGCGCGCGGCCGGCGCGCGGAATTCGCGCGCTTCGCGGGCTTCGCGGACGGGGCCGATCTCGAGCGCATCCCTGATCCGAACGACGAAGCCACGTTCCTCCGCTCGAAGCTCGACTGGCGCGAGCTCGACGAGGAGGCGCACGCCGCGTGGCACGCCGAGCATCGCACGCTGCTCGCGCTGCGAGCGCGCCACATCGTGCCGCTGCTTCCGCATCTTCCCGGCCGCTGCGGCCATGCCCGCATCCTCTCCGACGCGGCGCTCGAGGTCGCCTGGTCGGGCGATCGCGGGGAGCGGCTGACGCTGCTCGCCAACCTCGGCGAGAGGGACGTCGCGGCCGTGCCGGTCTGCGGCGAGAGGATCTATGCGACCCCTGGCGCGTTCACACCGGACGCGACGCTCGGCGCGTGGTCCGTGACCTGGTACCTCCACAAGCCATGAACGACACCGGCGCAGCGGCTACGGGCGCGCTCGATCGCCTGGCTGCGCTCTGCGGCATCCTTCCCGCGTACCGCGACGTGGCCGGCGGGCTGCACGTCGCTTCGATCGAGACCAAGCGCGCGCTGCTCGCGACCATTGGCATCGACGCGGCGACCGACGACGCGGCTGCGGCCGCGCTCGCGGCGCGACGGGCCCGAGTCCTCGAGCGGCGGCTCCCTCCAGTGGCCGTGTTCACCGTCGACCAGCCCGCGCTGGCGATGCCGGTCACGCTTTCCGCCGCTGTCGTGGACAGGCCCCTCGCCTGGACGGTGGAGACCGAACGCGGCGCGGCGATCCGCGGCAGCCTTCTCCCGCGGCAGGCGCGCGCCTTCGCGGTTCAGGGCGAGGAGGAAGGCTTCGTTCACTGCCGGTTCGACCTCACGGCCGCCGGCGTCGCGCTCGAAGCCGGCTACCATCGATTCGCGCTCGAGATCGATGGCGAGAGGCGCCTCGCGCGGGCGACGATCATCGTCGCGCCGGCGCGCAACCACCGTCCCGCTGCGCTGAGCGGCGACGCACGCGTCTGGGGCCTAGCCGCGCAGCTCTACGCGCTGCGCTCGCTGCGCAACTGGGGAGCCGGCGATTTCGGCGACCTCGACGCGCTCACCGACTTCGCCTCCGCGGCCGGCGCGGACGTGGTGGCGCTCAATCCGCTGCACGCGCTCCATTCCACCGATCCTGCGCGCGCGAGCCCCTACAGCCCTTCGAGCCGGCTCTTCGGCAATCCGCTCTATCTCGACGTCGAGGCGATCGACGAATTCGCCGACTGCGAGGAAGCGCGGCGCACGGTCGCCGCGCCGGAGTTCCAGGCGCGCCTCGAAGGGCTTCGGCGACGCGAGCTCATCGATTTCACCGGGCTCGCGGCGGTCAAGCGCGAGGTCCTCGAGCCGCTCTACCGCTGCTTCCGCTCGCGGCACCGGGGCAGCGGCGACGCGCGCGACCGCGCGTTCTCGCGCTTTGTCGCGGAGGGAGGCGAGGCGCTGCGGCGGCACGCGCTCTTCGAGACCATCGCCGAAGAGCTTCACGCCGAGGGGATCGTGCGCGCGGGCGACTGGCGCTCCTGGCCGGTGCCGCTGCGCGACGCGAGCGCCGCGGCGGTCGCGAGCTTCGCGGAGGAGCATGCCGAGCGGGTCGAGTTCCACGCCTGGCTGCAGTGGCAGTTCGACCGGCAGCTCGACGCGGCGGCCGAGCGCGGCGCCGAGCGCGGCCTCGGGATCGGGCTGCTGCGCGATCTCGCCGTCGGCATCGATCCGGGAGGATCGGAGAGCTGGTCGGATCCGCAGCTCTACGGCATCGGCGCGAGCGTCGGCGCGCCGCCCGACACTTACAACGTCGAGGGCCAGAACTGGGGTTTGCCGCCGCTCGTGCCGGACCGGCTGCGCGACGCGGCTTACGCGCCACTCATCGCCACGCTCCGACGGAACATGCGCGCAGCAGGGGCGCTGCGTATCGACCACGTCATGGGGTTGATGCGTCTGTACTGGATCCCCGACGGGGCGCCGGCCGCGAGCGGAGCGTACGTGACGTATCCGTTCGACGATCTGCTGGGGGTGCTCGCGCTCGAAAGCCAGCGCCATCGCTGCCTCGTTGTCGGAGAGGATCTGGGAACCGTGCCCGACGAAGTGCGCGAGGGAATGCGCCGGACCGGCATCCTCTCGCTGCGGCCGATGTACTTCGAGATTCGGCCCGACGGCAGCTTCGCGCCGCCCGAGGCCTATCCGCGCGACGCGGTCGTGTCCGTCGGCACGCACGATCTCCCGACCTTGCGCGGCTACTGGCAGCTCGCCGACCTGGACGCTCGCCGCTCGCTCGGGCACTTCGGCGCGCCGGGGGTGCTCGAGGGGCTGCGCGCCGGGCGCGAGAGCGACAAGCGGGAACTCGCCCGCGCGCTGGCCTCCGCGGGACTGCTCGACAATGCCCCTGGCGCGTGGTCGCCGGCGCTCGCGCTGGCCGCGTGCCGCTTTCTCGCGCGGACGCCGGCGAAGATCATGCTGGTCGCGATGGAAGACGTGCTCGGCCAGGTCGAGCAGGTCAATCTGCCCGGCACGGTCGACGAGTACCCGAACTGGCGGCGCAAGCTCGAGCGGCCGATCGAGGAGTGGGCGCGGGACCCCGTGGTGAAGCACCTCGCCGACGTGCTCGCCGAAGAGCGTCCCAGTCCGGTCGTCCAGCGCGCCCGCTACCGCTCGCTGCGGCCGGAGGTGCCGCGCGCGACCTATCGCCTGCAGCTCAGCGGCGCATTCACCTTCGCCGACGCCGCCGCGCTGGTCCCGTATCTCGCCGCGCTGGGCGTGAGCCACGTGTATCTCTCGCCCTACTTCAAGGCTCAGCCCGGGAGCACGCACGGCTACGACATCGTCGATCACAACGCGCTCAATCCGGAGATCGGCACGCGGGCCGATCTGGACCGGCTGTGCGCGGTCCTGCGCGAGCACGGCATGCGCCAGCTCGCCGATGTCGTGCCGAACCACGTCGGCGTGCTCGGCGCGGACAATCTCTGGTGGCAGGACGTGCTCGAAAACGGCCGCGCCGCGGCGCACGCCGGATTCTTCGATATCGACTGGGATCGCACGCCCGACGAGCTGCACGGCAAGCTGCTGCTGCCGGTCCTGGCGGAGCGCTACGGCAGCGTGCTCGAGCGCGGCGAGCTCTCCGTGGCCTTCGACGCAACGCGCGGCGAGTTCGCGATCCGCTACGCGGCGCAGCGCTTCCCGGTGGATCCGCAGAGTTATGCGCGCGTGCTGGCACCGGCCGCGGAGCGGCTGCGCGCGGGCTCGAGCGTGCCGCGGAGCGAGATCGCGGACGCATTCGACACGCTGGCCGCCGCGTTCGCGGGCTTGCCGTCGGCCGAAGAAGCCGATCCCGAGCGAGCCGTCCGGCGGCGGCGCGAACAGGCTGTCCACAAGCGCTCGCTCGCCGAGCTGTGCCTGCGCGCACCGGCGCTCCTGCGCTGCATCGAGGCGCAGCTCGAGCAGGTGAACGGCCGGCCTGGCGACCCGGCGAGCTTCGACGCGCTCGATACGCTACTCCGCGCGCAGGTCTTCCGGCTCGCGTCGTGGCGGATGGCCTCCGACGACATCAACTACCGGCGTTTCTTCGATCTCAACGATCTGGCTGCCCTGCGCATGGAGGAGCCGGAGGTATTCGATGCGACCCATGGCCTGCTGTTCGATCTCGTCGCCAGCGGCCAGGTCGCGGGGCTGCGCATCGATCATCCGGACGGCCTGCACGATCCCGAAGCGTACTTCGCGCGGCTGCAGCGCCGGTCCGCGGAGACGCTGCGCATCGACAGTGCGGAGCGCGAAGGCTCCCGCTCGCGCACGCCGATGTACATCGTGGCGGAGAAGATCATTGGCGCACGCGAATCGCTGCCCGGGTCGTGGCCGATCGCGGGCACGACAGGCTACGACTTCGGCGAGCTGGTCAACGGCCTGTTCGTCGATCCGCGCGCCGAGCCGCGCCTGACGCGCTGCTACTTCGCGTTCGTGCAGGACCGCCCGGACTTCGGCGACATCGTCTACCGGTCGAAGCGGCTGGTGATGCACCTGTCCATGGCGAGCGAGCTCAATGCGCTCGCGAGCGCGCTCTCGCGCATCGCGCAGTCGGACCGCGCGACCTGCGACTTCACCTACAGCTCGCTGCGCGCCGCGCTGGGCGAAGTCGTCGCTTCATTTCCCGTGTATCGGAGCTACGTCACGGCGTCCGGTGCGTCGGCCGAGGACCGGCGGCGCATCGACGAAGCGATCCGCGCCGCGCGGCGCCGGGCGCTGCCGGCGGAGCGGACCATCTTCGACTTCCTGCGCGACGTGCTGACCACCGACCTCGTGCGCCAGCGGCCGGAAGCCGAGCGCGCGGGCATCGTCCACCTGGCGATGCGCTTCCAGCAGTTCACCGCGCCGGTCATGGCGAAGGGCATGGAAGACACGGCGTTCTACACCTACAACCGGCTGCTGTCGCTCAACGAGGTGGGCGGCGACCCGCGCCGCTTCGCGGTGAGCGTCGCTGCCTTCCACGAGGCCAACCTGCGCCGGGCCGCCGACTGGCCGCATACCCTGCTCGCCACGTCGACCCACGACAGCAAGCGCTCCGAGGACGTGCGTGCGCGGCTCGACGTGCTCTCCGAGCTTCCGGCGGAGTGGCGGCTGCGCGTCGGGCGGTGGCGGCGGCTCAACCGGTCGCGGCGGCGGCGCATCGAGACGCTGGAGGCGCCGACCGCCAACGACGAATACCTGCTCTACCAGACGCTCCTCGGCGCATGGCCCTTCGACTACGACCGGCCGGGCGTCGCCGCGCAATTCGCCGAGCGCATCGAGCGCTACCTGATCAAGGTCGTCCGGGAAGCGAAGGCGGTGAGCTCATGGGTGAACCCGAACGAGGAATACGAGGCCGGGTTCACGGCATTCGCGCGAACGCTGCTCGCCCCCGGCGAGAACGAGCGCTTCCTCGCCGAGTTCCTGCCGTTCCAGCGCAAGCTCGCCTGGTTCGGCATGCTGAACGGCCTCGCGCAGACGCTGCTCAAGCTGACGGTGCCGGGCGTGCCGGACATCTACCAGGGTTGCGAGCTGTGGAACCTCGCGCTCGTCGATCCCGATAACCGGCGGCCAGTCGACTTCGCGACACGCATGGCAGCGCTCGAGTCCTGGCGCGCTGCGGCGAGCGACGGCGAGCGCCTGCGGCTTGCGGGCGAGCTCGCCGCCAGCCTCGACGACGGCCGGCTCAAGCAGTTCGTGATCTGGCGCGCGCTCGAGCTGCGGCGCAATCGCAGCGAGCTGTTCGGCGACGGCGCCTATCTTCCGCTCGCCGTGAGCGGCGAGCACGCCGGGCACGTGTGCGCATTCGCCCGCGTGCTGGACGAGCAGTGCGTGGTCGTCATCGTCCCGCGTCTCTGCTGCGTGCTGCTCGGCGGCGAGCCGGTTCTGCCGATCGGCGCGCCCGACTGGGGCGACACGGGCATCGACGTCTCGTCGCTGCGCTCTCCCGCCTGGCGGGACGCGCTGACCGGAGCGCGCGTGGCCGCGAGCGAGGGCCGCGTCGCATTGGCAGCGGCGTTCGATCCGCTGCCCCTCGCGCTCCTCGAGCCAGGCCGCTAGCGCTCGGCAGTCTTCGGTATGCGCCGACGAGGCTAAGCCGGACCGCGAAGCGCGCGATCGCCCGGTACTCGGCGCAGGCAGGCGTCCAGGCTCCAGGGGCCACCGCCCGCAGCGGCGAAGTACAGGAACGTCCAGCAATAGATCGCCGCGAGCTCGCCGCCGTTGAGGATCGGCAGGAAAGCCTTGGGCGCGTGCGCGATGAAGTATCCGAACGCCATTTCGCCGGACAGGATGAAGGCGGAGAAGCGCGTGAAAAGCCCGATCAGGACCAGCACGCCGAAGACGATCTCGAGGACTCCCGCCACTCCGATCATCGAGATCAGCTGCACGCCGTCGAACTGCGCGATGTGCGGCACGTGAAAGAGCTTGGCAGTGCCGTGCTGAATGTACAGCCCGCTGACGACGATCCGCAGCACGCTCAGCAGCCGGTCCGACCACAGCGCCAGGAATCCCGATTTGTCCATGGTTGTCCTCGAAGGTATCCGCGTCCGGGAAAGCAGGCTCTCCCGCGCAGCGCTCGCCGTCGCGGCAGGGGCGGGCTCGAGAGAACCGGACGAAGGCTAACAGAAGAGGCGCGGCCGAGCTTCCCACTGCCCGTTGTCGATCGAACGATCGTTCTATACACTGCGCGAGATGGGGATCGGGCAGGAGCGCTGCGACGACTATCCGGGGTTCGAGTGCCCGGTCTGCGGCCATCGCCGCTTCTACCGGATCCTCGTGCAGCGGGAGCGGCAGCCCGCCTACCGCACGGCCTTCTACGGCTGCTTCGGCTGCTCTGCGATGTTCACCGATCCATACCGATTTACGCAGAGCGTGAAGGGAGTCGAGGGCGATTTCGGGTCGGCGAGCTACCGGCGCGATCCGTGCGGCTAAGCCTCGCGATTCAGCGGCCGGCAGCGGCCGACGGGCGTGCCGGCATCCACCGGGCGGCGGTGGGCTTGTCCCTGCTCCCAGCTGAAGCAGCTCGAGTTTCAGCGTCGCGGGAACCTCGGACATCGGTAAGCGATCGGTAAGACCCTGCGCGCCAAGCTGCCCTCGCGTCGAAGCCATGTCGACGCACAACCGAAACCGGAAGGGGACCGACGATGAAGAAAGCAGCTTTGACGGCCGCGCTCGGCCTGCTGCTCGCGGGCGCCGCGAGCGCCGGCGAGACCGGCATCATCAATCAATCCGGCCCGTACGAAGCGACGATGAAGTTCTATCTTCATCCCGCGCACGGATTCCCGCGCAGTTCCGAACCAACCGCACCGACGGCCTTGGCCGACGAGAATGCGAATGCCACGCCGTCCGCCAGGACGCCGGGGCAGCCCGCGACGATGGTCGCGGCACGCTCGCGCCGCGACCGGGTGAAGACGCAGGGCTCCACGGATCTGCGCCTGGATCCCTGACATGGGCGCGGTCCGAGGTCCGCGCCCGGGGCGCGCGAGCGACGAGGCGCGAAGCGCTAGCTCGGCGCCGCCCGCTGCGCGTCGGTCGCCCGCTCGGGCAGCCACTCCGGCAACGCGTGCTTCGGCTGAGGATGCCAGCCGAGCACGGCCATCATCAGGCCGAAGCCGACGACGTAGGCGAGGAGCACGTGCCATCCGCCGCGCAGCCACGCGATCGCGTCCTTGCCTTGAGGGTACATGCTCGACAAGGCCACGCCGGCGGAGGAGCCGAACCACACCATCGAGCCGCCGAAGCCGACCGCGTAGGCGAGAAACCCCCAGTCGTAGCCGTCTTGATTGAGCGCAAGCGCAGTCAAGGGGATGTTGTCGAATACCGCCGAGACGAAGCCCAGGCCGAGGGTCACCGGCCACGACGCATCCGGCAGCCTGTGCACCGGCATCATCGAAGCAGCGAGGACGAGCGAGAGGAGGAACACGCTGCCCCGAGTCGCGCTCGGAAGCTCGCTCCACGCGGGCCGGCGCAAAGGGATGCACGCGAGCAGCGCGAGCCACACGCCGGCGGCGACGAACGGAAAGCGGTTGGAGGCCGAGGCGAAGTGCGTGTTCGCGACCACGTTGACCAGCACGGCGGCCAGGAGAACGATGACGACGATGCCGACGCGGACCCAGTCGACGGCGACAACGGCGGCCGACGGGTCCTTCTGGATAGGCGAATAGCGCTGCTGCTGGATGGCTGCCGGAATCCCGAAGACCAGCAACGCCGCCCCCGAGCCGATGAAGCCTTCGAGCACCTGCAGAGGGCTCACGCCGTCGATCCACATCATCGTCGTCGTGGTGTCGCCGACGACGCTTCCGGCGCCGCCGCCGTTGGATGCGGCGACGATCGCGGCGAGGTAGCCGATGTGAAGCTTTCCTCGAAAGATCGCGCCCGCGATGGTGCCGCCGATGAGCGCCGCCGCGATGTTATCGAGAAACGCGGACAGGACGAAGATGATGCACAGCAGGACGAGCCCGCCCTTCCAGTCGTCGGGAAGAAATTTCGGCAGCCAGTCGGGCACGTGGCTCGCCTCGAAGTGCTTCGTCAGCAGCGTAAAGCCCAGGAGCAGTCCGAAGAGGTTGGCGAGCAGCACCCACTCGTGGCCCAGATGGAGGAACCAGCCGGCGATTCCGCTGCCCTCCGCGAACGGCGAGAACAGAATCTTGTAGAGCGAAATCACGAGGACGCCGACGACTGCGATCTGCAAGGTGAAACGATGAAAGAGCGCAATCCCCGCAAGCGTCAGGGCAAAGAGGACGAAGTCCAGGGGTATTCCTGCAACTTCGGGCAAGGCGTTCATTCGGTTTTTCCGGATTTGCGCAGGCAGGGTCGATAGCGGACGCCCGCGAGCAGGCAAAGCGTCGTTTGCCGTCCGGAGCGTTGGCACCCACGGCCGGAGTCGAACCGGCGACCTAGCGCTTAGGAGGCGCTCGCTCTATCCACTGAGCTACGTGGGCGCAGTCTCTCTCGAGAAGGCCGCGCGTATTCTAGCGCTGTTTGCTTCGCACGCCGCCTCGATCGCGCTGGGCCGGGCGACTGCGGCCCGGTCACGCGGCCGCGCGGCGGCCGTCGAGGACGGCGCGGATGCGCTTGGCGAGGCTCGCCTCGGAGAACGGCTTGACGATCAGCTCGATGCCCGAATCCAGCCGCCCGTAGTGCACGAGCGCGCTCCGCGCGTAGCCCGTGGTGAAGAGCACCTTGAGGTCGGGCCAGCGCTTGCGCGCCTCGTCGACCAGTTGCCTGCCGTCGAGGCCGCTGGGCAGTCCGACGTCGGTAAAGAGCAGATCGACGTTCGCCGCAGTCTCGAGCACACCGAGCGCAGAGCTCGCGTCCGAGGCGGTCAGCACGCGATAGCCCAGCCCGCTCAGGATGGTCGCCGTGAAGCTGCGCACATCGTCTTCGTCCTCGACCAGCAGGATGGTCTCGCTGGGGCGACGGGGCGGTGGACTCTCCACCGGCGCGCGCGCTTCCACCGGAGCCGCCGTGGCGAGCCGCGGCAGGTACAGGCGGACCGTCGTGCCGTGGCCGGGTTCGCTGTCGATGGTGACGTGACCGCCGGACTGCTTGATGAAACCGTAGACCTGCGACAGGCCGAGGCCGGTTCCCTGGCCGATGTCCTTGGTCGTGAAGAAGGGCTCGAAGGCCTTCGCGATGATCTCGGGTGTCATGCCTGCGCCGGTGTCGGTCACCGCGATCAGCGTGTACTCGCCGGGCTTCGCGTCCTCGTGCGCAGCCGCGTATTCCTCGTCGAGGTACGCGTTGCTGATTTCGATCGTGAGCCTGCCGCCGCCCGGCATCGCGTCGCGGGCGTTGACCGCCAGGTTGAGCAGCGCGATCTCGAGCTGGCTCGCGTCGGCGGAGACGGGCCACGTGTCCTTGCCCCTTTCGATCTCCAGCACGATCGACCCGCCGAGCGCCGACTCGAGCAGCGGCGCCATGCCGATCACGAGCTGCCGCGGCTCGAGCGGCTGCGGCTGCAGCGGCTGGCGGCGCGAGAAGGCCAGCAGCCGCTGCGTGAGGCTCGCGGCGCGGTCGGCATTGCGGTCGATCATGTCGATCGCGGCAGCGAGGTCGGGATTGCTGTCCTGCAGCCGACGCTTGAGAACGGCGACCGCGTTCTTGATGACGTGCAGCAGGTTGTTGAAGTCGTGCGCGATGCCGCCGCTCAGCTGGCCCAGCGCTTCCATCTTCTGCGACTGGGCGAGGGCGAGGCGCGCCTCTTCGAGCTTGGCCTCCTGATGGTGGCGCTCGGTCACGTCGCGGGTGATCTTGGCGAAGCCCACGAGCCCTCCTGTGTCGTCGCGCAGCGCGTCGATGACGACGTTGGCGACGAATCGAGTGCCGTCCTTGCGCAGGCGCAGCCCCGCCTCGGCCTCGTACCTGCCCTCTCGCACCGCGGTTTCTAGCGCCCGCTGCGGCACTCCCGCCTTGCGGTCCTCCTCGGTGTAGAAGATCGAGAAATGCTTGCCGATGACCTCGCTCGCCGCGTAGCCCTTGATCCGCTCGGCACCGGCGTTCCAGCTCGTGATGTAGCCTTCGGTATCGAGGCGGAAGATCGCGTAGTCCTTGACGCCCGCGACCAGCAGGCGGAAGCGCTCCTCGCTCTCGCGCAGCTTCTGCTCCTGGCGCTGTCGGCCCGCGAGCTCCGCGCGCAGGCTCTCGGCGGAGTCGGCGAGCGCCTGGGTACGCTCGCTCACCATGCGCTCGAGCTCGATGTTCGATGTCTGGATCCTCTGCTCCAGCCGCTGGCGGCGCAGGAGGTAGCGTATCGTCGTGAGCCCGAAGAAGACCAGGATTCCAGCCGCGACGACGGTCGCGACGAGGTTGCCGATCTGCGACCAGCGGATCGTGCGGAACATCCTGGCGCGAAGACCGTCGATCCGCTCGGCCAGCGTCGTCTGCAGCGAGGTGCCGAGGCGCTGGATCTGGTCCATCTTGGTCGTATCGGCGGCCACGTTCTCTGCGCTGCGATCGCGACTGCCGGCACGATAGGCTTCGACGCTGCGGCGAAGCTCGTCGAGACGGTCGCGCGCGAGGGCAGCGTATTGCGCCATGCCCGCTTGCTGCGCCGCGTCAACCTTGGGCGCGGAGGCGAGGCGCGCGAGCGCGTCCCGGGCGTGCGTCTCCGCTGTCGCGTAGCCCCCCAGCCGGTCCGCGTTGCCGGTGAGCAGGTAGGCGCGCACGGCCGTCTCGACGTCGACGAGAGCGTCGCGGGCGGCATCGAGCTGCTCAAGCTGCGTCCGGGTCGCGATGCCCGTCCGCGTCCAGTCGGCGAACGACGAGAGGACGTCGTCGAACAGCAGCGCATCGAGGACGATGGCGATCAAGCCGCAGGCGAAGAGAATGCCGATTCGCCTTGGCAGATAGCCCAGCTTCTTTTCGCCTACGTCGGCCATGAGCGATCGCGCGGTGCGCCTGTGCAGATGAGCCTGGACGGGATTGCGGAAAATGCCGGGACGAAACGAGGCGGGCAGCCGGCGCTGCTCGCGCCGTCACCCGGCGACTCGCCGCAGATGGGGACGATCTCGGACAAGCGAAGCCCTTCTTCTTCTTTCGGCGCGATGATCGTGTAACCGCACGTATCCTGCAAGGCGCCGGGAGGGTAGTCTAGCCCTTGCCTCGCGATCGCGGCGAGGCGCGGGCAGGGGTTAAGATTGCGCCGGCCGTCCCGGCGTAGGACGATCGCCGACAAACCCGCGGCGTCTTCCGCATCCGAGCCATCCCATCCGCCGACCGGATCCGCCATGACCTCGTCCACCTCCGACGCGCCCCGAGCGCCCGTCCTTCGCACGGTCGCGCGCCTTTCGCGCCTGCTCGCTCCGTATCGCGGTCGCTTCGTGGTCGCGGGGATCGCGCTTCTCGTCGCCGCCGGCTGTGCGCTCGCGATGGGACAGGGGCTCAAGCTCGTCATCGACCGCGGCTTCGCCGCGGCCGACGGCCGCGCGCTGGACGAGGCGCTGGTGGCGCTGCTGGCGGTGATCGGCGTGATGGCCGTGGCCACCTACGTGCGCTTCTACAACGTCTCTTGGATCGGGGAGCGGGTTACCGCCGACCTGCGCAAGCGGGTGTTCGACCACCTGCTCACGCTTTCGCCCGGGTTCTTCGAGATCACCCGCACCGGGGAAGTGATCTCGCGGCTCACGAGCGACACCACCATGCTCGAGACCGTGATCGGTTCGAGCCTCTCGCTCGCCCTGCGCAACAGTGTGCTCGGCATCGGCGCGCTGGTGCTGCTGGTGCTCACCAGCCCGAAGCTCACGCTGCTGGTGCTGGCGGGGCTGCCGGTGGTGCTGCTGCCGATCATCCTCTTCGGGCGGCGGGTGCGGCGCCTCGCCCGCGCGAGCCAGGATCGCATCGCCGACACGAGCGCCTACGTCGACGAGGCGATCCACGAGGTGCGCACGGTGCAGGCATACGCGCACGAGCCGGAGGACCGGCGCGCCTACGCGAACCGGGTCGAGGCGGCGTTCGCCACCGGCGTGGAGCGCATCCGGCAGCGGGCGCTGCTGATCGCCGGCGTGATCTTCCTGGTCTTCGTCGCCGTGGGCATCATCCTGTGGCTCGGCGGGCACGACGTGCTCGCGGGACGGCTCTCCGCCGGGCAGCTCTCGGCTTTCGTGTTCTATGCCGTGGTGGTCGCCACGTCGATCGGCGCGGTGAGCGAGGTCACGGGCGACCTCCAGCGCGCGGCCGGCGCGACCGAGCGCCTGATGGAGCTGCTCGACACCGCGCCGGAGATCGCTGCGCCGCCCGACCCGATCGCCTTGCCCGAGCCGCCGCGGGGAACGGTCGCGCTCGAGGCCGTGACGTTCTGCTATCCGTCTCGACCCCAGGATCCGGCGCTGCGATCGCTGTCGCTGCGCGTGGGCGCGGGCGAGCGGGTCGCGCTCGTCGGGCCCTCGGGCGCGGGCAAGACGACCGTGTTCCAGCTGCTGCTTCGCTTCTACGATCCGCAGGCCGGGCGCGTGCTGATCGACGGCGTGGACATGAAGCGCGCCGATCCGCGCGCGGTGCGCGGCCGCATCGCGGTCGTGCCGCAGGAGCCGGTGATCTTCGCGGCGAACGTGTGGGAGAACGTCCGCTACGGACGCCTCGGCGCGAGCAACGACGAAGTGGCGCAGGCCTGCGAAGCCGCGTATGCGACCGAGTTTCTGGCGAGGCTGCCGCGGGGGCTCGACACCGAGCTCGGCGAGCGGGGCATCAAGCTCTCCGGAGGCCAGCGGCAGCGCATCGCCATCGCGCGCGCCGTGCTCTCGCGCAGGCCGATCCTGCTCCTCGACGAGGCGACCAGCGCGCTCGACGCCGAGAGCGAGCGCATGGTGCAGCTCGCGCTCGAGCGGCTGATGGCCGGAAGGACCACGCTCATCATCGCGCACCGCCTAGCGACCGTCGTCGGCGCGCAGCGCATCATCGTGCTCGAGGGGGGTGTCGCGATCGCGGAAGGCACGCACGCATCGCTGGTGCGTGACGATCCGCTGTATCGGAGATTGGCCGCTCTGCAGTTCGGAGTGGAGTCCGAGGCGGCGGAGTGAGGTAGGCTAGCCAGCGCACTCCGACGCGGAAAGACTCGCGGCCTCGCGCCCATCGGCGGAGGCCGCTCAAATTCCAGACCCCGCTGGAGCGAGGTCCGTCGTCGTCCTGCTCGACGCGGCGCTAATGAGCGCGACCGCGCCGCTTGCGTGCGAAAGCCAATCCGCCCAGCGCCATACCGAGAAGCGTCATCGTGCCTGGCTCCGGCACCCGTCCCTCCGGCGTGAACACCGTCTGGCCAGTCGACAAGTCGACCAGGGACCAGTCGGTGATAAGGTTGCCGTTCGCGTCGTAGAGGTCGATGGTGAGCAGGTTGAAGGTGCTGCTGTAGTCCGCGAAGTAATCGACGTTTGCGCCCTGAGTCAGATGGCCCGGATCGATTTCGACGAATGCGCTCGCCCAGTAGAAGAGGTTGATGATCTGATCGAGCGGCATGTCCGCGATGCTGATGGAGTAGGTCCCGGCGCCAAAGACCGTGGTGTTGTCGGGGTCCTGGAAGAAGCTGTTCCACGTGTCATTCGGGTTCGTGGTCGCGAGAAAATCCAGCCGCGCAGTCGAGCAGATGCTGAAAACGTCGGAGGACGGATCGCACATGCCCGCCGGCACGGTCGACTCGACTCCCGAGATGTGCCAAGTGAAGACCGCGCTCGCCGCAAGCGTTTCCGGCGAGAAGAACTCGACGGTCGTGTGGGAACCGTAGCCGGCGAGCGAGTAGTAGCCATCCTGCGCGTTCGCATTCGTCACCGACAGCGTCGCATCGTTGTGCGACAGGAAGAAGCCGCCGGGAACCGTCGTCTCGGTCGCGCTGATGTTGGCCCCGTTCAGCGTGTAGCTCGAAGTGCTGGAAAGCGGGCCGTAGGTGGTGTTGCTGCTGGCCAGCGTGCCGTTGTCCGGGCTGAAGCCGACGAACGGGCCATTGTTGTGATTGGACGTTCCGACCCAGGCGTAGTTCTGATAATACGGTGCGACAGCCGGGTCGCCATTGAGGTTGAAAACGGGAGCCGCGCTTGCCGCGCCCACGCTGAGGCTCAGCGCGAGCGCGCAGCACACGCGCCCGGCGCGCAGCCGAGACGTTGAAGTCCACCGGTACATGACCACCCCCCCAGGGTTCAGTCAGCAGGCACGCGCTGTCAGGCAGCGCGCTCTTGGTTGCTAGGTACGCGGCGGCATCAAGCAGGTCACGTGCCAGCGATCAGAGTTCTGCTTATGCAGATAGTTAGCTACAACCCCGGAGCGGGACTGTAAGCTCTGCCGACACTTCGCCAGCCGCTCTGTTCGCTGCGCGGCAATCAAGCCGATCCGGAAGATGACAAGATGCTGACAAAGCACACGTTTGCTGACGCCTTTTCTTACACAGCCACGCGGATCGAGTTCCCGCGCTGATCCGAAACAATCTCTTGCCGGTGTGGCATACACGATGCTTATCGCCGGCTGTCGCGCAGGATGTTTGATGCTGCGGATCCGCTTCGCGAGAAGCGAGGAGATCACGCGAAGCGTGGCGTGATCCGCGGGCCCGGCGAGTGCGCCCGAGCGGCACGGGAATAAAAGTGCGCCGGCGAAGGTCTTCGGATTCCGAGCGGTCTGCAAGGGGGAGACGATGGCCAGGGGTTCCGCTTCGCGCTTCGGGGTTTCATCTTCTGCGCTCGCACTGGCGGTGTGTGCCGTTCTACTCGCGGCAAGCCTTCCCGTCGTCGCGGCCACCTTCACCGTCAACAGCACGCTCGACGCGGTCGACGCCAATCCCGGCGACGGCATCTGCGAGACCGCGCCCGGCAACGGCATATGCACGCTGCGCGCTGCGATCCAGGAAACGAACGCCACCCAGGGCCCCAACCAGATCGTCCTTCCCGCCGGCACCTATACGCTGACCATCGCCGGCTTCGAGGGCCTCGGCGTGTTCAAGGCGGCGAAGGGCGACCTCGACATCACGAACGATCTGACGATCAGCGGCGCGGGTGCGGACACGACGATCGTCGACGGCAACCGGATCGATCGGGTCTTCCACGTCGATCCGGTGCCGACCGGTATCTCCGTGACCATCAGCGGGGTCACGATCCAGAACGGCGCCTCGCCATTGATCTCGTTCGCGTCGGCGGACGGGGGCGGCATCCTGCTCGGGACCCCGGCCACGATCCAATGCTGCGCGCCAAGCGGGAGTCTCACGCTCATCGACAGCGTGGTGAGGAACAACACGACGCCGCGCGACGGAGGCGGCATCGCCAATCACGCCGGCACGCTGACCCTGATCGGCACCGTCGTCACCGGCAACGCGGCGGGCAACGGCGGTGGGATCGCGAACGGCGACCTGGGCACCCTGGTTCTGAGCGACTCGACGTTGAGCGACAACCTCGCCGACCAGGGCGGGGGTCTCTTCACCGGCTACATCGACATCAGCACGAACGGGACCAACGTCACGATCGTCAACAGCACGGTGAGCGGAAACACCTCGGGCGAGGGGCCCGGCACGGGCTTCGGCGCGGGCATCTACCGAAACCGCGGCACGCTCTCGCTCACCAACTGCACGATCAGCGGCAACGTCTCGTTCTACGGCGGCGGCGGCCTCTACGACAGCGGCGCGAACATGGCCGTCACGGTGCGAAACTGCACCATCGCCGGGAACCAGGCCGGCACCTCGGGCGCCGGAGGATTCGGCGGCGGCATCGCGGGCGGGCCGGTGGTGAACGTGGGCAACACCATCATCGCGGGGAACACCCTCGTCGGAGGGCCCTCCGACTGCTCGGGCACGCCGACGTCGAGCGGATACAACCTCGTTCAGAGCACGTGCGGCTTCTCCGGCGTTCTCACCGGCAACATCAGCGGACAGAACGCGAAGCTCGGCGTGCTCGCAGACAACGGCGGCGCCACGAAGACGCAGGCACTGCTCTCCGGCAGCCCGGCCATCGATGCGGGCAATCCCGCGACGCCGGGAAGCGCCGCGGCCGCGTGCACCGCCGTCGACCAGCGCGGTTTCCTGCGGCCGCGCGGAAAAGCCTGCGACATCGGTGCATTCGAGCAGGCGAGCGGCCTGTCGGTCTCCGGAGCCCAACCGAGCAGCGGCGGCAACGCGGGCGCGATCGAGGCTCTGGTGTATGGAAGCGGATTCGAAACCGGCGCGACGGTGTCGCTCCACCGGGCCGGCCAGCAGGACGTCCCTGCCAGCCCCGCGATGCTCGACGACGGCGGCTCCGTCATCGCCGCAACCTTCGACCTCACCGGCAAGGCAACCGGCGCCTGGGATATCGTCGTCGCAAACCCGGACGGGACGACCGCGTCGCGCACCGGGGCCTTCTCGATCGTCAATGCCAACGATCAGCAGGTCTGGATCGATTTCGTCGGACCATCGAGCATCCGCGTGGGCTGGTCGAACAGCTATATCGTGCTCTTCGGCAACCGGGGAACGGCGGATGCCTTCGGCGTGCCGATCGGCCTCGAGCTCCCGTCGCACTTCTCGTACCTGCTGCAGTTCCCGATCACGCCTCCGCCGCCGCAGACAGGCCAGCTCTTCGCCGACTGGTCGTCGGCCCCGGTCGAGGCCGACATCGGAGCGCAGAGCGGGTACGCGTACATTCCGCTGCTGCTGCCGATCGTTCCGGCTGGCTACACGGGCTTCCTCGAGATCACGCTCGGCTCCCCGCCGGGATCGCAGCCCGGATCGACCTTCTTCGACTACACGCTGCTCGAGCCTTCGCTCATGAATCCAGGCCTTTCGACTTCGACGCTCGCCGGGCTCGTGCAGGGTGCCCAGGCGTACGCGCAGAACGTCCTGGGCTTCACGATTCCCTCGACGGCGGTGCCGGCGACGCAGCAGTACGTCCAGAACCAGTACGCCTTCACGCTCGAAGATTGCCGGACGGTGCTGCTCGAGACATTCGGCGCGCGGCCGTGCGTATCGAGCCTCGCGCAACTTACCATGGATGCCGCGATCTTCGGGCTGAGCCAGACCACCGCGCCAATGAGCGCGCCGCCGTCGGGCGGGCTGGCGCCGAAGAGCGCAACGGCGCCTTCGTACTCGAGCATGCAGGCGCCGGCGGCATCGTTCGCGCGGTCGCCGCCGCCCCTCGCCGCGGCGAGACTGCCGCGGAATCCCGCTCCGCCTGCGACGCCCGCGAGCCTGCCCGATCCGCTGCGCGAGTGCCCGATCATCCGGTGCGGGTCGGCGATCATTCCGGCCGGCTGCTTCTGCGTGTTGTGCCAGCCGGACAAGAACAACAACACGAGGTGCGCCGACGACCCGGGCCTGCCCCCGTTGCCCATCCCCCCGGACTGCCCCATCGGCGGCAAGATCGACCTGCCTGCCTTGCTCAAGCTGCTCTCGGGCGATGCCTGCAAGCCGACCCGGGCGCAATGCGAGTCCTTGCCTAACCATCACGTACACATGCTGGACGACGGCACCCTGGTGTGCGTCCCCGACAGCCTCTCGGGGCACTGTCCCAAGCTCTCGATTCCCAACCCCGTTGGCGTGGGCAACGGCGATTGCCTGGTGCTTCCGATCAAGGAGTTTTTCACGAAGGACCCGAACGAGAAGGTGGGCCCGATCGGCGTGTCCGATGCGCACTTCCTCGTCAGCGGCAACCCGCTCGACTACAGCATCCACTTCGAGAACCAGGCGACGGCGACGGCATCGGTGCAGCAGGTGGTGGTCACCGATCAGCTCGATCCGAACCTGGACTTCTCTACCTTCAGCCTCACCGCCGTGTCCTTCGGGAACGTCACCGTCCCCATCTCGCCGGGGACGACGCACTACACCGGGGGCGTGGACCTGAGGCCCGGGCAGAACATCCTGGTCAAGATCGGTGCGGCGCTCGACGCGGGTACCGGCATCGTGACGTGGCGCCTGAACGCCCTCGACCCCGACACGCTGGAGCTCACCAACGACCCGCTGTCGGGCTTCCTGCCGCCGGACACGAACCCGCCCGCGGGCGCGGGCGGCGTCCTGTACACCGTCCGGCCCAAGAGCGGCCTCGCGACCGGGACGACGATCTGCAACCAGGCCTCGATCGTGTTCGACACGAATGCGCCGATCCCCACGCCGCAGTGGTGCAACACGATCGACAACTCGAGCCCGACGAGCCGCGTCACGGCGCTGGCGCCCACCCAGACCTCGACGAGCTTCCCGCTGCAATGGGCGGGGAGCGACACGGGCTCGGGCATCGCCGGGTACTCGGTGTTCGCGTCCGACAACGGCGGCCCGTTCAACCTGTTCGTCGGGAGCACGTCCCAGACATCGGCGACGTTCATCGGGCAGGTCGGACACACCTACGGCTTCTACAGCCTCGCCTCCGACCTGGTCGGCAACGCCGAGGCGCCGAAGACGGCCGCGGAGGCGACCACGCAGATCGGGTCCGCGCCCGCGTGCGCGACCGACGTGAGCCCCCAGGTGCAGGTGACTCGTGGCGGCTTCGGATACAACTTCGCCACGGGACGCTTCGCGCAGACGGTGACGCTCAAGAACACCTCGGCGAGCGCCATCACCGGGCCGCTGTCGCTCGTGCTCGACAGCCTGAGCGGCAACGCGACGCTGTTCAACCCGAGCGGCACGACTTCGTGCGCGGCGCCGGCCGGGAGCCCGTTCATCAACCTCGCGGGCGGCCTGACTCCGGGCGCGAGCGCTGCGCTCGCACTGCAGTTCACCGACCCGAACCGTACCGGGATCACGTACGCGACGCGCGTGCTGGCGGGAAGCGCGGGACGCTAAAAGGGGGCATCATGACGACGAAGCGATGGGAAATCCTGGTTGCGCTTGCGGGGCTGCTGGCGGCGATCGCGCCGGCCCCGGCGAGCGCCGGTCCGATCACGGGCTCGGTGAGCCTCGATACCTCGGGATTGTCCGGTCCGTTCGAGATCGCCTTCGTCTTCATCGACGGGAGCGGCACCGGCGACGCGAACAACACGGTCACGCTCAGCGATTTCGCGTTCGGCGCCGGAGGGAGCGCGGGCACGGTCGACACGACGCTGACCACGGGCGGCGTGAGCGGCGACCTCGGATCGGGGGTGTCGATCGTCGACAGCGACTTCCTGAACATCTTCGCGTCGTCGTTCACGCCCGGCAGCGTCTTCTCGTTCGACTTCAGCATCACGACCAATGTGGACGCCGGAGGCACGCCCGATCAGCTCTCCATGGTGCTCCTGCTGCCGGACGGCACGCCGGTCGCGACCACGGATCCGAGCGGGATCGACGCTCTGCTGACGCTGGACATCGACTCGGCGAGCCCGCAGTTCGCGACGTTCGCGAGCGAGGTGACGCCTGCGCCGGTCGTCACCCTGTCGACCACGGTGCCGGAGCCGACGAGCGTGGTGCTGCTGACGCTGGCTCTGGGGCTGCTGTCATGGATCGGGCCGGGGCGTCGGTCGGTCGCCGGCTCGGCTTAGACGCTCAAGAGGTCGATGCGGCGCCTGCGCCGCCGATGGGTCTGGCCGCCGACTCCACCGGCTAAGGATCCACCCAACCGCTGATCGTCGCCGCCTGCGGAGATCGCTCGGCTCCGAGAAGCGGATCGAGCTGCGCGTCCGGGCAGGCGCCGCTGACGGCGCCGCTCGTCCCGTCGACGGCGAAGTATTGTCCCTGCCAGGCCTTCACACCTCGGTGCCGCACGTACGAATCGGTAACGGTCGACAGCGTGCTGACGTAGGTGTTGGCCGTGAACGTGACGAGGTTCTGTTGCTCGGCGCGATAATTCAGATAATGCTGCGTGCCTGCGCCCTGAAGCACGAGCGATCCGTTGTAGAAGCCGAGGGTCATGGTCGTGCCCCCCGCCAGCTCGCCAAGGATCGCGATCCGACCGAAGCGCCGCGGAAGAATGCGCTGGTCCAGCGGCCCGGAAGACTCCATCGACACCGTCACCGGGGCCGTGCCGGTCCCGGTGGTCAGCCGCACGTTGAGCGGGACATTCGCGCAGATGCTGGTCACGTAGCGCGAGCTGCCTGAAGTTGGCTTGCAGGCCGCGCCGAGCTGATTCCACAGTGCGTCGGTCGCGGCGACCGTCACCGGGTCGTAGCAGCTACCTCCAATCAGAATCTGGTCCGTATCGTTGAACGCGGTGATGAACGTCGGCTCCGAGATGTCTCTCGTCGCGACGACGACCGCATCGCTCTCGCCGCCAAGCTGGCCGCGGTATACGACCTGCAGCACGACGTCCCAGGCGTTGATCGGCAAGGCATTCGCGAATCGGAAGGAGAACTCTGCGCTGCCGGGATTCGCGTCGGCCATCGGGATGGCACCCTGCTCGGGGACCTTGACGGGGTCGGAGACGACGATCTCCTCGTCCGGCGTCCGGCACAGGGAGAGTTGCTGCGGATCGGTGATCTCGCCGTCGAGCCGATCGCTGTAGCAAGCGTTGCGATGGAACTTCAGGACCGCGACGAGCACACCGCCGGTCATGGTCTGCGGTACCCTCGTGCCGTCGCTGGTTGTGACGATCGTCGGTGTGGAATTCGAGAGACGGAGGCGGATCTGCTTGAAACCTTTGAAGCCGCCGAGCGGGTCCGTCGGACCCTGCGAGATGAGCTGTGCGTGATCGACGATGCCGTAGACGCCTTCGTCCGCCAGGCCTATCTCCATGCGGCCGCGGAAGAAGAAATCGAGCAGGCCCGCCGTATATGCCACTGCGCGCGGGATCAGCAGCCGCATCTGGTCGTCGTAGTTGTAGTGGTTGAGGGTGTATTGGGACTTGCCGATGGGTTTCAGGAACTGGTCGAAGAGCCCGTAGGAGGCGAGCCGAATAGCGCCCTCGGTGTAGTTCGGGTTCAGCGTGTCCACAACGCTGCCAAGCTTCAGCCTCAGAGATCCGCCGACCTCTTTGCCACCGGTATTCGTTACCGTGCCGTCGGGTAACGTAGTCTCACCCAGACCGATACCCGTCGGGGATGGCTCCGGATAGCCGCTACCGATCGTGCGTGGATCCGAGATGTTGGTCCCTGCCGAGTAGAAACCCTGGTTGCTGTAGTTGGCCAGCCCCTTTCCCGCGACGCTTGCCGATCCGGTCGCAGTGACGAAATAGCTCCGATAGTCCGCGAAGCGCGGCACGGGGTAGCCGCCGTAGGCAAGGGTTCCTGGAACGGTCGGAACTGGCTTATCCTGGATTCCTCCGGATGTATGGTCGAGGTATTCCCACGTCGTGCGTTCGCGCAATGTGAAGCTCGTATTGCCGACGACGCTGCTGTCGACATATCTCTCGTAGAAGCTGGCGTGCCCCCCAGTGCAACTGCCGGTGCCGCCGCAGAACAGACCGGAGTGCGGATCGTTGCGGGTGTGCTGAGGTTGCGCCATGTCCTGGAGCAGATGAACGATATCGCCGAGTGCCCGGAACGTCGTCGCCCAATAAGCCATTCGCAGCGCCTCCTTGGTCGGCATGTCGCTGCTTGGCATAAAGGGGAGGTCAGCAACCCCTTGAGCTGGAGAAGTCTTGAGCGTCAAAGCGCGCCACATTGCCTCGCGAGCTCGGAGTGCATTGAAGTGGTTGCCGGCATCGGTCAGGGCCCAGTCCGATGCCCGGGTCCGAGGCGCTTCGATGCTTATCTGCAATCCTCGATCGTTGTAGGGATCGTGAAAATGGTTTAGCACGCGGCTTATCGCGCCATTAGGATCGTCCTGCGGGTTGTTTTCCAGTGCTCCGGCGTCGTACGGAGTATCGTCTTCGCGGATGGCTCCGAGCATCAGCCAGCCGGGCAAGGAATCGATAGATGGTCTGAACGACGCCTTTTGGTTGGCTAAGTCGACCTTCGTTCTACCAAAATTGACGGGATACTGGGGGCCAATAGGATTGTTTGATCGAACGACCACCTGACCACGGTCAGCCAAATCTAGATAGACATTGCCCAACGAAACTTGACGATCTGCGAGACCGAGGCGCTGTAGGAGATCCGCTGAAGCGGGGTTCAGTGTCGACTCAATCGTCGCTTCGGGA
>Ga0335077_10001320_pt1 | contig 29359 bp, 24 predicted proteins | sample Lox_Sample_31_FD_207151 | JGI IMG/M metagenome (GOLD analysis project Ga0335077, IMG submission 207151) | Soil microbial communities from Loxahatchee National Wildlife Refuge, Florida, United States - Lox_Sample_3.1 | ecosystem: Environmental > Terrestrial > Soil > Wetlands | place: USA... | reverse complement strand
CAATGACGTGTCGCTCCGGCCGCCTGCATATTATATGCTGCCAGTTGTGCGGATTTGTAACACGAGTGGAGAGCCGTCAGCGTATGCGATCTTCGACTTCGTGCAGCCATTCCGGCCGCTTCAGCACCTCGCGAGGCTTGGAGCCGTCGGGCGGCCCGATGATACCGTCGCGGTGCATCATGTCGAGAATACGTGCGGCGCGCCCATAGCCCAGGCGCAGGCGCCGTTGCAACGTGGATGTGGAAGCCTTGCCCATTTCCAGTACCACGCGCAACGCTTCCTCGTACATGGGATCCTGCTCGCCCGACTCGCTGCCGGCGTCTTCCAGAGCTTCATCCTCATCCGCTGGAGGCGCCATCAAGAGAGATTGATCGTATTCCGGCGCGGCCTGTGCCTTCCAGAAATCCACGACCCGGTTGATCTCAGTTTCTGTGACGAACGCGCCATGAACGCGCGTCAGCCTCGATGAACCGGGCGGCAAAAATAGCATATCGCCGCGGCCCAACAGGTGCTCGGCCCCCATCACGTCGAGGATGGTGCGCGAATCGACGCGCGTGGCCACGCGGAAGCTGATGCGAGCCGGGAAGTTCGCTTTGATCAGGCCGGTGATGACGTCGACGCTGGGCCGCTGCGTGGCCAGCACCAGGTGCATCCCCACGGCGCGCGCCATCTGCGCCAGCCGCGTGACCGATTCTTCGACGTTGCGGCCCTCAATCATCATCAGGTCGGCCAACTCGTCAATCAGAATCAGAATGTACGGAAGCGGGCGCAGTTCTCCGGCCTGTGTTTCCTCATCGAACAGGTTGCCCGGCTCCTGCTGTAGCTTGTGAATCTTTTTGTTGTACTGATCGATGTTTCGCACGCCCTGTTCCGCGAGAACGCGCAGGCGGCGCTCCATTTCGAGCACGGCGTTGCGCAGTGCGTTGGTGGCCTTGCGCGGGTCGGTAATCACTGGCGTCAACAGGTGCGGGATACCTTCATAGAGACCCAGTTCCAGACGCTTGGGATCCACCAGGATCATGCGCACATCGTCTGGCGTGGATTTGTAAAGCACCGACATGATGAGCGAGTTGATCATGACGCTCTTGCCCGACCCCGTCGAGCCTGCGATGAGCAGGTGCGGCATGGATTCGAGCGCCGAAACTTTGATGCGGCCGTTGATGTCTTTGCCGAGCGAAATAGTGAGCCGGGAATGCGATGAAGCGAACTCGTCGGATTCGAAGATTTCCCGCAGGCTGATGAGTTCACGCCGCGTGTTCGGCACCTCGATGCCGACCGTGGGCTTTCCCGGAATGCGCTCAATCAGGATCGATTCCGCTTGCAAGGCCAGACACAAGTCCTCATTGAGCGTGGTGATGCGGCTATATTTGATGCCCGCCTCGGGTTTGAACTCGAAGGTTGTTACCACCGGACCGGGGTTGATCTGGACCACCGAGCCCAGCACATTGAACTCTTCGAATTTCGATTTCACCCGCGCAGCGGTCTCCTTGAGCTCCTGCTCATCGTAGGCGCTACGCCCCTGAGGCTCGTTCAGGAGGTCTGACGTGGGCAGCTTGAAGTTCGTAGAAACCGGACGCTGCTCCACCGGGCGTGCCTGCCGGCGTGAGGAGGGCGCCGGAGCGGGCGGTTCTTCGATAGGGCAGATGGGAATGTTGTTGATATCGGGCTCGAACTCCAAAAGCGGCTGGGCGGGCGGTTCGCCGGGTTCGATGATTTGCGCGAGTGGCTCCGGCTCTGCTTCGACCTTCATCCTGGCAGCCGCCCTGGCTTCAGCGCGCAGCAGGGCTTTCTCACGGCGTCTCTCGAGCCGGCGCTCGCGCCGGGCCTCCATCCAGTCCTTGATTCGTTCTGTGAAGAAGCTCAGCAGCGCAAGCGGCCCGGCGAACCAATCCTGCAATTTCGACAGCGTAAACGTCGACACCAAATAAACCGAGACGATCATCGCTGTCAGTGTGATGAGCGCTGCGCCGGCGCGATTCAAAGCCGCCGTGAGCGAGTGCGCCAGCAGCATCCCGACAACGCCGCTGGCCGGCAGCCCGAACACATGCAGGCCGGGTATCTGGCCCAACCCCGCACAGAAGCTCAATCCCAGGAGCATGAAGCCGGCTAGTCGCACGCCGGGCGAACCAATCGCCTCCGAGCGGATCCACTTCCATCCAAGGAGGAACGCGCAGGCCGGGAGCAGAAGCGAAGCGAGACCGAAGGTTTGGAAAAGCAAATCCGCCAGATAAGCGCCGACGTACCCGGCGAGATTCTGCGGGTGCACGTGACCCGCTGCGGTGTTCCACGATGGGTCGTAGGTCCGGTAGGAAACCAGGCTAAACAGAAGGAGCAGGCCGACCGCGAGGAACACGAATCCCGTGACCTCGTTGAGACGTTTGGAATCGGTCGGCGATAGAAGCTTCATCCGGCTGGCGGGCGCGAAGAAGCCAGAGCAATGACTATTATGCCAAAAATGATTCGATAGTAAATGAAGAAATAGAGGGTATGGCGCTGCAAAAATCGCAGCAAAAATGCGATGACAACCAGGCCTGAAACCGCGCTGATCACGATTCCGAGAACAAACGGAGTGTGCATGCCGGGCGGAATGCCGCCGTGTTTCATCAAATCGTGAAAAGCCTTCCCGGCGGCTGCCGCAATGGCCGGCGCGGACAGAAGGAACGAGAAACGAGCAGCGGTTGGCCGGTTTAAATTGCGGAACAAGCCCGCGGTAATGGTGATGCCGCTTCGTGAAGTACCTGGAATGATGGCAACGGCCTGGGCTGCGCCGATCACCAGCGCATCGGTGAAACTCACGGCGCTCATGTCTTTTCTACGAGTTCCGGCGCGCTCGCCCAGCCACATGAGAATACCCACCCCGACCAACATCGCACCGATGACGAATGGGCTCCGCCACGTCGATTCGGCCTGTTTGCCAAAAAGGTAGCCGAAGATGCCGATCGGGATCGAACCCGCGGCCAGCAGCCACAGCAGGCCAGGATTGCGGCGCAGGCTGTCGTCCTCACCGTAGTGGAAGCCAATGGCCTGCGCGATAATTTGCAGCCACGTGCGAAGAAAGTAGACCAGGATCGCAAGCAGGGTTCCCAGGTGTAGCGCGATATCGAACGTTAACCCAGGGTCGGCCCAACCAAGCAGCCAGGGAGCCAAAGCCAAGTGTGCGGTGCTGCTGATCGGCAGAAATTCCGTGATCCCCTGTATGATGGCCAGCACAACCACTTGAAATAGCGGCATGGTGTCGGAATCGACCATGGTAACCCGCGCTGGATGTCAATTACAAAAATAGTGACCAGAAATCCGCGGCTGAAGCCTTGGGGAGACGCGGCGCTTCCACCCGCTACTTCAGCTCGATCGTGTAAGCAAAGAAGCGCTCCCGGCCCTTGTCAAGCCTCACCACCCAGTGGCCGGAAGGATCTACGACTCCGGACGGGCATTGATTTGTGAGACGTCCTTCAGGATCGACGGCGTCAGCTACAACAATCCACAGTTTGCCAGCGCGAGCGCGAATGCGGAGATTGGACTCATGGAAGGAACGGTTCAGTTTCAGATTTTCGCCCCGCTCGAGTCCGCTGTTCACCGCTTGGAAGATCACACGCACCGCCCTGCCGGCAAGCTGCTGGGTAAGGTGGGAATCCTCCTGCGGCGTCCATTCAGGATTCGCCCAGAGGTCGTTGCAGATAAGGCCGCCCACCGTGACACCGTTCAGCTCGAAGGTCCGTAGAGGCCTTGTGCTGTAGTAATCGATTTCGCCTTTTGAGGCCGGGTCTGCAATACGGCGGCACAGCAGGATTTTGGCGTGGAAACCCAGAAAGCGGCCCTCGCCACTGTAGAAGCGGAGTTCGTCGTACCTGTTCCCGTCCTCCGGCTCCTGGAAGCAGGTACCGAGCGCTAGCGCTATGCCCGACTTGCGCGCGGTCTCAGTGATGCGTTCCAGCCCGGCAGCCGTGCGCGCAGCGTCGAAGTCCGTGACGTAGCCGCTGAGTGATCCTTCCGGAGTCAGCAGGATGTCTGCCTTCTCCGCGGCGGCGTATTGCACGGCGCGTTCCAGTGTTGCCAGGTTCTTGCTCACATCGCGGGTCACCGGAATCTGCGCGCCGGCGACGCGAAGACGGCGGGGCCCCTCTCTCGCTGAGGATGGTTTCATAACCGGCATCATCGCGAGCGCAGCCAGCAGGAGCCCGACCGTACGGTTCGGTGTCACCAGTTTTACTCCACGCGCTCCAACAACACCGACGTGCCATCGTAATCGCCTGTGAGAGCCAGGTTCAGGCCGTGGCTTTGCAAGTACGCGCCGCTCGCCGTCTCAAGTTTCTCAACCAGCTTGCTGCCATCGAGCGGCTTGACCCGGTATACGCCGCGCTCATCCAGCCCGCGTAACCGGATGGTCGGCGCCGGCCGGCCGTATTGTTGCCCTCGCAAAAAAGCAAACAGCACCGACTGTTTCCCGTCCTCCGATACATACTGATTCGCCGTCAACTCTCCCAATCGCGGCGAAAACAGCCGGTATAGCCTGCCCTGTTGCACGGTGCCGCGAATTGTCTTGTAGTAGGCGATCATTTGCGTAGCCAGCGCATAATCATCGTTCGTCCACTTGTTCAAATTATTCCCGATGCCCAGCGATCCCATCATCGCCACCAGGAACCGGTATGCGAGCGGCGTGCTGCGGCCGTTGTAGTTGGGCACGTCGGTCACCCAAGCCATCATCCCTTGCGCGGGATAGGCATAGCTGAAGCCCTCCTGGATGCGCAGCCGGTCGAAGGCCTCTGTATTGTCGGAGGTCCACACCTCGTCCACCCGCTTCATGATGCCCAAATCCACGCGGCCTCCGCCGCCCGAGCAGGATTCGATTTCGAGCTTCGGATGCTTGGCGCGCAGCCGGTCGATGATCTCATAAAGGTTGCTGGTGTACTTCACCCAGATCTTCTTCTCGCTCGCAGGACCCGCTTCCGGCCAGCCCGGTTCGGAGAAGTTACGGTTCATGTCCCACTTCAAGAAGGCGATGTTATTTTCTGTGACGAGCTTGTCCAGCCATTCGAACGTGTACTCTTTCACATCGTCCCGCGCCATGTTCAGCACCAACTGGTTGCGCGCCTCTGTCCTCGGCCGTCCCGGGAAGTTCATGACCCAATCGGGATGTTTGCGGTAAAGGTCGCTATTCGGATTCACCATCTCCGGCTCCACCCAGATGCCGAAGTCCATGTCCAGGCTGTTCACGTACCGGATCAGCGGCTGCAAACCGTTAGGAAACTTTTTCGGGTTGACGAACCAGTCGCCCAGGCCGGCATGGTCATCGTTGCGCGCGCCGAACCATCCGTCATCCATCACGAAACGCTCGACGCCGATCTTCGCCGCCTTTTCCGCCAGAGCCTTCTGTCCCGGCTCGTCCACGTTGAATTCCGTCGCTTCCCAGGAGTTGTAAAGCACGGGTCGCACTTTTGCCGAATGCCCGCCCGGCAGGATGAATTCCCGCGTGAACCGGTGCAGCATCCGCGAAGCTTCGCCAAAACCATTGCTGGTGAAGCCGCCGTAAAACGGCGGGGTTTCCAGTCGCTCGCCCGGATTCAGCGGATACGCGAAATCGAACGTGTTATACCCTCCGGTCACCCTCACCTGCTGGTGCGGAGTCTGTTCAACGGTGAGCCTCCATGACCCACTCCAGCCCAGCGCGCCAAACCAGACCCGGCCGCGACCCTCGTCGGCACGCGCGCCATCGCCCTCAACTGCGTCGATGGCAAACCAGGGATTCGTTTGGTGGCTGGTCGTTCCGCGCCGGCTTTCCAGGACTTTCAATCCGGGATGGATGTCTTCCTGCACAAGCTGCGTCTCACCCGCCCAGCGCCCGTTCAGATAGCTCAGCCGGTAGCCATCACCCGGCGGCACATACCACGTGCCGGCTTGCGCGCTTTCAATCGTGATGGGCTGCGAGGTCCTGTTCTCGATCACGGCATGCTTTTCGATAATCCCCGCACTCGGATACACGCGGTAGTGGACAGTCGCGAACAGATCGTACTGTATGTCTTTCGTCACCACCTCGAGCCGGTCGCCTTGAATCTGGTGGCTCACATAGCGCAGCACCAGGTCGCGGTTCCCGTCAGCGAGAGTCACTTTGAGACAAGGCTCGGTGTACATGTTGCTTCCCCAGCCGGCATACTCGCCGGGTGTGGTGCTGGCTACGCCATCGAACGAAGCCCATTCGGGCGAAGTGCGGACGGCCGCGAGGTCCGCGTCGCGCCACAGCCTCACGCCCCAATACACGTGCTGAAGCTGGTTCCGCTCGTTCACGCCAAATACGTAGCTCGTGGTGTTGGTGTCGAGCACCCATAGTTTCTTGTCCGCGAGAAACCGGATGGGCTCTTGCCCGAAAACGGGCGCGCAAAGCGCGATCGCGGCGGCGCACAAGCAATAACGGTTGATCACGGGACCATAATATTCGCGCCCAGCCTGCCTCGCAATGCACCCACCAACCCGCAGGATTACGATGTAAACGTAGGAGGATTTGAAATGCCGAGCCGCCGCTGGGTCCTGGTCCTTCTTTTATCCCTGACGTTTGCAGGCGTCAGTTCAGGCGCGCGCGTCTGGGAAGCGCCGCTGGTAATCCCCACCTATGAATTAGGTCAGCCCGACCCGAATCCCGCCTTGTTGGATTCCGGTGAGCGGCGCCCCATCTACCCCTATCCCGCGCTGGATTCGCTGACCAATCGCCGGATCGAGAAAACCTACAGAGCCGTCTACCTGGAAAACGAGTATCTGAAAGTGACCGTGCTGCCCGAGATCGGCGGCCACCTTTACGCGATCTTCGACAAAACGGCCAACCGCGATGTCCTCTACACCAACCACGTCATCAAGTACGGACTGGTGGCCATCCGCGGCGCCTGGGTTTCAGGTGGCATCGAGTGGAACTTCCCCGACGGCCACACCGTCACCACCGTCTCTCCCATCGACTACGCCATGCGCACCGAAGCGGATGGCTCGGCATCCGTAACCGTCGGTGATACCGAGCGCGTCCAGCGCATGCAATGGGCGGTGACCATCCGGCTTCGTCCCGGCCGCAAAGTCGTTGAGACCGAGGTGATCCTCAACAACCGTCGTGAAGTCCCTGGCCGCTACTGGTTCTGGGCCACGGCCGCGGCGCACGCCGCCGATGACCTGCGATTTGTTTATCCCATGCGCGAAGCCTATCCGCACACCTTTTGGCCGGTCTTTTCGTTTCCCATCGAAAAAGGAATCGACGTCGGCACCTATCGCGATGTGCCCAATCCGCTATCGCTGTTCGCCCGCAACTCGAAACGCGATTTCATGAGCGTGTACTACGAGAAGTCGGACTGGGGCGTGGTGCACGTCGCGGATCACCACGAAGTGCCCGGCAAGAAGACCTGGACCTGGGGCAATGACGATGCCGGCAAAATCTGGATCGAGAAGCTCACCGAGAAAGACGGCCAATATGTGGAATTTCAGGCGGGCCGTTATGAGACCCAGATGGAGCACGAGTTTCTCGCGCCACACCGCGTGGAGCATTTCGTGGAGTATTGGTATCCGGTGAATGGTTTGGGAGGCGGGTCCAGCGAGGCCACCCCGGATGCGGCACTGCGCGTCAAGCCAAATGGCAGCCAGATAGAAGTGACGGCCAATGTCAATGCAGTTTTCGACGCCGCGGAACTTAAGATAGAAGCTGAAGGTCAGGAAATCGCAAACCGGCACGTGAATCTGGACCCCGCCCACGCATTCCACGCTTCGTTCCCGCTTTCTTCTGAACTCGACGGCCGCCCGGTCACGGTTCACTTGACGGACAAGACCGGCCGCGAGCTGGCCGCCTACAGCACGGATACCCCGATAGATGGCAATCCCGAATTCCGTCCTGCCACCCGCCCCATTCCCGATGCTGCGGCGCCGGGTAGCGCGGAGCAGGCTTATGTACAAGGCCTTGCCGCCGACAAAAAGAGCAACGAACCCGCCGCCCGCGCAGCGTATACGGAGGCGCTACGGCGCGATCCGGCGTTTGCTCCGGCACACATCGCCCTGGGGCTGTCGTTCTATCGCACGGGCGAGTATGAAAAAGCTGCCGGCCACCTGACGGCTGCGCTCACTCGGAACCCCGATGCCGGCGATGCACACTACTATCTGGGCCTGACCCGGAGGGCACAGGAGCAATACCTCGCTGCCGCTGACCAGTTGCTCTGGAACGTGCGTTCAGGCTACCGCGAGCAGGCGGCGCGTTACGTGCTCGGCGCCATGGCGCTCGAACAGCAAAAGACGCAAGAAGCCCTCGATCAGCTTTCCCAAGCTGCGCTGCTTGATCCTCGCGATTTGAAAGCGCGCACCGTGCTGGCCCTGGCGGAGCGCGCGGCCGGCAGAATGGACGCTGCGCAGACGCACATTGATGCCGTCGTCAAAGAGTTGCCCATCGATTACCTCGCACTGAGCGAACAGCACCTCATTGACAAAGCTCGCGGCCGCGACACCGATGCCGCCCGCGTGCACCAGGAATTGTGGCGACTGCTCGACCGCGAGCCGGACTCCGTTCTCGAACTCGCATTCGACTACTCTGCCCTGGGGCGCACGCACGATGCCATCGACATTCTAGAGGAGGCCATCCAGCGCGGCGCAAAGCACCCGATGCTGCACTACGCGCTGGGTTACTTCTGCAGCATGCACAAAAGCGACCCGCGCGCTGCAAGCCATTACGGCTTGGCTGCTCAGGGTGACCCCGCTTACGTCTTCCCGCATCGTGTGGAAGAGATTGTGGTCTTGCGTGCGGCCGTCGAAAAGAATCCGCAGGACGGACGGGCGTTCTACTATCTGGGAAACGCGCTGGCTTCGAAATATCGTGCAACCGAGGCACTCGAAGTGTGGCGGGCCGCCGTGCGCCTGGATCCCGCAAATGCGGTGGCGCACCGCAACCTTGCGCGAGCGCTGCGCACGAACAACCAGAAAGAAGAGGCGATAGCAGAGTACGAGCGCGCGATCCAGGCCTCTCCGGGTGAATTTCACCTCTATGTCGAGCTGGGCGAAATCGTGCCCGCAAGCCGTGCGATCTCTCTATTTGAAGGCGCCCCCGCCGGCGTACGGTCGCAACCGGCAGTTCTGTCATCGCTGGCAGCCGCTTTGGTCGAAGCAGGCCGGTTTGCGGAAGCGGCCAGCCTACTGGATAAGACCGAGTTCGTTTCCGGCGAAGGAGAGACCAGCGTGCTGCAAACCTTCCGCAGGGCACACCTCGGACTGGCGCGGGAGCATCAGCAGGCTGGACGCCACGCGCAGGCTGCTGACGAATTCCTGCGCGCCACCGATTTTCCGCACAATCTCGGTGTGGGACGCCCCGCTATGGAATCGCAGGCCCGTGAGTATGTGATGGCTGCGCGCGAGTTCGAGGCCGCCGGCAAACCGAAACAAGCCGAGGCGCTCTGGCTCCGTGCCGCGGAAGAGCCGCTGCATTCACCCGCCGAGCCGGGAGAACCCTGGTCCGAGCATTACTATTACAAGGCCATGGCGCTCGATCACACCAACCACAAGGAGGAAGCTCAGGCTCTTTACACGCGCCTGGCCGCGCTGCACGATGACCAGCAAATGCTGGCAGCCGAGCCGGATCCGCCGAAGGGCGAAATCCGCTACTTGCTCGCCGGTCTCGGGCTGAAAGCGTTGGGACAAAGCGCCGAGGCGCGATCCGCTCTCGAGCGAACCCTCGCGCTCGATCCGAACAACGAGCTGGCGAAAACTGCCTTGCAGGAGTTGAAATAGCGCCGGCGTTACTGCCGCTCCGCCTGCGCCACCTTACCTTCTGCTGGCGCTGGCAGAATGTATTCGAACCAGCCGTCCATCATCTCTTCCGTGCTGGGTTCTCCCCAGCGAATCGTTTTCGACGCGTCCGGATTGTACTTGTTGTTGGGCGAATTGTCGAAATGCGCCGTGATGATGATCTTGGTGCCCTGCTCAATGCTTACCGGCTGCTTCAACTGATATTCCGTCTGCCAGTTGAAGTCATATTTCGGCACGGAGAACAGGGTCTCTCGCCGCCCGTCCGTATGTACCGCTTCGAACTTCATGTCCTTCCCGCGCAGGTGCATGTGAGCGGTGTAGGACATCAACTCAGCGTCTTTGGGAAAGGTGTAACAGGCCGTCACTTCGTGATTCGGATCGCCCGCCGGAATGCGGAACAAGTAATTGGAGATGTCCACGCGGCGCAGCCGCTGCTTCGGTGGCTCCTTGGCAAACACCAGCGCAACGCTCGTCCGGTCCGTCTCATCGTCTTTGATCGATCGGGAATTGTAATGGATCTGAAAGCCCAGGCTCGACCCGGCGGGAATCAGTCGCGCATATCCTTCCGGAAAAATATCCGGATCTTTGCCCGGCAGGTACGATCCGAGCATCGTGTTCGTTTCAGTCGGATGTCTCCCCGGCCAGTTACCGCCATCCACCGAAGAGCACCCGTCGTCCAGAACGGGCATGTCCGGGTTGATGTGGCGTACTTGCCCGTCCTCGATGGTGAAGTTATCTTTCTCCTTCTCCGCCTTTGGACCTTCGTGCGCCGGGTCCGGTTTTGCCGGCTCTTTCAGGAACACGTGCGCATGGTGTACCACGCGTCGGTTTCCCGGCCGCAGTTCGACCGCCGTAACCCAGGTATCCTCTTTGAAGTTAGTCGGCACCGTGAAGTACAGGTAGGCATCCGGCGAATTCGCCTTGACCACGTAGTTGTCTGGAATCGGAATCACGGCGTCCGGTTTGCCGATCCTCCATCCGTCCGCGAATTGGGGCGCCGGCGGCAGATCCTTTGGATCACCTTGTTCAGCACCGCCGTCGACCCAGGCCTTGATCGTCTCCATCTCGGCGGCGCTCAACCGCCGGTCATTCGCGAACTCGCCGTAATGCGGATCGGCGTGCCAGGGCGGCATCTGCCGGGTCAGCACAGCCTCCCGGATGGCCTTGGCCCACGGCCGCGCGTCATCGTACGTGATCAGCGACATCGGCGCGATGTCGTTAGCATGGTGGCAGACGGCACATCGCTTGTAGAGGATCGGGGCCACATCCCGGCTGAAGGTGACCGCATCCGCAGCCATTAGACTGGCACAGGATAGAAGCAGCAGCGCAATTCGCATCTTCATGCCACATAACCGCCATTGGCGGGTCTGCCTGTTCATCATCGCAAGATAGAGCTCCTTCTGCATCCCCTCGATTGACTTCATCTATTCGGGTCTGAAAATATAGAAACAACCACGTCACCTCGGGAGTGCTGAATGCGCAAGGATCTTGTCTACGCTGTTCGCAACATGGCTGCGAATCCAGGTGTTTTCATTGCCGCTGTGCTCACGCTGGCTCTCGGCATCGGCGCGAACACAGCCATGTTCAGTGTCATTCACGCCGTCCTGCTCCGTCCTCTCCCGTTCAGGGAGCCGGACCGCTTGGTCACCCTCTTTGCTCAGATTCCGCACCTCAACATTTCGGGCGCTTTCGTTGAGTACAACACTTTTGGCGAGTGGTGGCGCGACCGCAGCCGGTCGTTCGACTCCATGGCAGCTTATACGCCGGAATCGGCCACTCTCACTGCTGGCGACCAGCCGCAGCGAGTTCTGATGTACCGCGTCAGCGCCACCTATCTGTCGGTGATCGGAACAAGTCCGGCCATTGGCCGCGATTTCCTGCCTGAGGAAGATCGTCCCGGCGCCCCACGCGTGGCCATCCTCAGCGACGGCCTCTGGAAACGGCGCTTCGGCGGCGATCGCGGTCTGCTCGGCCGCCCGATCTTGCTCAACAAAAACGCCTACACCATCGTAGGCATTCTGTCCCCTGATTTCGATCTCGACCCTGCTGACGTGCTGACGCCGATCGCCCAGAGCACGGCGCGCGCCCCGGATATGCCTTCTGTCGGCGCGTACGCCCGCCTGAAACGCGGTGTGTCCCGTGAGAAGGCTCAGGCCGAAATCGACGCCCTCTGCCGGGGATGGGTGCAGCAGTATCACTACCCGCGAGATTGGGGTGCTCGTGTGTGGCTCATGCACGACCACATGGTCCGCGATGTTCGCTCGAGCATCGTGGTGCTCGCGGTCGCGGTCTGCCTGGTCTTGCTCATCGCCTGTGCCAACGTTGCCAACCTGCTGCTGGCCCGCGCCGGCGCCCGCCAGCGGGAGATCGCCATCCGCAGCGCACTGGGCGCAGGCCGCAAACGGATCGTCCGTCAACTGCTTAGCGAAAGCGCGGTGCTCGGAGCGATTGCCGCCGCTTTCGGCCTGCTGCTCGCGTGGGCCGCGACGCGCGCGATCATCGCCGCCGATGTGCCGGTGCCGTTCTCCCGCAAGGTCTCCGTGGACCTGTCCGTCCTCTGCTTCACGATCGCCGCCACGTTGCTGACCACGGTGTTATTCGGCCTCGCGCCGGCCCTCGCTGCTGCGCACTCCGGGCTCGCCGAGTACTTGAAAGAGGGCGGCCGCGGCGCCGGAGAGGGTGTCCGCCGCAACCGTTTCCGCGCAGCGCTGGTGGTCGCTGAGGTGGCTCTCGCTCTGCTGCTCGTGATCGGCGCCACACTTACCATGCGCAGCCTGGCTCGCCTTCAAGCCGTCAACCCGGGTTTCAATCCCGAGGGAGTTCTGACAGCGGCCCTGAGTCTGCCTGAATCGGGTTATGCCGAGCCCTCTCGCCGAGTCAACTTTTATAGGATCCTGCTGGAGCACATCCAAGCGGTTCCAGGTGTGAATGCTGCTGGTATGGCGTCTGACTTGCCTTTCAGCGGGTCGAAGAGCGGAAATGACATTGTGGTTGAGGGCGCGCCTCCGCCTCAATCTGGCGACCGCATGATTGCCTTTGTACGGACGGTCGACTCCGGATATTTTTCCACCATGCAGGCGCGCCTCCTGCACGGCCGCTTCTTTACCCCACGCGATTCCTCCGGCCCTCCCGTCGCCATCATTAACGACACTCTGGCGCGCCGTTGCTGGCCCAATCAAGACCCGGTCGGCAAGCGCTTCAGCAGCGGCGGCCGGCAAACTACATGGCTCACGGTGGTCGGTGTGATCGGCGATATGCGGAACACGTCTCTCGCGGACGAATCTGACCTCGAGTATTACCTTCCCTACGGTCTGCATCCGGGTGCGGGGATGTCGATTGCCGTGCGCACTGCGCTTGATCCGCTGCGCTTGGCTTCCGCTCTCCGCGGCGCTGTCCGCGAGCTCGACAAAGATCTGCCGGTGTCGGATGTCTCAACTCTGGCGAACAGCATCTCGCACTCGACCAGCTCCCGCCGTTTCTCCACCACGCTCTTCGGCGTCTTCGCGCTGCTCGCGCTGGTTCTTGCCTCTGTGGGCATCTACGGCGTCATCTCCTATTCGGTCACACGCCGCACACAAGAGATCGGAGTCCGTATTGCTCTAGGGGCTGCTCCAGGCCGGATCGCGGCCATTGTCGTCGGCCGGGCCTTGTTGCTCGGCGCCTTTGGTGTTGGGATCGGCATCGCAGGCGGCTTGGCGCTGACACGCCTGCTGGGCAGTATGCTATACGGCGTCAGCGCCACCGATCCGGTCACCTTCGCGGCCGCGTCGCTGTTCTTGCTTGCAGTTTCTGGCGTCGCCGCTTACCTTCCGGCCCGCCGCGCCGCCGGCGTCGATCCGACTGTCGCCCTCCACCACGAGTAGGCGCACCAGGAGCGCCGAATCCACGAAGCGCCGGCGGCCCAACTTCACGCACGCGGCTCCTTTGATCGTCCTCCACTTATCCGCCTGCTGCTGCGTGCAGCCTTCAAAAAACGGCTCATGGAATTCGACATGTGAGCAAGCACGGCTACCCACTCGCGCAAGTGTTCCTGTCCTGCGTCGGTTAGCCGGTAAACGCGCCGTGCGGGACCATTACTGTCCGTGTTCCAGCGCGAGGTCACGTTGCCGTTCTGCTCAAGGGTGCGCAACGTCCGATAGAGGGCTGCCGCTTCGACTTCGGCGTCGGTCAGCGCATATTTTGGGAGTTCGCTGACAAGCTCGTAGCCGTGGGCCTCGCCCTTTTGAAGCAGCAGGAGCAAGAGCACCGGTTCCACAAATCGATACAAATGTCCCATGCCGCAGGTGCATGCGAATTGGCCCCCGTGCCGGGGACATGGTTTGCGAGGCATGGCCAAAACTCCCCCTTGCATTTTAGTATACGCGATGTCAGTATATATGTAGTTAGCATATAGAAGGGAATCACACTAGGAGGCACAATGACACGATCGTTTGGGCTAGGGCTGGTTGCGGCCTTCGCCATTATTCCCCTTTCCGCTCATGATTGCTGTGACCACGGGGCATATCACCACGGCTGGTGGGACTGTGAACAGCAAGGTCAGCATTGCTGGCGGCAGCCCGCCAAAGCCATTGTGGAAACGCTGCAAGGAACCGTTGCAGAGATTAACCCACCGTCCGACTCCCCCATCGTAGAGATCTGGCTGAAATCCGCAAAAAATACAACACTCGTTCGTCTTGCACCCGAGTCATTTCTCCAACAGAATGGCTTCAACCTGAAGCCGGGCGACGCTCTCTCTGTAAGAGGATATTGGGCTGGCCGCGACAGCGAATTTTTCATCGCAAGGGATGTCCAGGTTGGTGGTAAAAGCCTCGTGTTAAGAGGTGAACACGGCAGACCTGCCTGGTAAGCAGGCCAGTCAGGCAACGAGCAGCGACAGGATTCCCCTCTTGCCTCAGGCGAGCGTGCTGCCTTACTCGTACCGCAATGCAATCATCGGATCTATCTTGGCTGCGCGCCGCGCGGGAATGTACGTGGCAATGAAGGCCACGCTCGCGAGCACCGCGGCCACGATGATGTAAGTGGCCGGGTCAGTCGGCTTGACGCCATACAACAAACCGGACATCAACCGTGTCAGGGCGAATGACGCTGCAACCCCAATCAAAAGGCCGATGGCTACCAGCCGCATACCTTGCGAAAGAACCAGCCGCAACAGGTCGGGCAGCCGTGCGCCAAGCGCCGCGCGGATGCCGATCTCATGCGTTCGTTGCTCGACGCTGTAGGACATCACACCATAGATGCCGATCGCCGCGAGCAGCAAGGCGATGACGGCGAAAATCGTAAGAAGCAGCATGTTGAAGCTCTGGCGGGCCGTGGAATCCTGGATCACCTGTTGCATCGTACGAACCCGGGCTACGGGCAGTTCGTTATCCACAGCCAGGAACTCGTGCTGGACGGCTGCCACCAGCGTGCGCGGATCGCCCGCGGTTCGAATCATCCAGCTTGTCGGGAGAACTGCGTTGGCTAACCGCGTGAACCCGTCCGTCACCTGGCCGAGCGGAACGTAATAGACTTCCGGCGGCGGATTGTTGAGTCCGGTTTCCCGCACATTCCCCACCACTCCGATAATCTGCCGCGGTGGCTCGTCAAACTCCGGCCCGATTCCTTTGCCGATGGTGATGCGCTGCCCGATGGGATCTTGGCTTGGCCAGTACCTCTTCGCCATGGCGTCGTTGATGATCACCACCGGCGGCGCCTTGGCGGTGTCCTGAAGCGTGAAATAGCGGCCGCGCAGCAGCGGAATCTTCAGCGCGTCAAAGTAATGTGGCATGGCGGTGCGCCATTGCACATCGCCGTTGTAAGGACTGCCGTCCGATGCCGGGCGCCCTTCAATGGAGAAGGGGATATCAGGCCCAAGCTCGAGGGGAATCGCGATGGACGCGGCGGCGGACTCCACTCCGGGCAGGCTTTCCAACCGCTCGATCACGCGCCGCGCGAGGTTCTCGACTTTCAGCGCGGATGCGTACTTGCCACCGTTCAGCGAAGTCTGCAGAGTCAGCAGGTTGTGCGCGTCGAATCCGCCATCCACCGTGCGCAGCGAAACAAAAGTCCGGATCAGCAGCGTTGCGCCCGTCAGGAGCACCAACGCCAGTGATATCTCGCAAACTACCAGGGCGCTGCGGGCGCGCTGGCGGCGGCCGGTCATCGTACGGGAGCCGCTTTCCTTGAGAGTGGAACTGATATCAGACCTCGCCACGTGCACTGCCGGGAATAGTCCGAACAGAACGCCGGTTACCAGCGAGACGCCGGCCGTGAATAGCAGCATGCGCCAATCTAACCCAGCCAGCCAGGAGCCTGAGGTGAGTTCAGCCACTCGCGGCAGATCGACCGGGCTCGCCGCCAGCAACGCGCGCAGCCCCCAAACGCCGATAAACAATCCCAGCGCGCCGGCGATCACCGCCATCAATACGCTTTCCGTAAGCAACTGGCCGATGATCCGCATCCGGCCGGCCCCCATCGCCGTGCGAACCGCAATTTCTTTCATGCGAGCCGCCGATCGCGCAAGCAGCAGGTTGGCGACGTCCGCACACGCGATGAGGAGCACGAAGCCCACCGCGCCCGTCAGAATCCAAAGCGCCAACCGCGTATCGCCTACCACAAACTCCTTCATCGGCAGTGCCGTCACGCTCTCCTCCGAGTCCATCACTTTCGGGTAAAGACGGCGGAATTGTTGGCCTACGATCTTGAGCTGGGCCTTGGCCGATTCGAGCGTGATCCCGGGTTTCAGTACTGCGGCGACCCTGAGATAGTTGCCCTGGTTGGTGCTGGCGGGATCGGCCTGCAGCGGGATCCAGACTTCGGCAGGTGGATCAGGCCGAAAATTCGCCGGTAGGATGCCGATCACCCGGTAGGGTTCTCCATTGAGTACCATCGGCCGCCCGATAATCTGCGGATCTCCACCCCAGTGCCGCTTCCACAAGCCGTAACTGATGACCGCCAGCGGCGGTCCCCCCGGTCGGTCTTCCTGTTCGGTGAAGGTTCTTCCCAGAATTGGATTCACGCCGAAGACTTCAAAAAATCCCGCCGAAGCGTGAATGCCTTTGATCTGCTCCGGTACGTCGCCACCGCTGAGGTTCAGGCCCGGCCCACTGAAATCGTAGGCGGTGATGGTCGAGAACACCTGGTTGCTGTTCTTCCACACCACGAATTTGGGGATCGAAGCCGTTGGGCTGAAACCGCCACCTTGAAAACCGCGGCCGACGCACACCAGCCGGCTCGCGGTCTTGAAAGGCAGGGGCTCGAGCAGCAGCCCGTTTACCACGGAAAAGATGGCGGTATTGGCCCCGATGCCCAGGGCGAGCGCGGATACAGCCGCCACCGTAAAACCCGGCTTCTGACGGATCACTCGAAACGCGAAGCGGAGGTCTTGGGCCCACATAGTGCCTCCTGGCACTTTATACGCGCCGACCCGTGCGGTTGTTCCCGCGCTGGTCGTACCAGCCGGAAAAACTATCCTGCGGCGGCCTTCGATACGCCGCCGGCTGGCGGTACACCAGCTTTCTTCAGAAAAGTCATCATGGGGCACCAGTTGGTAAAGGCCGACTGAAACAGATTCAGCCCCACGAAAGCCGTAAACAGAAACCATGCCGGGTGCACCCAGTAGCCCAGTGCCACGCTGGCCATCACAAAGGCTCCGGCAATCATCCTCAAGTAACGCTCAACGTTCATATCGAAACTCTCCTTCGATTCACAATGAAATAGGCAATGGGAACGGTCATGCGCGAGAGCGCGAGCGAGGCGATTTCGCCCGCCATCAGCGCGATGGCCAGCCCCTGGAAAATCGGGTCGAACAGGATTACCGCCGCGCCAACCACCACCGCCGCCGCCGTCAGCAGCATGGGCCGGAAGCGGATGGCGCCCGCGTCGATCACCGCTTGATCGAGCGGCATCCCCTCCCGCAGTCGCAGTTCAATGAAATCTACCAGAATGATGGAATTTCGCACGACGATCCCGGCACCCGCAATAAAACCGATCATGGACGTGGCGGTGAAAAACGCGCCCAGCAGCCCGTGCGCCGGCAAAATGCCGACCAGGGAAAACGGAATCGCGGCCATGATCACCAGCGGCGTGATGAAGGATTGGAACCAGCCCACCACCAGTGCATAAATCAGGATCAAGACGATGGCGAAAGCAAACCCGAGATCGCGGAACACCTCATAGGTGATGTGCCACTCGCCGTCCCACTTCATCGAGTACCGGTTGGCGTTCGCAGGTTGCGCCGCCATATGCTGCTCAATCTTGTAGCCCTCGGGAATTTGAATGCGGTCGATCTCCGGCCCGGTTTTGAGCAGCGCATACACCGGGCTCTCGATCGATCCCGCAACATCGCCGGTAACATAAGTCACCGGCATCAGGTTCTTGTGGTAGATGCTCTTATCTGCCACGACTTTTTCGGGCCGGACCAGTTCGCTGAGCGCAACGGTCTGTCCCTGGCGCCCTATGAGCTTCAGGTTTCCGAGGCGATCAATGTCGGACCGCTCTGCCCGGTCAAGCCGCAGAGTGAGCGGCACATCTTCTTTGGCCGCGTCCACGTGCAGCAGACCGGCCTGGTATCCTGCCGAGGCAATAGCCACTGCGCGCGCCACATCCTCTTCAGAGATGCCGTTCAGCGCAGCTTTTTCGTTGTCCACCACCAGCCGGTACTTGGGCTGGTCGTCCTCCACATACCAGTCCACGTCCACGATACCGTCGGTCTTGCGGAAGAGGTCGCGAATCTGTTGCGCGATGCGGATGCGGCCGGCTTCGTCGGGACCGTAAACCTCCGAAACCAGCGTCTGGAGGACCGGCGGCCCCGGCGGTACCTCGGCCACTTTGATCCGCGCGCCGTAACGCTGCGCGATAGGAGCCAGCCTCCGGCGCACCTGTTTTGCGATTTCGTGGCTCTGCAGCCGCCGGTCTCCTTTGTGCAGCAGGTTGACCTGGATATCAGCGACATTCGAGCCCCGCCGCAAATAGTAGTGCCGCACCAGCCCGTTGAAATTGTAGGGCGAGGCCGTGCCTACGTATGTCTGCACGTTCACCACTTCGGGCTGCCTCTCCGTTTCCACCGCCAGAGCTTGCGTCACCCGCGCAGTCTGCTCGAGCGTCGTGCCGTTCGGCATGTCCACGATGACCTGGAACTCGCTCTTGTTGTCGAACGGCAGCATCTTCACTTTTACGAATTTGAAATAGACCAGCGACATCGAGCCCAGGAGCAGAAACACAACCATCCCCAGAAATCCCCAGCGCCAAACGGGCACGTGCAGCAGCGTCCCCATCACCCGACGGTAAAGGCGCGTGAGCCTGTCCTCGCGCTCTCCAGCCTCGTGGACCGCGCCGGGCTTCAAGATGCGCACCGCGGCCCAGGGTGTCACGACGAATGCCACCAGCAGCGAAAACACCATCGCCGCGCTCGCTCCGATAGGGATTGGCCGCATGTACGGCCCCATTAATCCGCCGACGAACGCCATGGGCAGGATCGCCGCCACCACCGTCAGTGTCGCCAGAATGGTTGGGTTCCCCACCTCATCGATGGCTTCGATCGCAACGTCATAGGGTGGCCGCCCCCGGTTCCCGGGCATGCGCCAGTGGCGTGCGATGTTTTCCACCACCACGATGGCATCGTCCACCAGGATGCCGATCGAAAAAATCAGTGCGAAGAGCGTGATGCGGTTGAGGGTGTAGCCGTAAAAATAGAAGACCGCCAGCGTGAGAGCAAGCGTCACCGGGATGGCCAGGAAAACAATCAGCGATTCGCGCAGGCCCAGCGCGATGGCAATCAGAAGGCTCACTGAAACCACGGCGATAAACATGTGCAGCAGCAGCTCGTTGGATTTCTCCGCAGCGGTTTCCCCGTAGTGCCGGGTGATCGAAACGGTGACGTCGGAGGGAATCACGCTGCCCTTGAGGGGCTCGATGCGCGCCAGCACATCCTCCGCTACCTTCACCGCGTTCGTTCCCTTGCGCTTCGAGATGGCAATCGTCACAGCCGGATTGAATCCGCGGCCGGCCGAGTAGCGGACGTATGCCGCCGGCTCCTCGCCGCCATCGGTCACCTGCGCCACATCACGCAGAAAAACCGGCTTGTCGTGAAACGCCGCCACGACCACGTTGCGCACGTCAGCCGCCGTGCGCAGAAATTCGCCCGTTTCGAGCAGGTACTCTTCATTAGCGCTGGCGAACTGGCCCGAGGGCAGCCGTCGGTTGGAAACACCAAGAGCCCCTGCCACCTGTAAGGGCGAAAATGAGTACGCGGCCAGCCGGGCGGGATCCAGAGTCACCCGGATTTCACGCCGCTCGCCACCGATCAGCGTAACCGCCGAAACATCCGGCGTCTGCTTGATCGTATCGTGCACCTGAGCCGCAATCTGCCTCAGTTCGAAATCGCCATATCGTTTGCTCCACATCGTCAGCGCCAGAATAGGCACATCATCGATCGAGCGCGGCTTCACCAGCGGCGGTGAGGCGCCCGGCGGGATCAAATCCATATTCGCGTAGAGCTTCTGATTGAGCCGGACGATGCTCTTCTCCTCGTCCTGCCCCACCAAAAAACGCACTACCGCCATCGACATGCCGGGACTGGACGTCGAGTAGATATACTCGACACCTGGAATCTCCCACAGCAGTTTTTCCATCGGCTTGGTGACGCGCTCTTCCACCTCGCGCGCCGAGGCGCCGGGCATCTGGACGAACACGTCGATCATCGGCACGATGATCTGCGGCTCTTCCTCTCGCGGCAGCTTCCAAACGGCCAGCGCGCCGATGAGCAGCGAGGTCACAATCACCAGCGGCGTGAGCTTGGAAGAAACCCAGGTCCGCGCAAACCGCCCTGCAGGACCGAGATGGCGCTCCGGGCTCACTGCCGGATCTCCACCTTGGCGCCATCCGCCAGCCCGGCCGGGACGGGCGTGATCACCTGTTCACCGGCAGCCAGGCCGGAAAGCACTTCGGCGCCATCCGCCCTTTTCCGGCCGGTGGTTACAATCCGCAAATGCGCGGCGCCGTTTTCGGCGACATATGCGGACTGCAGCTGGCCGCGCTCGATCACGGCCGAGACCGGCACGGTAAGAACCGGGCGGCTACCCACCGCGAACCGGGCGCGCCCGAACAACCCGGACCGCAATTGCGGCATCGCCGGCAAATCGACTTTCACCAGATACGTGCGGGAGGAAGCATCCACCGCGGGCACCACTTCGCCGATCTTGGTCTCCAGCGTCCGGTCCAGCGCATCCAGCGTCACCGCGACTTTGCTGCCACTGCGGATGACCGCGAGCCGCGATTCCTCGACCGGCACCTCAAGCCGGTATGCGCCTTCGCGCTCGATGGTCAGCAGCGGCGCTCCAGGCGTCGCCAGATTGCCCGGCTCCACGGACTTCGCCGTAACCACACCCGCAAACGGCGCGCGGAGTTCTGCGTACCCGCGGTGAATCTCCGCGGCGCGGCGTTCCTGTTCCGCCTGGGCGATCCTGGCATTCAGTTGCGCCCGCTTCGATTCCGCCATGGCGTACTGGGCCTCGGCTGCTTTCAGCCGCGCGGCCGCTTCGTCGTATTCCTGATTCGAAATGGACTTGCTGGCAAACAGATCGCTCATGCGCTTGAACGTCACGCGGGCCAGTTCCAGATTGGCCTTGGCTGCCGCCACACCGTTTTCCGCCTCGGGCAGGGCATTGCGAGCTTCCTCTCGGCCGGCATCCGCGCGGCGATAGTTGGCTTCCAGGTCCGCGGCGTCCAGCGTCACCAGCAACTGGCCCGCGTTCACATGGTCACCGGCGCTGGCGTGCACCTCGCGCACATAGCCCATCACCTTGCTGGACAACGACGCGGCCGTCCGGGCGCGAACCGTGCCCATGGCTTCGTACTCATCGGGCCAGGATTCCACCGCTAGCGTCACGGTCTTCACCGGGACCGCCGCGCCTTCCGCCTCCACTCTGCGCGGCGGCTCGCCACAGCCCGCAAGCCATAAGATGGCTGCGAATAAAACGAGCGGAGCTTTCATCAGTTGAGTACCTCCGAGTCCGGCAAAAGAGTGCCAGCCGCCTTTTCCAACATGGCGCGGGCCACGCGCTGATCGTTGATGGCCGCGAGATAGCGCGTCTTGGCTTCGAGCACCGCAGTTTCGTTGCGCAGAAGATCCGTCACATTATTCAGCCCTGCGCCGTACCGGTTCTGCGTGATGCGTAGGCTTTCCTGAGCTTCCTGGACTGCGGCCTGCGCGACTTCAATGCGCTGCGTCGCCGCCCGCAAATCCGCCCAGGCGCGGCGCACCTCCAGACGAATCCCTGAGCCTGCCCGTTCCCCCTCCGCCTGGGACCGCCGCAGCAGGTGCCTGGTCTCTTCAATACGAGCTTTGTCGCCGAAGCCATTAAAGACATTCCACCGCAGCGAGACCGATGCCAGCCAGTTGCCTCCGGCACGCCCCGCGAACTGCTGGCGGTCTTCCTCGATCGCAGCGTGAAGTCCCACTTGCGGCAGCAGGTTGGACCGCGCCGCCTTCGCCTCGGTCTCCGCCAGGCTCATCGCCAGCTTGGCTTCGCGCCCTTCCGGCCGCTCGTCCACCGCTTTGCGCTCGTATTGCTCAAGCGAAATGTCTCCAAGATCCGCGGGCGCAAGAGCGGTCGTCAACTGGTAGACCGCTTCGAGCGGTTGGCCGAGCACATCGTCCAGTGCGGCGCGCGCGACATCCACATCTGCCGCGCGGCGAATCTGCTGCTCCGTCACTGCCGCCAGGTGCACGCGGATCGACAGCACATCAACGTCGGTCGACATGCCGGCGGCGCGCACCGCTTCAGCGCGCTTCAGATCGGCCTCGGCCGAGCGCACCGCTTCCTTGGCGGCAGCCAAATTTTCGCCGCTGAGTACGACCGCATAGTACGCGCGGACCACGCCGGCAATCACATCCTGCTCCGTGCGGCGCCGCTCTTCTCCCGAAATGTTTTCGACCAGGCCCGCCGACCGCGTCGCCCGGCGCAACTGCCCGGCATCATAGATGGTCTGGTCCAGGCTGAGCTGCGACTGGAAATTGTTCAGCGCGTTTGGTTCATTCAGCGCGCCCAAGTCGAAATTGTTTTGCGTGAACTGATGCTGCGTGAGCAGCGAACTGAAAACGAACACCGGGTTGTCGCTGCGCGTCAACGATTCGGAGTAGTTCAATCGAGGCAGCCAGCCGCTCTTCGCCTGGTTGACACGCGCCCCGGCCGCCAGGTTTCCCGCCGCCGCGGCCTGGATCGATTTGTTATGGTCGAGCGCTATGCGGACCGCGTCCCGCAAGGACAGCGGATCTTGCGCATACAGGGGCGTCAGCAGCCCCAAGTACAAGAATTTCTTGAGCATCGGCCTCTCACGTTTCGAGATGCAGTTTGCGCCGTCAGGTGACAAGCACCCCGCCGAGACTAATGTCGAAACATTAGGTGCTTCGGCCCGTGCAAGCTCTCGTGTCACTTTTCATCTGCGGCCGCATCTTCGCAAGTGAGCGCGTTATGGAACTCGCCATCAAATATCTTGAGAACGTGAAATTCGCGGTGGAGACGCGGCGACACCAGGTCATCTGTGATCAGCCGGTGGCCAACGGGGGCGCCGATGCCGGCATGTCGCCTCCCGAGTTTCTATTGGCCTCGCTCGGCACCTGCGCCGGTTTTTATGCGGCGCAGTATCTGCGCACGCGATCGTTGCCGACCGCCGGACTTGAGGTCCGCGTGTCCGCGGAAAAGGCGCTGGGGCCTGCTCGCCTCGCTTCGTTTCAAATCGAGGTCACGATTCCCGAAATCGAGGAACGTCACAAGGAAGGCGTGTTACGCGCCGTGAAATCGTGCCTGATTCACAACACGCTGCTCAACGCGCCGGCAATTGGCATCACACTGCATGCCCCGCAGAGGGACGCGGTGAGCGTGCACTAAGCACGTGCGCATTCGGCGGACGCTGCGGCCACCCATTCGTCATTTAACTCTCGGATCCGCTGGTGGCTCTGAGCCGCTGGGTGGCGTCTTCTGATGCCGCGACCCGGCATCGCATTGGTCCGCCATTCACGTGGGAACGCCCAGCGAGGGCAGCACCCACCGCATCACCGCGATATAAGCGCCCAGAACCAACACAACAGTCACCCACTCCGGCATTCGGTTCTCCTCAAAGTGATTCTCCAGCCCACTACCCATAGATGCAGTTTTCGTCCCGTGGTGACAACGTCGCCTGTCACGTTTGCCTGCAACTGCGCATCCTGAGTATTGATGGCCTGGTTGGATAAAATGATGTCGGAACCAACCATTGGAACGAGCCGCGGAGATCGAGCTGGCGCGCCAGTTGCTCGCCGGCGACCCGGAAGCCTTCGATCGGTTTGTCGATCACTTCCGCGCCAAGATTTTTCACTACAGCCAGACTGTGTGCGGCCATCGTGAGGACGCCGAGGAAGTCGTGCAGGAGACCTTGCTCAAAGTTTTTGAAAATTTCGACCAGTTGCGTGATCCGGAACACGTTCGTGCCTGGGTCTTCCGGATCGCCAAGAACGCTTGCCTGATGAAACGGCGCAAAAGCGTCTATGCCCCCCGGCAGGAACTCTCGCTGGACGAGTTTTTGCCGGCGAGGGGCGCGGATGGGGATCCGGTGAAAATCGAAATCGCAGATTGGTCGGGTATTCCCGAAAATGGCGTGCTGCGCTCGGAGCTGCAACACGTTCTCGAAGACGCCATCGCGAACATGCCGGAAATCTATCGTTCCGTCATGTTGCTGCGCGACGTGGAGGAGCTTTCGACGGAAGAAACCGCTCAGGTTCTGGACCTGAATCCGGATGCAGTCAAAACACGGCTGCACCGCGCCCGGCTGCTGGCGCGCAAGACGCTCGACTCCTATCTTCGCGCCCGACGGCAGCCGGTGGAGGGGAACTGATGGCCTCGCATCAGCACGATGAGAACTGCAAGAAGATGTTCGCTTTGCTCTCTGAGTATCTGGACCTGGAGCTGCTCGCCGAGACCTGCAAGGAAATGGCTGCGCACATCTCCGGCTGCGGGCCGTGTGCGGCTTTCACCGAAAGTCTTCGCAAGACCATTGATCTTTGCCGAGCCTATCAACCACAGGAATTGCCGGGGCCGATCGCGCGCGACGCTCGCCAGAAATTGCTTGAAGCCTATCAGAAGATGCTCGCCGGCCGCCGCTCCTGATGCTTTTGCCGAACGCACGCATTTAACCCGTTTACCTAACTTCAGCATACGTTTCCCATGCGGTACTAACCTTGGTATTAGTTCCGTTTAAATCGAATGCTCACGTTGACGTTATATGAACGTTATCCGACGAGTATTGCCGCCAGGTTCTGACTCAATAAAATAATCCGCCTGCTAAATAAATGTGAAGTCTCGCTCGTCCTGAAGGTGGGCAAGGGCAAGACATGTCGACAAATACACTTTCAAACTCTCGAAGACGCCGGCGGCAAAGAGGCAGTGAAACCATCGAGGCAGGCCTGATTACCACCATCATGTTCGCACTGATCTTTCTGCTGTTGGACATCTCGCTGTCGCTGTTCATCAAGGTCACTCTACAGGAGGCGGCGCGCGATGGCGTGCGGTTTGGCGTTACCGAACAGCTACTGACTGGTGACACTTACTTGAGTGACTCCATTGCGAAGGTGGTGAAGACTAATTCCGGCGGATTCATTTCCAATGCACCGTGCCAGGTAACCGTCACCTACTACGATCCCTACGGTGGAGTAACCACGACTCCAACCGCAGGCAGCGTCTTGCACGTTGCCATTCAAGGGTATCAGTACACTCCGTTGGGCGCCATCTTCAAGAGCGGTGCGCCCGTATCCATTAACGTCCAGGCCTCGGACATCATGGAAGCGTGCCCAGGCGGAGGTTGTCCCACCGCCGTGAATCCCACGCCGCCTACTTGTCCGTAACACTCGAGGGAGATAAACGCATGCGAACGAGACAAAACCAAGGCCAACGCGGGTCCACCATGATCGAGTTCGTCCTGGTGTCCTCTATGTTCATGGTTCCGCTCCTTCTCGGCATCTTTACCTTCGGCTTCGCAGTTCTTCGATCTACGCAGGTGGTGCAATTCACGCGTGATGGCGGGCACATGTACTCTCGGGGCGTAGATTTTGCCGCACAGGGCAATCAGAATCTGCTGGCGTCCCAACTGGGACAGGGACTCAACATTGTCGCCAACTCGGCGAATGTCACCGGAGGCACCACGGGATATGGTGTCACCGTGTTTTCTACGATGACCAAGATTGGCGCAGGGACTTGCTCCTGCACAAATGCCGGCCACATTGTGGTGATGAACCGGATCGTGGTCGGCAACAAGACGAAGTTCACCACCCAGTACGGCAGCCCGGCCGCCATTACCAGCACCGGCGACGTAACGAACTACCCGAACGATACCAGCGCCAGAGCAGACAACTTCAGCAACCTGCTGACCATGAACGATGGTGACATCGCGTACTTGACCGAGAGTTACTTCTCGGATCCGGACCTGGCGGTTCCAGGGTTTTACACCGGTGTCAACCACTATGAATATGCAATCTTTTAGAAAAATTCGGAGGGGCAAAATGCAAAAAACAAAAGCAAAAAAAAGCCAACAAGGTATCGCAGTCATCATGACGGTGTTGACCATGATGATCGCAGTCCCCCTGGTGGGTTTGGCATTCGACGTCGGTGTGCTCTACATGATCAGGGGCAAACTTTATCAAGCCGCCGACGCAGCGGCCTTGGCGGGCGCGCGCGCCCTCGGTCAGGGACCCGACAGCGGAACCCAAACGTCCAACGCCCAGGCGGCCGCCACGAAATACTTTAACGCCAACTTTCCTTCCGGTTACTGGGGGACCCTCGGCGTTAATTTCCACACGCCCACGGTGGATAGTACCAGCACGCCGAACTACCGCTCGGTGACCACTACCGTAGCCGTAACCGCCCCTCTTTACTTCTTACGCATGCTGGGCCAGAACACCGCCACGATCGCCGCCACGTCCACGGCTGGCCGCCGGGACGCACTGGTCATGATCGTCCTTGACCGGTCCAGTTCCATGACCAATCCATTCCAGGGCAGCACCGCCTGCGCCATCATGAAGACGGACGCCGCCCAGTTCCTCAGCAATTTTGCGCAGGGCCGCGACATGGTGGGATTGGTCATTTTTGGTTCTTCGGCATTCACCTATGCTCCCACCACCAGTTTCGGGACGCCGGATGCCAGCGGCAACACTATCGCTTCGCTGATTAACCAGATCACCTGCGGTGGTAACACCAACATGAGCGAAGGAGTTCACCAGGCCTACAGCAAGATCCAGGCGGTTAATTCCACCACCAGAGCCAACGTTATTGTTCTCATGACAGACGGCCGGCCCAACGGATTTACGGGTAATTACTCGGCCTATAAGAAGGGTACCTGTAACGCCACCCCTAACCTGAGAGGCGTGTATGCCCAGTGGGCAGGCGGACCCAATCCCACGGGTACCACGGCCGGTCTGATGCTTTGGACTGCACCCAGCGCTGCCTACAACGCCGATTCGGTGACTCCGGACGCCGCCGGTTCCACCTGCAAGATGTTGGGTGACTTGACTACTGGCTATCAAGACCTTAGCCAGATGCCGCCCACCGACGTCTACGGCAACTCCACCACCGGGCCGTACAGTGCTAATAACCCGAATTCACCGTACAACAATACGACCGTCAACCTGACCAGAATCACGAGTCCTCAGTGGGTCGAGGTGGCTGGGGCGAACGCCCTCGACAATCAAGGCACTGTGATTCGCAGCAATACAACGCTACAGCCGGCAATCTATACCATCGCGCTTGAGGGCAATTCGCCCGGAGACCCGCCGGACACCCTGTTGCTGCGCAAACTGGCAAACGACCCAACCATGGAAAACGATCCGGACTCGACGACAAGGACCATGTGGGCCGGCCAAAACCCGGGTCAGACCAGGGGATACTTCGTCGATGCTCCCGATCCTTCTCAACTGTGTGCAGCGTTCAACCAGATCGCCACACAGATTGTCGTCCGTCTTGCTAAGTAGCACGGCATTTCACAGGCAGGTTCGCCCCCAGGCGAACCTGCTTTGCTTTTCCGAGCCGCGACCAAAGGGAGCGGAATTCTTTATGTTCTTAGTACGACCGTATCAATGACCCGCGCAATTCCATTCCAATCAGAAACCTCGATTTCCGTTCCGTGCCGTGGCGCACAATGGCGTTCGCCATCAGGCGCAGTTGCTTCGACTCGATGTACAACAGAGCTCCCGTCGGAATAGGCTCTTCCGGGCGAACCAGCGCACCCGCGCTGCTCATATTCGTGCCACGAGCTTCGATATGCTGCTTCTGGCCCTGGCGGTCAGCCCACGGTCGGACCGTGCCTCGTGCCGCGTTCGTAAACGAGACAGAAATGACCACCGCATTCGTAACTGCTCCGTCTCCGGCTTATTGCCTGGGTCTGAAGCTAGTTTTTAGCAAGCCCATCCCGATGTCAACCCGTTCTTAGTCAGCTTACGCCAGCGCCGGCCAGGATCAGATGCGACCATAACTTCAGTTGGTGTCAAGTTAGTAACTAAAGGTTGAAACGTGACCGTAATTTGCCTCTGTTACATTTACAGGTCATTGAACCGGCAGGGAGTCCGCGGATCGTCCCGATCCAAAGATTGCAAACTGCGGGCAATATACTCATGTCAGCATTGACGCCCGCCGGTGTGGTAGATCACCATGGGTTGAGAGCTGTTCGTTTTGGATTTTAGGAGCGTATATGCTGACGTCTCCTCGAGCCACTTATTCATGCCGCTGATGGTAACGCGGCGCAACAGAGCAGCCAAGATTACGGAGGAACCAATGCTGAAACGATTCTTGCAGGATGAACAGGGTCAGGACTTGATTGAATACACGTTACTGGTGGCATTCGTATGCCTTGCCACCGCCGCGTTGTTTATCAATTCGGGCGGGAGCCTCTCAGGTATCTGGATCACTGCGAATAGCCGTCTCGGCGCCGCGAACACATCGGCCAGCTAAATACGCCCAAGCGATAAGACCCGGGCCCACCGCGTCGCCGGAATGATCGGAGACTACTTGGGCTCGGATCGTTCGACGACGATTGTGAACTTTGCTACCAGGGCGGAAATGGCGCCCAGCGCGGCCAGAACAGGGAGTGCGATCACCCCGACGGCGGCGACGTTGACGGGAATCTCGAGATAGGTGTTGCCCTTTTCATCTTTGATGATGACGCGATTCACGTTGCCTTCGTGAATCAAAACTTTCACTTTGTCCACCAGGTCTCGTCCCATGACCTGGATCTCTTCTACGAAGTTTTCAATGCTCACAGGAATCCTCGCTCCATGATACGATCTCTCGCCCACGGAAGTTCCCGGAGCTGGGTCCATTACTCCATGAAGAGGATCACAAAGTAGAGAAGCGCGAAGACGGCGATGGCGACAGCCATAACACCCGCCCATTCCAGCGATCGTTCCACGAACGACCGCGAGGCCTGTTCGTCGCGTTTCATTTGCTCGCTAAGTGTGTGGAACATAGTTCTCGCCTCCCTTTCTCACAGCTAACCCGGTTTGGGGTGCATGGTCTGGTGCGCCCGGAACAATGGCGCCGCCAGCCCCCAGACGAGTAAGAACACAAACGCCGAACCGATCATGAGATCCCTGCCAGGAGTGCTCCATTCGAGA